>Ga0206921_10132_pt1 | contig 22225 bp, 15 predicted proteins | sample Alteio_BWOrgHeat_66_FD_152930 | JGI IMG/M metagenome (GOLD analysis project Ga0206921, IMG submission 152930) | Enriched cells from forest soil in Barre Woods Harvard Forest LTER site, Petersham, Massachusetts, United States -... | ecosystem: Environmental > Terrestrial > Soil > Temperate forest >...
TGGCCACCGGATTGTAGACCGTACCGTGAGTAAGGGGTCCGATTAAGGTCGCAGGATCACCCACGCTGGGATTATTTTCGTTTTGGCCCCGATCGTACCAAGCCTCCACGAAATAGGTCCCACTGGAAACGCCCTGATCCGTTAGATCGTAGCGAGCACCACTCTGGGAATAACTATTGCTGTTATTGTTTCCCCCGGCATAATTCGGACTTCCGCCATTGTTCCCGTAACTGGCCACATGTAGTTGGTGGCCATTATCAACGGTTCCCGTTCCGGTATAGTTGACGGTTCCACCGATCCCAGTGAAGGTACAGCCGTTCGAGAAATTGATGGTCCCGATGTTATCCGTTCCAACGACGTTTACGTTACCGGACGGGGCCAAGGTGCAGGGAGAACCTCCGGCGTTATAAATAGCAAGATAATCACCCACATGAGGATTCAATCCCGTCCCTAGCCCCGGGCTATAGGGAACCCCATCAGCGCCATAGATCTCCAAGATGTAGTAATTCCCCGACATAACGCCGAATGTAAAATTCGCATTATTACTTCCAGAAACCTGGAGATTTTCATAAGTGGAACCACCGCCGCCCAAAACATCCGTCACATAACCGACGACCTGGTGGGTAGCGTCCACTGTACCGATCCCGGTGTAATGGGCCGTGAAGTTCAAGGAAGCGTTGGGCGTGGGGGTAATGGTAGGCGTCGGGGTGCCCGCGAAGGCGCTCGAGTCGTTCAAGGTGATGTTGACGTTGCCATTGACCGTTCCAACGTTGAAAGGTCCGATCAAGGTGGCCGGGTCGCCCGTCCATGGCAGGTTGTTGTTATTGGATCCTTGGCCGTTTTTGTCGAACCAGGCTTCTACGTAATACGAAGAGGACCCTACATTCTGGTCGCCCATGTCATAACGAATATTATTTTGGCTGTTATTCCCACCACCCGAGGAATTGTTGTAATTCGGGCCGCCCCCGTTGCTTTGGTAAACTTGCGCGTACAATTGGTGGTTGTTGTCCACCGTACCGCTGCCCGAATAGGAGAGGTTCCCGCCCACGCCCGTTTGGGTACAGGCATTCCCCAGATTAATGGTTCCCAGATTGTTCGTTCCCGTATTAAGGTTCAGGTTCGGCGAGTTGGTATTGATCCCCGACAGGCACAGAGGGGAGCCGGACGGGTTGTAGAACCCGTAATAATCTCCCACGTGAGGGCCGTAGGTATTCCCAAAACTACTTCCACCCGGAAAGCCAGCCGCGCCGTAAGTTATTTCCAAGAAATAATTTCCCGCCGGAGCGCCAAAATTGAAGAAGGCGTCGTTGTTGGACTGGGAGTTCCCGTTGTTATACGTGGACGAACCATTGAGTGAATTGGTGATGTGGGCGCTGATCAAGTGATTGGAATCCACGCTACCTGGACCAGTGTAATTCACTGTGAAATTCACCCCGCCTCCAGGCGTTGGTGTGGGGGTATTGGGATTAAAGAATGTCGGGGTAGGCGTAGGGGTTAGTGGTGTTAAGGTCCCCGTCGCAGTAGGTGTGGATGTACCGATAGCCCAAAGATTGGTATCGCCAAAGGTGATCCCCTGGTTCGCCACCGTGGAGGTTGTAAAGGATCCTTGGAAGTAAGCCTGGCCGGTGCAGGGCAAGAACCCATTCCCGCAGGTCGATTGGGTTCCATCGTGGGCCCAGGCCAGTACATAAACGGTCCTCGATGAACAATTGATCAAATTGTATACATCGGGCAATTCGAAAAGCTGGTTATTATCCCCCGTGTAATCCGTATTGGTATTGAGCCGTTGGGTATATCCCGCGTCCGCGTACAAGGAAAGAGTGACGACAAGATTGGATGGATTAACTTGGTTTCCCGTGTAATTCACAATACCCGCCACACCATAAACTTTATTGCTGGCATCAAAGTTCAAGGTTCCGAGATTGGTTGAACTGTTGATCAAGGTCTCATTGGGGGCGCACCCCCCATATACGGATAAGCTGTCCCCCACATGGAAACTTTGAGCTGCGGTATGGTCACCCGAAGCGTTGTAATCCAAATAAAGCACAAAGGGTCCCGTTCCCGTAATCGGCAAATTCAGGGCTCCACCATTCGAGGTTATGGTCTGTATGTTGCGGTCATTGGTGTCGGCAATAAAGACGCTTATGTTGTTCGAGCTAGATACATTTCCGGGCGAATAATTGACGTTCCCGGTAACGGTAATGGGCGTCACGGTGGGTGAAACAGTACCGTTGAACGTGGGAGTCGGGGTGCCAGGGGTAGCAGTCGCACCGCCACCTCCGCAGTAGGAGGCATTGAAATCACAGGTCGTCGTCAGGTTCAGGTTGGCACCGCTGGTATTAGTGGTCAAAGCCGTACCCAAGGCCAGGTTGGGCTGGGCAGGGCAAGAGGCATATCCATAGAACACAAAGGAATTCCCTACACCGAACGCGCATGAACCACCGCCGGTGGTCGAAAGGACGGTGGGGATGTTCTGCCCAGAGGCGTCATAGATGCCCACCAGGTAGTAGGTCCCGCCTTGGGGTGCGTTCAACGAAAAGGAGCCCCCGTTGGACAAAGCCGAGCTGACCGCCACCGGCGTTCCACTCGGGTTGAAAACCACGGCGTAAAGACTGCTCCCGCCCAAGGTAGTGGAAATGGTTCCCGAAATCGTGATTTGAGGACCAGAAGTGGAGGTCATAGTCGGCGTATTGGTCGCCGTCGGGGTGGGCGTAGACCCGCCACCATAAATATGGCTGTTGTCCAAGGTGATATTCAAGTTCAACGATGTGGTAATGCTCACCGGTCCCAGGTTGCTTACCGGATCACCGTTGCTCAAGTGACCATTGCCGTTCACATCATAGTAAGCTTGCAAGTACTTCACTGTTCCAGGGGCGGTGAAAGCTCCCACGCTGTAGGTAGTGTTGTTACAGGTTAGGGGCTCATCCGTTTCGGAGTTTGTATAACCCGAGTCACTGTACAAGATCACATGTAGGTCATGACCGGCAGAAACCGAACCCAAGCCGCCAGTGTAATTCACCGTACCAGTAACCCCAGGGAATCGACAGCTATCACCCATATTGATGTTCACATTCGTCTGGCCGTTTACAGATATCCCTGTCGCGGGTGTCCCGCACAAGCCGTTGTAAACTTGATAAGGATCCCCTTGATGTAAAACCCCGTTGCTATTGGGATCATCGCACGACACGCCAATCCCTACGCTAAAGAAACAAGCGATATAGTTCGTACCAACTCCAGGCGCAGCCAACCCATAACTTCCCCCACTGGTTGGGACCATGGTGTTTGAATAAGAATTCCCGTTGAAGTTCGGATCGGTGCTCAATTCGGCGAAAAGGGCGCGGGACGAGGAAACCGTCCCCAAGCTTCCGGTGTAGGTGAACGTCCCGTAAACCTGGTTCACAGGGGTTGGTGTAGCGGTTTGGGCGTTTGCGGAAGTAGGAAGGATGGGCAAAAGTGAAGCGATAGCAAAGATGAGGTAAAAAAGCCCGACAGATTTTGACGAGGTTCTCTCATGTGTCATCAAAACATTTTCCGATTGCTGGAAATGTTCACAATGACTAAAGCGATTTTTGTGCATCGTTTTCCCGGTACGAGACAAAAGATACCCTCAAAAAATTTCTGCCGAATGGGTGAACTATTCGGACTTAAAAGCTGTAGGTGTTGTTTGGAACAGGTAGAGAATAGGGGGGAAAAATGCAGGTGGCAAACAATTAATTGTTAAATTGATGTTTAAATGAAAAATATTGGACTTTATTGATTTAAACGAAAAAAGGCCGTTTTTTCAGGGTTTTAAAAGTCATATCTTCAAAAAAACCGCTTTCCCCGGAGATATATCCATTCTTGGAGTAAGAGAGGTAATTCCTCCGTCTACGGATGGAGATTGCCCTAAATAAAAAAACCCAGGTTCTTTCGAATCTGGGTTTGAGTTATTTGGTAGCCCCACGGGGAAGAGATCTCAATAAAATCATTTGTCCAATGCTGCTCTCAGTCGCGGACGGCTTGCTTTGTTATTTGGTGATGGAATACAAATATACATCTCTTGGTTCTTCACTCAAATTTGGATGGCTGATCTCGCTGGGCAAAACTCCCTCGCGATTCATGCCAGCCTTCTCCATAACACGGGCGGACGCGGGATTGTCTATATCGCAAATCGACCAAAGGCGGGCAAGACCATTCTGGGCAATTCCCCACTCCACAAAAGCTTTCACCGCCTCCGTCATATAACCTTTTCCCCAATGTGCTCTGGCGAGCACGTAACCCATGTCCGCCTGGGGCGGTTCCAATCGAATTTCGAACATGCCAATCGCTAGCCGGTCCGTTTTGCGCTCGATGACATAGGGGAACTTTTTTCCTTCCGGGATTCCCTGAAGGATGGATTCCAAAAAGCTCCGCGTGTCGCTTACGGACTGATGGGGCTTCCACGTTAAGTATTTCACTACTTCCAGGTCCTGGGCGTAACTCTGGAAAATTGTCTCTGCGTCCTCAAGCGTTGGGAGACGCAAGCGAAGGCGTTCCGTTTCGATTATCTCAGGTGGTTTCATATTACACTTTCGGCTAAATCATTATCCGTTCCCGGGTCACTTTTCCTTGTCCACTCTGCCTCCCATCGTGGACAACCTATTTAATCCATTTAACATTCCATTCAGTGGCAACCTGGAAACCATATTGATTCAGCATTTCTTTTTTGGGCTTGTCCAATGGGCCACAAACGACATTTGCCAATACGGCTCCTTTTCCCTTCCCCAATTCAACAACCCGATCCAATAAGTTCTTTCCAACCGTGCCCCATAAAGAAGAGTCCGAAACCATGAAATCATCCACGAGGCAGATTTTTCCACCCGGGTTATAAACAGGTGGAGAATTCACAATCGTTCCAATGATGAACCCATCGATCTTAGAATTACCTACCACGCTAACGAGAGCAATGACATTTTCCCTAAAAAGTGAGTCTTTAAAGAACTTCGTTTGAAAATCAATGGCACCTTTAGCCTCTTTTTGGAATATCGGTTGGTATTTTTCATATTGCTTTCTTTTCTGAGAAGAAAGCAAAATCATTTCCTTAACATCGTCAAGGGCGGCTTTTCGTATCATGGTTTTCTTCGTCAATTGGTCCTGGGCAAATGAACCAGATTCATTCTTGGCACTTAATGAACTCGATGCGAGGACAAATAAAATATTAATAAACGCAGAAAACCATTTCATATCTTTACCTTTCCATTTTCCGGTCAACGTAAATCACGGACCTGAATAGCCCCATTGCTAAATTGGATTGTCCAATCCGGGTCCCCGTCGTAGCCGCTGCTTCTATTATATATCTTAAAGAAATTGGATCTGAACGCGCCACGAGGGAAGGGTTTCAACGCCCCAAACGTTGGAACCCCACCTTCCAATAAAAACCCGGGGTTTAAAATAAGGGAGGGTTGAAATGACGTTTAAGAAATAGCTTCTGGAAGAGTAACCGTATTTTTAACCAAATACTTCTCGAAATCTTCCCTGAACTTTTTAATATAGCTTCTCACCGGCATAGCCAAAGCCGCTGATAATAAGCAAATAGTTTTACCTTCCATGTTATCCGCGATTTCAAGCATCAAATCTAAATCCTTGGTCGTGGCTTCCCCATCGATGATTTTTTTCATCAGACGGTCTTCCCAGGCAGTTCCTTCCCGGCAAGGTGTACACTGTCCGCAGGATTCGTGCGAATAAAATCGGGTTAAGTTCTTCAAGACCAAAACCATATCAACGTGTTCATTCAGGATGATTGCACAGCCCGTCCCGAACATAGTGCCGTGGGACCTCATGCTTTCATAGGTAAGGGTCAGATCTTCACAATCTTTAGCGGTTAAAATTGGACATGACGACCCTCCAGGAATGACCGCCTTCAACTTGCCGCCCTTCACACCTTTGCCGTAATTGTTAATAAAATCCATCATTGGAAGACCAAAGGGCAACTCCCACAAACCGGTCTGATTCACATTTCCAGACAAACCAAAAATATGGGTCCCGGGTGATTCCTGTGTGCCAATGGCAGAATAGGCCTTTCCACCGTTTTCGATGATCCATGGAACGGAGGAAAGGGTTTTTACATTATTGATAATCGTTGGACAGCCGAAAAGTCCTTGAATGGCTGGGAAGGGAGGTTTGATGCGGGGTTTTCCTGGTTTTCCCTCAAGGGATTCCAAAAGGCCTGTCTCCTCGCCACAAATATAGGCCCCCGCACCCCGATGAACATAAATTTCCAGATCGAAACCGGAGCCCAAAATATTCTTTCCCAGGTATCCATTTTTCTTTGCCTCATCAATTGCCGCGTTCAAACGGCGGATTTGCTCCACGAATTCGCCCCGGACATAGATATATGCCGTATGGGCGTCGATGGCGTAACTCGCGCACACGATACCCTCTAAAAGAAGATGGGGATCATTGAGCATCAGGAAGCGGTCCGAAAAGGTCCCCGGTTCCCCTTCATCCGCGTTCACCACCAAATAGGTCGGTTTTCCGGTGTTCTTGGGCACAAAGGACCATTTCATACCGGCGGGAAAACCGCCGCCGCCGCGTCCCTTCAAGCCCGAAACCTTGACCTCTTCAACGACCTGTTCCGGTTTCAAGGTGAAAAGTTTTTTCAGCGAGGCATAGCCGCCCGTTCCAAGGAACACCTTGAGGGTGTGGCTGTCCTGGACGTCGAATCGTTTGGTCAATTGGAGCTCTGTCATTTTTTCTGTTTCTTGAAAGGGTTTTGTACCAAGAGCGTCCCGGAGAACATCTTCGGATGTTCAAGACGACTTGGTCCGGGGGATTCAAAGCCGAATTGCGCTTAAATCTTATTCACTTTCGATCAGGGGGTCAACGCCATAAACCCTCTCAGGAAGGCGCCGGGAAATAAAAGAACGGGGCCCGATCGGGCCTTTTCCTCTCAATAAAACTCGATCTTTTCGACAAAGAGGTCTGCTTCCAGTTCTTCCCGGACCGCGCTGATCTGGAACGAATAGAACAGATCCCGGCGCCATGGATCATGGGGACCGAGTTCTTGTCGGAATCCATTGTTCCTTTCGAGAGCCGGCGGAGGTCCCAATCCTGGGATCTCACCGTCGCTAGGGAAATCCAGCCGGAAGACCTTGGACCCCTTCTCAGCCATCGTGCTATCCGGGATCAGGACCCTGTATTGGTCGTCAAAGGTCAGGTCCAGCCGGTTCAAGGTGATTGAATAGACCTGGCCAGCCCTTTTCTCGACGCTCAAAGTGACCTCGATCCCATGGGCGCCGGAGGGGTCTAATGTCGCCAGGGCCTTGTTATTGGACAGGTCGAATGGGGAAGCTTTGGGCGTTAAAAAGGCGATCAGGCCCAGGCCCTCTTGGGGGCCTTTGCCGTTTCCGGAACGAGTGAACCGGATGGATCCATTCGGGCCGGTTCCCTTGGCGTCATCGTTCGGGACCGGGTCCAGCTCAGGGTCATCGAATAAAAGGTAAGGCCTTTTTTTATGGAATTTCTTCCAGGGGGTTTTCCAAAGGCTCGCTGAAGGGTCCTTCGACCCCTCATAAAAGATGTTGCCCTTGTTCCCGTTCAAGGAGTTCCCGTATTTGCGGATGTGGGTGACGGCCTCTTCGTAGGACGAGAACCGGTTCCGCAGGTCGCGTTTACCCAGGACCAACGGCGGTTTGGCTAGTTTGAAGGTGAGGTAGCTGCGGTTCGTGATGGCGTTGAAGTCGTGTTCGGCGCCGCTCACGTCATAGTAGTAAAGCACTTCCTCGATGAACCGGACCTTCTCTTTTCCGGCCATCTCCATCATGCCCGGCAAAAGCAGATTATCCTCGCCCATTTTCAACCAATCGCCCGAATCCCGTTCCAGGAAATATTCCCGGGGAAGCCGCTTGAACAAGGACGCCTGATAGGTCTTCAAGGGGCTCCAATGACAGCACTTCAGGGCGTCCCATAACTGGTCCTGGTCATGGGGGATCCCCTCGTTGTGGAAGCGCAACAGGTAATCCTTCACTTGGTCGTCCGGATTGGCTATCTTGAAGGACCCGAAGGTCTGGAGGCATCCCTTGCCTTTGTAGTTCTCATCCAGGATCCCGAGGATATCCTTATCGGGCGCGAGGAAATCGTCCCCATCGACCTCGATGACCACGCTCTCCGGACGATCAATCAGGTGTACGGCCATATGGAGGTTTTGCGTGTAATATTTCCTGTCCCGGTTGGCGACGAGGGTGTAGGGGACCTTGTGGCGCCCCAGGTAACCCCCGACTTTTTCCACGGACCTGTCCCGGGAACGGTCATCCACCACAATGAGCTCGAATTTCGACCGGTAGGCGGATAAAGCGAGGATCGATTCAAGGCAGCGGAGGATCTTCTTCTCCTGGTTGCGGTAAGCCACCACGAAAACATAGTCGGAATTCAGCGGTCCGGTGTTCAACAGGTCCGAGTCCGGAATATTTAAGTTCATTCGATCATCCCTTGAATTCGTCCGGAAAAAGAATACAATCCGAACTCATTTTGCTTTCGTTATAAAATTTCAATATTCAGCCAGGTGCCAAATGAAAGACCGTAGCCCGAAGATCCGCATCGACAAGACCGCGTTGAAAAAAAAGCTCAGACACTTCCGCGAGATCCCCGTCCTGATGTACCACCATGTACTGAAAGATGCCCCTAAATTCTCGAAATTCAACCTGTATGTCACTCAGGCCGAGATCGAAAAACAACTGGCTTTCTTGAGGACCACCGGCCGCGAATCCGTCACCTTCCGCGACCTGGTGGAAAGGAAGATACCCAAGAAGCCGGTCATCCTGACCTTCGACGATGGTTACTCGAATAATTACTTGTTTCTGTTCCCACTTTTGAAAAGATACAAAATGAAGGCCGTGATCTTCATTTTAGGGAACCGAAAGCACAAATCCAATTTTTGGGATGTGGGCGAGGGCGAATCAGACCACCGCCTTTTGGACCCCTTCCAGATCCAGGAAATGGCCGAAAGCGGGCTGGTCGAATTCGGTTCCCACTCGATGAACCACCCCAATCTGCTGACCCTAAGCCCCAAGAGATTGGAACATGAGATCTCCGGCTCAAAGGTTTCCCTGGAAAAACTCCTCAAGGGTCCCGTCCTTTCTTTCGCCTATCCTTACGGATATTTCAACGATGCCATCAAAAAGACCGTTTTCAAGGCCGGTTATACCTTCGGGATCTCGACCCAATACAATGGTCCCCTTTATTTCAAAGAGGACCTGCTGGCTATCCGCCGGGTCCCGGCCCACCCAAAGATGTCCCTGTTCGAATATTTCAAGAAGACCAGCGGTTATTTTTTCCGCTATAAGATCTTCCTACAAAGGTTCAAGCCCTCCAAAAAGAACAAGCCCGTCCCCGCTCTTTTTTAAGATTAAGGTCACTGAGGGCCATCCGGCTGAAGTCGAAGAAGGACCCATATTCCTCCGGCATCCCCCTTCCCGAGCTCATGGAACCCTTCGTCGTCCTTTCGTAAAATTCGACCGCCTTTTCGCCGATCCGGGCCACATCCGGCAGGGATCCCGCCAATACGATATCATCCGAAGTGCTGTTCAAAAGGACCGTGTTCTTCCCCCGGCCCTTCGAACGGCCCCATTTCTGGATCCGTTGGGCGAGGTGGATATCGAACAAGATCTCCAGATGGACCGAGCGCCCGTAATAATCGAAAAGGTCCCGGGTCCACCCATCCTTGAAGATCGTGTCCAAGAACCCATCGCCGTCCAATCGCAAGAAGCAAAATGGCCTCTTCATATTTCTTATTTTTTGGACCGTGAGTCCCCCGACCCGGATCCCCATTTTCTGGTATGCCGAAAAATGAAGCCGGTTATCGAAGACCAGGCCCTTCACTTTGGGGGGTCTGTCGGAAAAAGAAAAGGAATGACCAAGGATCGATCCCTTCCCGGCCCTTTTGGCGGCCGTTTTCCGGAAAATGAGAAACCTTTTATTGGAATTTCGGGTCAAGGCCAATCCGATGGAGAGGACCTTTCGAAAAGCCTCCAAAGGGACTTTCGGTCTAGCTGTCGCCCGAAGTTCCCTTTTTTTCTCCCGGGTTTCGTTGATCTTGAACATTGCTTTCCGGAGCGAGCCGGGTTTGAACAGCTCCTGCCGGCCGATCCGGATATTCTCGACCGTAATGCCAAGACCCGGGCAGAACCGGGCCAATTCACGGTTGACCCTTCCCTGCCAATTTTTAAAGTCCCGGAATTGCTTCGGCTTCAACAGGACAAGGCTCCGGCCCAAAGTGCGGGCAAAGTAAAACGGGAAGGGAATGCCCAGTTCACCGCTCAAGTCGACCCCTAAAAGAAGGATCAAGAACTTGAAAAAGGCGTAAAGACCGGCGATATCTCTCAAGGTCAGGTCCCACTTCACGAAATGGAGAATCTTTCTTCCCCCCTGGATCCGGATCCCGCATAAAAGGTAGGGGCCACGGTCGCCCTTCCCTTGGAAGCCGGGCGCGTGGCTGAAAGCCCTCTCGAGAAAGGACCGGCTCAGTTCCCGCAAGGGACGGGCCGATCCGGAAAAAGCCCCCGAACCGAGCCGGATGACCTTTCGCCTGAAATTTTCATCGTCCCGGATCGTGGCGGCTTGGAGGTACATCCTAATTCCCGCCTATCAAGAAACGGTACAACTCGTGGTTAGGCTCCCCTTTTTGGACCTGGCCGAATATCCCCTCGATCCGCCCCTTTCTTCCCGACCGTTCGGCGGCCCGGATCAAATGGACACCCAGGCCCTCATAATTCCCCAATGTCTCGCAAAAGTAATATTCTGGGATGCTCCGGTCTTGGATGACGGGGACCTTGATCAAATATGGCAAGCCCTCGTAGGCCTTTTCGAACCAGGTTAGGGCCGCCTCCATATCCCCCCGCTTTTGATAATGGATCCCGGTGTTGACCAAGGGATGGACCAAATTCTTGTTTTGGCGATGGATGGTCGCCCATTTTTCCAATGCTTCGCGTTCAAGGTCTAGCTTGTATTCGATCTTGGCCAACATGGCCATGGCATTGTGGTCGTTGGGGTCCTTGGACAGGCTGTTTTCGAAGGCCGAAATGGCTTGGCGATAGTCCCCCGCCCCATAGTGGAAAAGGCCCAAATAGGTGTAATACCTCGTCCGCTGGGGATGGATCTCGATGGCCCTTGAGCAAAGGCGGACCGCTTCCGCGAAGTCGCCGATGTCGGCGAATTGCCTGCCCATGTTCCTCAAGTAATAACTGTCGTTCGGGTTCTTCTCCAGTTCCCGCCGCAGAATCTCCATGTACCAGTGGGCGGTCGCGGTCACGTTCCTTTGGTCGTTGCGCAAATGGTGGAAAATGATATCGGTCGGGTTCCTTTTATAGTTCTCGCCCAAGAATTGGGAGACCGAAGGGTTCAAGGTCTCATCGACGGCTTTTTTCCAGAAGATATCTTTGTTGTTGCGTACCAGTTTCGTGACCGAGGGGACGTTCCAGCCTCCGTTCGGCAAATGGACGTAATCCAGTATTTCGTAATGCGATTCGCTGGAGGAGGGGAGCAGTTTTTTGATCTTTTCGGCGCTGGGCGGGTCCATCCTCTGGTCCGCGTCCATATGCAGTATCCAATCCTGGGTCGCGTGGGAGGCTGCCGCATTACGGGCCTGGCTGAAATCCTGGAAAGGGGCCAGGCGCGCCTTGACGTTGAATTCTTGGGCGATCTCCAAGGTGCGGTCGGTCGAATGGCTGTCGAGCACGACGATCTCGTCGGCGATATCCTTCACGCTCCGGAGGCATTCCCGGACGTTCTTTTCTTCGTTCTTTGTGATCAAACAAACCGTTAACATTTGTCGTTTCCTAATGGTCGATCTCCCCTGCCCAGCCGCGGCACAAGGGGTTGGGGATCGGCGGATCCCTTTCAGGGTCGGCAACCAGTGACCTTGAACTTTAAACGGACCAGGCTCAAAGAGGGTCGCGTGGCCCAGACCCCATAGGCCCGTTTGGCTTCCTTCAATGTACGGGGTTGGACGATCCCTTTTTCCAGCAATTGGGGGGCCCATTCCTCAACAAAACTCCAATGCTGCCGGACCTTGGCTGGGGACAGGGGGCCCAAGTCCAGGCTGCTTTCCAATTTGGCCTCAAGGACCTTCAGCCCGCGCTCCAGGCACAAGGACGCTAGCTTATGGCCGACGAAAGTATCGGCGCCGCAACTTTTCAGATAGGAATTGAATTTCCGGCTGAACTCCGAATAGGCCCTCGGATAGGGGGGGTGGGAGAGATGCTCCACCCCGGTCGAGTCGTGGTTGGTCAGAATGAACTTCCCGCCCGGTTTCAAGATCCTTTTGATCTCACCCAACACCTTCAAGGGGGTCCGGGTCGTCCACAGGACCGAATCGCACCGCACCAGGTCGACGGTCTGGTCCGCGATATCCAGGTTATAGGCGTCGTTCCTCATCAAGCGGACATTCGTGATCCTTTTGACCCTGAAATATTCCCCGGCTTCCTTCAATAAAGCGTCATGGATGTCGATTCCAATCACCGATCCCACGCGCCGGTGCCCCGCCAGCAGGGCCGTTCTGCGCCCGATCCCACAGCCCACATCGACCGCCAAGGCTTTGGGAGGCAGGCCACAGGAATCGATCTCCTTCAAGAATTCATCATCTTTCAGGTTCTTCAACCAGTCTTTCCGGCGTTCGATCTCGGTGCAGGCGTCGAATCCTTCGACCTTATAGATCTCTTTAGCGGGGCACACGGTCGATGACCCTCCCGACTTGGCGAATCAACTCATCCTGCGCGTTCCTGGAAAGGGTTTGAATCCTTTCGGAAATCCCAACCGCCCGTTTTTTATGGTCCCCGTCCAATAACCGGCCCAGACATTCCCCGAAGCTCCCTTCCGTGAGGTCCGCCCGGTCCAGGACCATCCCCACGTCCAATTTCCGGGCCGTATTCCCGTGATGGAGTTGGCAAGTCCGGTCCAAGTTGTCCGGGATGATGAGCATCGGGACGCCGAACTCGAAGGATTCCAGGAAGGTCCCGAATCCCCCGTGATGGACCACCAATTGGGCCTGCTTCATGACCAAACTATTGGGGATGTACTTGGAGACGAAGATGTTGTCGCTCTCGATCCCCAAAACGCTCAAGTCCAGATTGAAACTGGAGACGACCACGTTGAGGCCTTTGTTCTTGGCAAAGTAGCCCAAAATGATGCGGTACCTCTCCATGTCGTAACAAACGGTGCCGAAGGTGACATAGACAATCGGGTTGTTGTTCTTGAAAGGATTCTCGAAGGTTTCGTCCTTCTTCGCCCCATCGAAGACCAGGGTCCCGACAAAGACCGTGCGGGAAGCTCCCCCCTTTCGCTCATCGGGGGCCAGGCCCGATATTTCGCCTAGTCCCCGGACGATGTTCAAGGCCCCGCCGGTGATGCAATGGGGAAAATCCAGGAGTTTGGACTGGTCTATTCCCAATTCATCGGCGGCCGCATGGAATTCCCTTCCCATCGCCTGATCGCAGGACAAAAGCAGAGGGCTTTTATCCTTCAGTAGGTAGATATCGCCGCCCGTATGGTAAGTGGCGTAGGGAACGTCGATCAATTGGGAGACCAGCACCGGGGAGAAGATGTTCTTGGTAATCAGCAATCGTGGTCCGTGTTTCTCAGCAAGGGCACAAATTTCCCTGGTGCTTTGGACCAGATATTCCCTTGAGAGGATTTGTTGGATGTGCGGTTTGCGGTTCGGATTGCTCCGGTCAAAATCCAACCGCAGGCTCTCCACCACCACCCAAGGAACATCGCATTTGATGAACTTCAAATGGTCTTCGGCCTCCGGTCCCACCAGCAGCAGGACCTCCAATGAACCGGCGCGCAAAAGTTTGGCCAAGGCCACCGAATGGTTCAGGACGCCCGGGGCGCTGATCGTGGTCAGGAATATCACGGATGCCCTCTAAACCTGGTTTATTTTTTCAGCGGCGGCCTTGCCCCGGAGTATGGCTTTGTCCGAATTGATATAAATCCATTCCCCGAACCGGCCCGCGCAGAACACCTTTTTATCCTCGAAATATTGGATGAGCTTGGCCTTGGCCAGCTCACCCGCCTGGGTATAGACCGGATAGGCATATTCCAGACGAACGACCTTACTAGCCTTGGGACGCCCTTTGACGATCCCCATCCTGTTCAGGCTTTTCACGACGCTGGGGACCAGGGTCCTTGGATCGACCTTTTTCTCGCGGCTGAAAGAAACTTCCGCCTGGATCCCGAAATGTTTGGAGTTCTTCCTCAAATAAGCTGAGGAATTGTTATTGAAAACCATTTTATGGAACAGGTCGGACCGGTCGGCCGAATAAAGCCTTTGCATGTCCGTGGCGTATTTGCGCGAAAAGACCAGGTTCACCAGATATTCCGAATTATGCTTCAGGTCCTTCGCGGACCTCAAAAGGCCGCGCGGGATGCCAGGGGTCCTCTGGGTCAACAGGTCCAACGGCATGGTCGAGATCAAATGTTTGAACTTGATGGTCCTCGACCCGGTCCGGACCGTTCGGCGTGCGATATCCAGCTCCAGGAGCTCTTCGTTGAAGGAGATCCGGCCGAGGGTCCTCTTGTCCGCGAACGGGACATAAATATTCTGGAACCCCCCTTTGTTCGGATAGTTGACGATTCCGTTCACGTAATCATTGACGTTCAATTTTTCCAACGCGCCCTTCAGGATCCGGTCGAAACTGGGGGTCACAATCCGGGCCGAAACCCAGGTCGGAAATACCTTCTTCAGGTCATGGGCCCAGACCTTTTCGTTGTAGGGGATCAAAAAATGCCGGGCCATTCCCTCCCCGAAGCTTTTGAGTATCCACTCCTCCAGGTTCCGGACCTTTTGGCCCTTTCTCGAATGGAGCATGGCTTGGACCAGGCCTGAAATGCATTCCCTAACAATGGTGGTAGGCAAGCCGAATAAGTTGGATTGAAAAGGATACTTAATGAAATTGCCGTAGGAATAAACCCAAGCGCTCCGGAGTTGTTCGTAGAATCGGACGGTGGAGTATTTTTTGATGATCTTTTTTGACTCGGGCTCTGTCGTGAAAAAAGCGTGCCCGCCCAGGTCGAAGGTGCATCCCTCGAATTCAAACGACCTGCACAGACCCCCGATCGAGTCGTTCTTTTCCAGGATCAGGAAGTCCTTTTTCAGGGTCCGGGCCGCGCTCAAGCCCGCCGGGCCCGCTCCCAGGATCAGCACATCCGTTTCGATTTCATTGTTCGTCATATATTCGTTCCTTTTCTTATTTTGGGTCTCAGTTTCATTTTGGCGCAAAGATATCTTTTATCGGTTCCGCGCCCTCGCTTTCCCCCAGAGGTTTCAATCCGAACATCTCCTCGATGGTCCTCAGGATGTTGTAGTGGTTCACTTTGGCCGGGTACTTTCCGGGCTTGATCGCGCCCGCGAAAATGGTGGGGATGTGGTTATCGGGCCCGTCATCATCCTCATCCCAGGTCACAATGAGCAGGCTATTGTTCTTTTTCGCCCATTTACAAAAACCATCCATGTTCTTTTTCAACCATTTATCGGCGGCGGGCGGGAAACCATTGGGCGCGTGCATATCATGGGCCACGCTGGGAATAACGAAACTGACGTCCGGAAGCGCACTGTAATCCGGGCCCTTGGGGAACGCGCTATAGGGTTGGCTCAAGGCAGCGGAAAAGGTCCCCTTTTCTTGCCAATAGACCCAAGGGCAATGTTTTTTATAGTACCCATCCGCACCTCCGGCGTTACAAACCGTCGATCCTTCCGAAGGAAGGTCCTCTGAATAAGCGCTAAAGCTAAACCCCGCTTTAAGTAGTTCGTCCGCCAATTGGGTCGTCGAAAAGAAATGGTCGCATTCATCGTCCGTTACATTTTGGGTCGATCCGGAAAAGAGCGCCAAATAATTGGGCAAGCTGGGATGGCTTTCGGCATGGAAGTCGGTCATGAACAGTTGGGTTTGGGCCAAATGGGATAAGTAGGGGGTTTTCTTTTCGCCGTTCTTCAAAAAATCATCGTAGGAATAATTTTCTTCCATCACAATAACGACATGGTTCATGCGGTCGAGACTTCGAGCCACGGAAGGGCAACCCGCAAGAAAGACCACGAATAGGTTCAAAAACGACCTTTTATCCATCCTCATGAGGGACTCCCATTTCCGGTATTAACTGCCTTCGAACCACAAGCTCTCACAACTTATTTCCCCGACCAACCTCAAGCCGATCGGTGCAACCCGTCCAATTCGAGGATCTTCGGCCAAAAAAGGGCCACGGCCAACGTGGATACGACCGTCACAATCCCCCCCAGGACCACCGATAGGACCGGCCCCCACAACCAGGCCGTCAATCCCGATTCGAACTCGCCCATTTCGTTGGAGATCCCGATGAAGACCCGGCTTAATGCCGAGACCCTGCCGAGCAGGGGATCGGGGGTCTTTACTTGCAAGAGGGTTTGTCGGACGAGGACGCTGATGGCGTCAAGGGCCCCGATGACGAAGAGGCTCAGCAGGGAGAGCCAGAAAAAGCGCGAAAGACCGAAAGCAATGGAACTGACCCCAAAACCGAGGATGGCCAAAATGAAAAGTTTTCCCGTATGGCGCGGAGGGCGCCCCTGCGCGAATATGAAACCCATCAAAAGTGCCCCAGCCTCTGGGGCCGACCTGAGGGAACCCAATCCCAAGGATCCAACGTGAAGTAAGTCCTTGGCGTAAACGGGCATCAAGGCAATGGCGCCACCAAAAAAACCGGCCAATAGATCCAATGACATCGTGCAAAAGAGGACCTTGGTACGCCAAATGAACTTGATGGCCGCACCAACCGTTCGGTCCTGAAGGTCCCCGGTCTTCGTTTCCCTTTTCCGGCCGGCCCCGCCTTTGATGGACGCCATTTGTAAAAAAGCCAGGAAGATCGAAAGTGAGCACATGAGATAGAGGACGCCTGAACCACCGGCGACGGACAAAAAAAACTCCTGCCGACAAGGGGCCGGCGATGGAAGCGATCTGAAAACCGATCCCCAACCATGTGACGGCCTTGGAGGACATGTTCTTTGGCACCAGTTGCGACAAAAGGGCGATCCTTGCGGGAAGGAATAAAAGGGTGACCAGGGCGATCAAAAAGACCGGGATAAAATAAAAGGAATAGGACTGGTCATATTGTGTGACAAAGCTCAAGCCAAAAGGAATCGATGCGAGGATAGGCAGGAAGACGAGACAGACCTTTCTCCTGTCATAGGTATCCGCCAACTTGCCCGCCAACCCGGCGAAGATGAACAAGGGAAAGACCTTCATCAACCCCAACAATCCGAGCGCGATGACCGAGTGGGTTTTAACATACAGGTCCCAGCCAAAGACGGTCGTCAAGACTTGGTTCGACATCTCCAGGAAAAGATTGGATGCGAAATAGAGGGAATAATCTCGGTTCCGAAATAGGTTGAGGCTGTTCTTGAGGTCCATGAGTTCCATTTCCCGATCCACTTCAGTTTCGCTTTAAGCCGAAGGGTGGCTTTTCCCGGTGATCTCTCGCACTTGAAAGACGTACCAATGATCCACTTTTTTCCCGTTGGAACGGGCCCTTTGCAGCCCCCACTCCACATCCACCGGGAACCCGTATATTTTTTCGATCTTCTTCACCCACTGCGCGATCCTTAAAAGGTCTGCATCGGGCAGGATTTCCTCGTGATCGAATATCCTTTCCTTTGCGATCGAATAACCGGCGCGATCCTTTTTTGCTTTTTCCAGCCAGCAAATATTCGCGTTATTCTTCCCTTCCAGATGGGCGTCGAAACCTTTTTTTTTGTATTCCATAACCATGTGCTTCTTGCTGAACGTCGCCGGATCCAGCGAAAAAGTGACCCCGAACCAGTCGGGAGAAAGTTGTTTTTGGATGATAAGGCCCATGCCACCCTTGGCCGCGATCTTGTGTTTTTGATAATAGTGAAGGAGAGTCCTGTCAAAAGCCGAAAGCCAAACGGCTAAAATGGCCTTTTTTAGATCGACGGCATTGGCCGGGCTGAAATCGACATCGCGAATACTGATGAATTGCCCGCTGAAAGAGGAGTCTTTCCCGTCCTCAAGGTCATAGGAGGACCTCACAATGAGCGGGCCGGAACTTATCTTGGCTTCCTCAAGCGCGGTGACTACCCCATGGATGAATTCGGGCTCGAGGATATTTAGAACGCTTGGATCTTTTGCCACATCCCTTGGCCGTATTTTTTTTAAGCTTTTATAGGCCCTTTGGAAATAGGAAGAGCCTACCGCGCACCCTGGCGAAACCAAAAAATGATTGGAGATCTTGAGCAAATTCAAGGCCTTACTACCGTGGGATCCGGGAGTGATGGCCGCGTTTTTTCCTGGCTTCAAAGGAATGATATTGGAGTCCATACGGTTTCCGGCGTTAAGGTCCGATATATATTGTTTTTTCATTTCCATTAACGGATGCTTTTTACATTCCATTCAGACGCTATATCAAAACCAATTTTTTCCAGCATTTCCTTTTTGGGAAGGTCACGGGGTCCGCAAACCACGTTCGCTAAGACCGCCCCTTTTTCCCGGCCCCTTTGGATGGCCTTTTCCAGCATTTCCTTCCCCAGCGTTGGCCAAAGGTTTGAATCACGGACCATGAAGTCATCGACGAAAAAAATCTTTCCGCCGGGAGCGTAGACCGGGGGAGCGCTGACCAGGCTACCGATCACAAAACCTTCGATCTTTTTACTTTCGTTCTCGCCCACCAGGATGACGATGTTTTCCTTCTCAAAGGACGCCTTTAAGAATTCGGTGTGATTTTTCAAGGCGTCCGGGGCTTCTTTGTGGAATTCCGGTTGGAATTTTTCATATTGTTTCCTTTTAGAGGCGGCCAAGAAGGCAATCTCGTCTACATCTCCTACTATCGCTTTCCTGATTAACAAGGTCATCTCCCGGGTCTACCAAGATTCGAAAGGCTTAATTGCTCAAGATCTTCGTTTTAAGCAACATCCAAGCGGCCTCTTCAGCGTTGTCCAGAATGGAATAGATTTGGCCCAAGGTATCAAAGTCTTCCTTTGAAAATTCACCTTTATCCGCATTTTTGATCAATTTATCCTTGTACCGATCGATGACCAGCTTTCGTTTTTTCATTTTTTCATACTGGTCTTCCAGGTCCTTTTTGTATTCGACCAAACCCATGGGGGTCGCCAGGATCTGCATGAAGTTGATCATGTTCCACTCTTCAGACTGCCAATTGAAATGTTCCTCGCTGCCATTCAACATGTTGGACCAGGAGCTCCCAACATTCAGGTTCCCACTTTCTGGGTTGGAATTATTGACCCCCTGTTGGCCCTGAAAATTGACCACTAAAGGGTTGGGGAAATAAAAATTCCCTTTAGTGAGGGCTTTCTCCCACTTGGACTTGAAATCATTGATCCCAAAAACGGGCATGTCTTTTTGTTGGTCCGCCGCTTCGATCAATTCGTCCATTTGAAGATTTTCCAGGTCGATGCCTTCCAGCGACTTTTCCACATCGATCCCTGTGCCGAGCAGTTTTTTGCCGATGATGAGGATCTGTAACTGTAACGACCTTATTTTTTGTTCGTTCTTCGATTGGATATCCATGACATTGATCTCGGCCCGCCTGACCGAACCAGAAATATTATTGAAGATCACTTGGGATTCGATTTTTTTCAAGAACTCCTCTTTTTTTCTTTCGGTTAAAAGGGTTTTGTTGAGATAGAGATAATCCAAATAATCCGACATGGCCGAGGTCGTGAAAAAGCTTTTATAGAACCGGCGGCTATCCGTTCTTCGTTGGTTATTCGAGTTCGTGTTTAGGAAATCAATGACGTTGGTAAGGTCGTAGCTGAGCCCAACGCTGTCCCCCGTTCCTAGGCCGTTCGGCCCGAATTGTTTCTGGTAATTCACGTCGGGCAACAAAAAGAAATATTCCAGGTTTTTATCAATCTGGGGGTAGTTGGTCTCGAAAAAGGATTCCATGTTTTTATACTCTTTGTTCAGAGAGGAAAAGAACACGGCGGTCTGTGACTCCGCGGCGAACAAATCCACGTTTAAAAAAAAGAACGACAAAAGAACTATCGAAATGATCTTCATCTTGACGCTTTAACCCCCGGCCGTTTGGAATGATCTTCTTTGGACGCTTCCCCAGACCATTTTTCCGCTCAAAGACAACCGGTATCCCATGACCGCGAAAAGGTTCAAGATGGATCCGTAAATAGGCGAAATGGACATGTAAAAAAGGAGCAAGAATATATAGGTCCAAATACTATCGAAAGTTTTGATGTACTTTCGATCTAAGTACAAAGTGCTATAAATGATCAGAAATACATAGCGTATCAACCAAAATGGAACGAATAGATAGATCATGAATTCTAAAAATAAATGTTTGTATTCGGGAAAGAACAAAATGAAACATATTTGAGCGGGCCAACTGAGGATCCCAGTCAGTAATTTTAGGGGTGTATCCATCATAGTTAGGCACATGACGGGATACTGATAAAGACCCAACCACCCGTATTTTTTGTTGAAAATGACATGTCGATATTTCAAGACAGTCTGCAATGTACCTCCAAACCAACGCACTCTTTGTCGTTTTAGGTTGGCAACACTAAAGGGGGCTTGGGTCCAGGCTACAGCCGTTGGGATGAAGACCACAGCATTCTTTTTTCCAGCCAGCTTACTTCTCGTTTGGATATCCATACACAAATCTTGATCCTCAGCGAGAGTGCGATTTTTGAACCCGCCAGTTTCAAAAAGGACTTGAGGTTTGTAACAAGCGAAAGCTCCGACAATAACATTATGGGAATCCAATATATTGAAAACCGGTTTAGAGAGGAACCCGGCCATATATTCGACCACTTGGCATTTTCCAATGAACTCCTTTGGAAGGCGTGCTTTGACAACCCGCCCGTCTTGCACGATGCAATTATTTGCGATGCGAACGGAGCCAAAGGTAACCGCCAGGTCGGGTTCTTCAATGAAAGGATAAACAAGGTTTCTAATGGCATCCTTGTTCAAAATGGTATCCGCGTCGATCGTGGCTGCGTATTGGGAACTAACGAAATTCAAACCACAGTTGAGTGCGTTGCCCTTCCCGGCATTTTCCTTTCGGATCAAAAAGACGTTCATCTTTTTATAAATAAATTGGAATGCTTCGAGTGCCTCACCTGAAAATTGAAGCTTCGATTCCCGCGGAACTGGGCTTGCCTTTTTGACTTCAAATACGCTCTTCAATTTCGCCAAGTAGTCATCGGTGGAACCGTCATCGACCAAAATGAGCTGTTTGATCTTATAATCTTGATGGGTCAAGGAATAAATGGTTTCAAGAATGGTGGCCTCTTCATTCCGGAATGGCACCACCACGCTCACAGTGGCAAAATCATTACTTAGCTTAGCCCGCTTAGATTGTTCGAATCGTCTTTTAATTTCTTGGTCGTTATGCAAAATCGCCACGAAATATTTTGGATAAATATTTATCATGGAAAAAAAGTACTCGATGATATAGAAAAACAGATATATTCCCAAAATGAAATTGAATTGAATTGAATCATATGCAGCTTGAACAACACCCCATATTTTTCTACCCAATAGAAAAACAAAAGGTGTCGCGGCTTGTTTGCAAATGATTTGTACTTCAATGGGGCCATTTTGAAACCAGGACTTGACCTGGTCCTCGTCTATCGTCCACTCAAGCCCCATTAAAGAGTCGGTTTCAAGTAAACTAAAGGAACCTAAGCCTTCCAGTTTTATTTGTTCCGTTCCGACTAAATAACCGAGTTTATTCGCAAGATCGCTTCCGCAAATGATATGTGGGGGGCCTTTGAGCTCCAAAGCCTCATTTGCTAAAAACAGGTTGTTCCTGGGGAAAATATAGGAATTATGGATCGTCAAGATCTCCTTTATTTTAGAAGTGTCCACAATCCCCAATAAGGTCCATTTTTTGGAACCCGTGATGGAAAGTAAGGCCGTTCCCTTTTTTACGAAACCGGTTTGAGTTGCTGACGGGAACACATTCACTATTTTTCCGTCGAATGGAGAGGAAATATTCCAAGTGTTTTCGAGCCCACCAACTTGCCCAAGTAGGTTTGCAATTGGTTGATCTTTTTGTTTCGTGTCTGATTGCCGACCCCGGCCGGACAATCCCATTATTTTTTTTGGATATTCCATCGAAATAAGCCTTGCCGTTTGTGTGGACCATTCCAAATTTTTTAATTTCAACAAATCTTCACCCTTCGCAACTTCCCCAGATGTGGTTTTTAAAGGTTCCTCGATAACAGCGTTTCCTGGGGCACGGATGACTTTTTCAT
>Ga0206921_10134_pt1 | contig 22200 bp, 18 predicted proteins | sample Alteio_BWOrgHeat_66_FD_152930 | JGI IMG/M metagenome (GOLD analysis project Ga0206921, IMG submission 152930) | Enriched cells from forest soil in Barre Woods Harvard Forest LTER site, Petersham, Massachusetts, United States -... | ecosystem: Environmental > Terrestrial > Soil > Temperate forest >...
CATAAATGTGGCTTTGGCTCATCGGTATCGTATTTTCAACCGATGGCCGCGTGTCAGCTGATGATGAAGTGCTTTCGGGCAATTGCGTTTGCTCCTCGCGATGATTGGCAGCCGCTTCTTCAAGTTTCTTTTCCTCCTGCTTCTCTTCGAAACTGTAGATCTGGTTATTTATTTCGCGTTTTATGCCATCCGAAGCATCTTTAAAATCACGGATCCCCTTCCCTAATCCCCTGGCAATTTCAGGAAGTTTTTCTCCGCCAAAAAGCAATAATGCAAAGAATATGATAACCAACATATCCGTTGAAAAAAGATTGCTTATAAACAAGAGGCCTGAACTGTACATATCAATTTATGAATTGAGGTTACAAATATAGACAATTAAAAATTTAAAAAGTTCAAAACTAATTTGGCGTCAGCCAAATTTTAGGGTTAACGGGATCTAACGCTTTATATATTGAAAAGTTTACAATTGCTTCACCGGTTGAGGGATCGGTAGCTACTATGCCTATGGTTTGTTTTGTACTAACTTTTTGCCCTTCTTTTACATTGCACGACCGCAGATTTGAATAAGCAGTAAAATACTCGCCGTGTTTAATAACTACAAGGAAAGTGCCGCTAACATCCCTAACGCGTTTAACCTCGCCCTCGAACACCGCCCTTACGGATGATCCGGGATTTGTTTTTATATCCCAGCCGTTGCTTTCATTTTTGATGTTTTCGTTATCGTAATAAATCCCAAATCCCTGTTTTAAACTCCCGTTACTAACAGGCCATGGTAACGAACCCCGGTTTCCTAAAAAGTCGCTTGATAATTTGGCAGCCTCTGGCGTGGCGTTCAATACCTCGCTGGTGGTCATTTGTTTTACGGCAACCCGTGGTTTTACAACAGTCACCTCCCTGTTTTCGGCTTTTGCCCGGGCAGCAGCTTCTCTTTCTCTTTGTTTTTCTTCTTCTTCAGCTTTGCGTCGTGCTTCTTCTATCTCACGCCGAATGGCTAAATTAATTTCCTTGTTGGTTTTCGCAATTTTTCGCTGTACATCCTGTTGCTGCTGCTTTAACAGGCCTTCATGCTTCGAAAGATCGGCAACAACTTGTGCCTGGGTTTCTTTTTCCTTACCGAGTGTTTCCTTTTCCTTTAACTGATCAACCAATAAATTGCTTTTTTCCTTTTTATTTTTATCCAGCTCATTTATTTTAACATGCAGTTCAACCTGCGTTTGCTGGATATAACCAGCCTGGCGCTCGCGATAGGTGCCAATTTGCTGTAAATACTTTAAACGTTTATAGGCCTGGTTAAAGTCTTTTGCTGCGAAAATAAACATCAGTTTATTGTACGAACTTTGGTTATAATAGGTAAAAAGCACCATCGCAGCGTATTGCTTTTTTAGCTGGTCCAGCTGGCTTTGCAAATTATGAACGAAATTATTGTTTTCGGATATTTGGTTATCCAGGTTCCTGATCTCCGAATTGATGTTATTTATTTCCTCTTCGCGCAGGTTAATCTTCTCTTTAAGCAATTGCAACTGCTTCAGCGTCGTCTTTTTATTGTTGGCTGTTTCGTCGTATTCGTGGTTTAGCGCGTCAAGTTGTTTAATTAATTCTTCTTTCTGTCGTTTTAAGTCGGCGCTGCTTTGGGCATGAACCGCGAGGGCTGCAAAAATAAAAACTAAAAATAATACTGCCTTTAAAAATTTCATTCTTCTATTTGCTTGCTTTAAAGCCCCATTAATATTAGGTGCCCATGCGTTTTATTTACGTTTACTCCGTCGGCTTGTACCTTGCAGGTATGCTAAAGGGGAAATCGAGCGGCTGATCAAACTCGCCTTTTACATAATGCAAATTAACCAGTATTTTCTTATCTTTCACTACCGAAGACATATCTATTTCTGAAGGGATTATCCTATTACCCGCCTGGATGAAAGCGCTATCGGTTACCTGCAACGTTTCGCCTTCACTCTGGTCATTCAGATTTGTTTGAGTTGACTTTAAATCCGCACCGAGCATAATTTTATAAACAAGAGCGGCCACATTGCCCGATAAAACCGTTCCGCTTGTGGTGGTTTGCACGTCTGCGTTTTGATTTACAAAATCGGGAATAACATTGCCAATGAGCAACGATTCGAGAGTTTTATAGTTGACCTTATCGCCGGCAGATTTATATATGTAGCTAAAAGGTTGTTTAACATACAGGCTTTGCAGGCGGTTGATCAGCAGAATACTATCCGGGGTGATCAGGGCCCGTGCAACTTCGATACCGGCAATTGCCGTGATAGAAACCCAGATCTTTTGATCGCTTTTTATACGAATGTTTAGCGTAACATCGTTAGCATCCCCATTAATATCCAATTTGGCGTGTGCCTTACCCGAAAAGGTATTAAAGGAGTTTTGGGCTGATCTGATGGCATTCAGCTTAGCTATTTTGGGGTCGACCGCTTTGGCAGTGGTATCAATTACTACCTTTTTAACTATTAATGTTTTTTTCGCTTTACAGCTAAACAAAAGTAACAAGCAACAAATTGAAAATAATTTTATGCACGTGCCCGTATTTATAGCAGGATGACGGGACTTTTTATTCGACGTATTTTCTTTCATTTATTTTCTTTTCTAAAACCGGCGAATTATCGCCGTTCGCTTTAGCTTTTTTCCAATTTTCAACGGCTGCATCAATATTGCCGAGGTAAAACATTATATCGCCGTAATGTTCGGACTTTACGGCACTATTGTTTTTATCATCGGCCAAAGCTTTCTCCATCCAAAGTTTGGCGCCGCTATAATCCTTTTGTTTAAACAAGATCCACGCATAGGTATCTTCAAACGAAGCATTATTTGGCTGCAGGTCGTTTGAATGTTTTGACATTGCGCCGGCTTTGTCCAGTTGTTCCCCTCTTAACGATAAATAATACGCATAATTGTTCAATGTAAAAACATTATCAGGGTTGTTAGCCAGAGCCTTATCGTAGGCATCGTCCGAATTTTTATTGTCTTTCAGGTCATGATAACAATCCCCTAAAGACGAATAACATTGCGAAAGCAGTTCCTTATCCTGCAGATCAAGCGAGGTAGCATTTTTTATGTATGATATTGCTTTATTAAAATCCCTTTTTTGCTGCCAGGCAACACCAACAAGGTAGTTCATCCAGGCCTGGTTAGGGAAAAACGAAAGGGAGTTTTCACCATCCCGTATCGCGCCGTCAGCATCGTTGCCGCCCAGCTCTATCCGCACCAGTTGCTCCTGCACTTCATAAACCTGGTTATTTAACGCGATCGATCTTTGATAGGCGATCTTAGCGTCGTTCCCTTTAGCATTCTGCAGCAACATGTCGCCATACATGGCAAAAGCCCTTGAATCATCCGGGTGTGCCACTGTTACTATTCTGCTCAATTCAAGCGCGCTTGCTTTTGCGTCAGGATCGGGAAATTTTGGCAAATAGCCCATTATGATCTTTATTTCCTGGTCGATATCCAACCCCGGAATAGCGAATGCCTGTGTTAGTTGGTTGTAACTGGCTTCATAATCTTTTTTATCCCTGTAAATATCGGCCAGCGCCAAATGAACCAGGCCATTATTTGCATCGACCTTCTCGGCAGTTTGTAAAACTTTTAAGGCCTTTTCGGGCATGTTATTGGCATTGTACAGTTCGGACAGAAATAAATAATACTTAATCTCCGAAGGGTTACTGGTAATCATGTTTTCCAGTTGTTTGGCCGCCAGGTCAACCTTGCCTTGTTTTAAATAAACTTTTTGCCGGTCGGCCAGTAAATCGTCTGTCGGGCCGGTGATCTGCTCAACCTGGTTGTATACCTGCAGGGCTTCATCGTACTTTTGCTGATGAAAGTAAACATTGGCCTTATCAAAATAATTATCGGGTTTTTCGGGGGTTAGCCTGATCAGTTCATTAAAAACATTCTCCAGCTTATCAATATTGTTGCTTTTCTCATAGCAATCGGCCAGCGCCGACCAATACCACTGATTGTCCCGGTTAACCGATACTGCTTTCTCAAGCAGGTCCTGGGCACCGGTATAATCGTTTTTTAGTTTTTTCAGGTTCGCGAGCTCATACATCGATGCGTCATTAGCCGGGTCGATCTGTATCACCCTTTGAAAAAGTTCGGCTGATGTATTCAGGTTTTCGACGGTTTTTTCTCGTAGCGCCTTAAAGAAAAGATCTTTTACCATTACACTATCGGTGTAGGTGAGGGGCTTCGCCGCTGCGCCTTTATCCTGGGCAAAAACGGACTGTTGAATAAGCAATAGAAAAAAAACGACAACGATACCCCTGCTAACAAGGTTAATATTTACCCTTAATCCCTCAATTCCACATCCTGTGCGCTTATTCATCCTGTATCTATTTCTATTCAAGTCAATATTACCACACTATCCTACGCCCGTATGGCCATAACCGCCGGCCCCGCGTAAAGTTTCATTCAGTTCTTCTACCTGCTGCCAGGCGGCTTTTTCGTGCCGGGCGATAACCATTTGCGCTATCCTGTCACCGCTGTTTATTTCAAAAACCTGGTCGGATAAATTGATCAGCAGCACTTTAATTTCGCCCCGGTAATCGGCATCAATGGTGCCCGGCGAATTTACTATCCCGATGCCATGTTTAAATGCCAGGCCGCTTCGCGGGCGGATCTGTGCCTCAAAGCCCTCAGGCAGTTCTATAAATAATCCGGTTTGAACCAGTTTGCGTTCCATAGGCTGCAAATGCAGTGGTTCATCAAGACTCGCCCGCAGGTCCATTCCTGCCGCATGGGCAGTTTCGTACGCCGGTAAACTATTCTTCGACCTGTTAATTATCCTGATGTTCATCGCCTAATAAATATAGCTTTTAAATTTTTATACTCAAAATAAAATGCTGTCAATATAAAAATCAACAGCAATGAATTGCCTACAAATATATTGCGGTTAAATACATAGAATGATAAGTAAACGATAAGAATTGATGAAATTATATAAGCCAGATTCTTTTTGAGATCGTAGGGGATAGGGTAATTTTTTTGCCCCCATATGTATGAAAGCACCATCATGGTAGCATAAGCAATAAGCGAAACCCATGCCGACGCCATATAACTGTATTTGGGTATGAATAGAATATTGAGAACAATGGTTAGAATGGCTCCTACCCCCGAAATGTATAACCCGTATTTTGTTTGATCGGACAATTTATACCATACCGAAAGATTCATGTAAATTCCTAAACTAACATAACCAAAAACCAAGGGTGGTATTACACCCAAACCGGACCAGTAAATATGTGTTTGACGCGCATCGTGCCCATGGATAAAGTATTTTAAAAGCTCAATGTTAGCCACCAAGCCAACAAATATTACACAAACGGCTATCACAAAATAATCCATAATGCGGGCATAGGTTTGCCCGGAATTTTTGTTTTTGGCGTGGCTAAAAAAGAACGGTTCGGCGCCCAACCGGAATGCCTGAACGAATATGCTAAGAAATAAGGATATTTTAGCACAAGCACCGTAAATCCCTACATCCTGTAAACTGCTTACAGGCAAAAGTTTACCCAGCAGTATTTTATCTAAATTCTCGTTAACAATAAACGAAAGATTGGCAACCAGCACGGGCCAACTGTAGGTATACATTTCGGCCAACATTTTGGCATCAAAATCAAACCTTATTTTTAAAAGTTCGGGTATCAGCAGCAGGAAAGTAACTACACTTGCAATCAGGTTGGACAAAAACACATATCCTACCCAACCCTTTACATACCATCCATTTATCCAGGCAGAGCCGGGCAAATGATGGGCCGTCCAAAAGGGTATTCCCCAAATGAAGGTCAGACTAAAAAAAATAAAAACAATGACATTGATGAATTTGATCAGGCTGTATTTGCCGGGTTTTCCTTCGGCACGTAATTTGGCAAAAGGGATAACACACCAGGCATCGATAACCAATACCGTAATAAAGTACTCGATATAAATTTTATAATCCTGTTGGGATGTTTCCTTATTAACATTAATAAAATTGGCTATATGGCCAATAAACGGAATTGTTAAAAGTAAAAAGAGAATGGTGATGGTAAATACCGAGGCAAAGGCGTTGTTGTATACCCTTTTGCGGTCATTCTCGTACTTATTTAAATATCTGAAAAAAGTGGTTTCCATTCCAAAAGCCATTACGGCATTTAAAATAGAGGCCCAGCTAAACAAGGTTGTTAGTACGCCGTATACCCCGGGTACATAAGCACGGGTGTAAACCGGGGTAAGGAAAAAATTTAATACACGCCCGGCAATTGTACTTATACCATAAATAGCTGTTTGCCCGGCGAATTTTTTAGCGATTGACAATTGTACTGCTGCGAATTAATTGTTAAAGTTTATACCTATTATAAACTCTTTTTTACGACCTCAAAATTACGATAGTTTTTCAATTCGCCTTCATGGCTATCAACAACATTTACAATTGCGTGTTCCGGGCCTTCGTGGCACCACTCTAAAAACATTTCGAGTGAAATGTTATCTCCCTCTGCCTCAATGTAAACATCGCCGTTGGGCTCATTTCTTATAAAGCCTTTAACACCCAACTGATCGGCCACGGCTTTTGTTGAGGCCCTGTAGAAAACGCCGTGCACTTTTCCGTTTACTGTTATGTTGAGGTGCTTCATTTTATTGTTGGAATGTTGCAAAGTTGGAATGTTGTAAAGTTACTTTTTGGTTTAAAAACAACGAACTATTTGTTTAACATTTCAACCTTACAACATTACAACAAATCTTAAACTAACCGCCTCACCTTCGTTTCGGGCGTTATCGTTAAGCCGTCCAGGCCTGTAATGAGGTTTAAGCCCGGTTTTTTGCCTGGTTCAAGCGTACCTTTGTCGTCATCGATACCCAAAAACCGGGCGCCGTTAAGGGTTCCCCATTCAATTAGCTTCGCAGTGCTGATATCCGGGAATTTATGCTGAATTGTGCGCATTTCGCTTAAAATGCAAAGTTTATTGTTTGACGCAAGGCTATCAGTCCCCAGGGTAATGTTATATCCCTGGCCAATAAAAAGTTCAATTTTTGGCAGCCGGTTCTCGATATATAAATTCGCGTTAGGACAAAAACACCAGGTAATCTTCCTGTCGAAGCGTTTTATAAAATAAATATCTTTTAAGTTGGTGCAGGTGTTGTGTACCATCAGGATGTCCTGCTTATTGCTCAGCAAAGGCAAAATGGATTGCACCGAATTACGGGCCTGCGGCTTAAAATGCTGGATATCTATTCCAAAAGCAGCATACATATCCAAAAAAGTACCGAGCTTATACCTGTAAAACTTATTTTCATCCTCGCATTCCTGGTTATGGATACTAAGCAGGTTTCGCCCGGTATCGCTATAATTTTTTATCAGCTTAAACAACTCTTTTGACACCGAATAAGGCGCATGTGGCGTTATTGAACACGAAAGGGGCTTAAACTCCTTTAACAGCTCAAGCGCTTTGTTAAACGTTTCTTCGGCGCGTGAGGGTAAAAAGCCAAATGTTTCAACAAAAGTGTGATAGTATAATTTGCTTGCTTCTTTAACCGGAATGCTGTTATTGGTATTGGAAATATCGCCTACGGCTACAATTCCGCTTTCATACATTTCGGTATCAGCTTTAAAAGCAGCGTCAATTATCGAATTTTTTTCGTTGTCGCGCGATTTTTGAACATCAATAATAAAATTGACCAGGCCCGTATGTTGTTTCACCGTCCCTTTCATATGTGAAAGCTCCACATGGCAATGGGTGTTAACAAAACCGGGGCAAATAATACCACTTAGCTGTTCAACTTGAACATCGGCGGGAGGGGAATTTTGATCAGTTACGGAAATTATCTTACCATCGTTGTCAACGGTAACAATTCCATTTTTAATTGGATCGGCACAAACAGGAAAAACGTAATCGGCTCTAAAACTTTTCATTCGCTTATTTTAACAATCCACGTTACTGCTTACAATACAGCCCAATATACTTAATACTATTAACCTTAAGTTATTGTTTTTAAATATAAAAAGAATTGTTTTTAAAAGCACCTTTTTAAAATTTCGTACTTTTGCAGCGTGAATACCATCAAAGAAAAAATTGACATCCGCAGCCTTAGCCTTGAATCGCTCCAGGATCATTTTATTCATCGCCTGGGCGAAGAAAAAAACTTCAGGGCAAAACAAGTTTATGAATGGCTATGGAAGAAATCAGCTTCTTCTTTTGATGAGATGAGTAATATTTCTAAAGAACTCCGCCAAAAGCTGGTTGAAAATTTTGCCATTAATAATGTAAAAATCCACAATTCGCAATTCAGCGCGGATAAAACTATAAAAAATTCTTTTATTTTATTCGATAACCACCTTATTGAGGGAGTTTTAATTCCAACACCGGGCCGGATGACGGCTTGTGTGTCGTCGCAAGTGGGTTGCAGCTTAACCTGTAAATTTTGTGCTACCGGCTATATGGAACGTAAACGCAACTTAAACCCCGACGAAATTTACGACCAGGTGGTATTGATTGACCGCCAGGCCAGGGAAAATTATGGCATACCATTATCCAACATCGTGTACATGGGTATGGGCGAACCCTTGCTGAATTACAAAAACGTTTTGGAGTCGATTGACAAAATAACATCGGAAGATGGTTTGAATATGGCCGCTAAACGGATCACCGTATCAACCGCCGGCATTGCCAAAATGATAAAAAAATTAGGCGACGACCAGGTAAAGTTTAACGTTGCACTGTCCCTGCACGCAGCCAATGACGAAAAGCGCAATACCATTATGCCGATCAACGAGCAAAATTCGCTAAAGGCGCTGGCCGAAGCATTAAAATACTATTACGCCAAAACAAAAAATCCGGTTACGTACGAATACATTGTTTTTGACGGCGTTAACGATACCCTCAAAGACGCGGAAGAATTGGCCCGGTTTTGCAAGCACCTGCCCTGCAAAGTAAATATTATTGAATACAACCCTATCTCGTTCGCCAGCTTCCTGAATGCTGGCGAAGATAAAATTGAAGCTTTCGCCGATTACCTCCGCAACCAGGGCATCAACACCAATTTACGCCGCAGTCGCGGTAAAGATATTGACGCTGCCTGCGGGCAGCTTGCCATTAAGGATAACGTAAAGTAAGAATCAGGAACCCAAAGCCAAGACAGGAAATCAGTCTTTTTATTTTTATCTTGGCTCTTGGTTCTAAATTTCACACAATGAAGCTTCGCGAAAGTCACCTGGCTGATTTTGTTTCCTTACTATTTCCCGATCTTTGCGTAGCCTGCGGGGAAAGCTTAATGGTAAATGAACATTTGCTATGTACTGATTGCCGCTTTAATTTACCCTATACAAATTTTCATTTGCAGCCCGATAATATTGTAGCACAACAATTTTGGGGTAAGCTTAAGTTGGAAGGCGCTTACACGCTTTTTTACTTTTCTAAAGGTGGCAAGGTTCAAAATTTGATGCACCGCTTTAAATATAACGGCATGAAAGAGATCGGTAATTTATTGGGCAATATCGCCGGTGCACAGTTAGCAAAAAACGAGATCTTTAAATCCGTCGACTATATCATTCCTGTGCCGCTACACAAAAAACGGCTGCGCCAGCGCGGCTATAATCAAAGCGCCTGTTTCGCTGAAGGGCTTGCACAGCAATTAAATGCCGCAGTTGAAGAACACAACCTCGTACGCCCGACAGCAACCGAAACGCAAACCCATAAATCGAGATTTGAGCGTTTTGAAAACATGCAGGAAGTGTTTATGGTTTTGAATCAGACAAAATTGAAAAATAAACACGTTTTACTGGTGGACGACGTGATCACAACCGGATCGACCCTTGAAGCCTGCGGCGCCCAACTGTTAAAAATTGAGGGGTTAAAATTGAGTGTGGCGACGATAGCGTACGCGGAGTAGTTCATGGTTCATGGTTGATAGTTCATGGTAGAAAGTGATGGCTTGTTCGACTATGAACTATCAACTATGAACTTATTGGACCTTCTGGAAAGCGCTTAGTTTTTCGAAAAGATTTGCGGGATCGAACGGCTTTAAGATATAATCATTCATACCTGATTCCTCTATCTGTGCTCTTTCGCTGTTCAACATTGAGGCAGTTAAGGCAATGATCGGCAGTTGCTGAAAATAAGGCTCGTTTTTAGCCCTGATCACCTGGGTGGCTTCGATGCCGCCCATCTCAGGCATATAAACGTCCATTAAAACAACGTCGTAATTTTGGTTTTCGGTAATTTTTTCAACTGCCTGTAAACCATTCTCAGCAAAATCCGCAGATGCTCCCCATTTGGTTAATACTTTGTTGATCAGCAACCTGTTTATATTGTTGTCATCGACCACAAGTACATTAATTTTAAGATCTGTTTCCACGGTATTGTTATTAATTATAATTTTTCAACCCTGTTAAACGGTAAAAACTGCAAAAAGGTTGTAAAAAACTACTACTAATTGAACAAAAAAAGTGCTTTAATTCAACTGCATTTAGTCCTTGTAAAGCGGATGTTCCTCCATCAGCTTGTGCACTCTTTTTTTAACTTTTTTAATAGTATGTTCACCTTCAGGGTCGCTGATCACCATATCAATTAGTTCAACGATCTCGTCCATGTGTTTTTCCTTCAATCCGCGTGTGGTAATGGCGGCAGTGCCAACCCTTATGCCCGAAGTTACAAATGGTGATTTGTCATCATAAGGCACCATATTTTTATTTACAGTGATATCTGCAGCAACAAGTGCATTTTCGGCAGCTTTCCCGGTAATATTTTTATTCCGGAGGTCGATTAGCATTAAATGGTTATCGGTACCACCCGAAATTATTTCGTATCCGCGTTTTGTAAAAGATTGCGCCATAGCAGCCGCATTAACTTTTACCTGTAGTATGTATTTCATATACTCGTCAGAAAGCGCTTCGCCAAAGGCTATGGCCTTTGCGGCAATGATGTGCTCCAACGGACCGCCCTGTGTACCCGGGAAAACGCCCATATCCAATAATGCCGACATCATCTTCACTTCGCCTTTTGGTGTTTTTAAACCCCATGGGTTTTCAAAATCCTTACCCAGCAATATCATGCCACCACGCGGGCCGCGCAATGTTTTGTGTGTGGTGGTAGTTACAATATGGCAGTGTGGCATCGGGTCGTTCAGCAAGCCGCGTGCGATAAGGCCGGCAGGGTGCGAAACATCAGCCAAAACCAGTGCGCCAACTTCATCGGCCACTTTGCGGATAAATTCATAATCCCAATCGCGCGAGTAAGCTGAAGCACCGCAAATGATCATTTTGGGCTTTTCTTTCAGCGCTACTTTTTTAAGCATCTCGTAGTCAACCAGGCCGGTTTCTTTTACTACACCATAAAAATGAGGCTGGTACAACTTACCCGAAAAGTTAACCGGGGAGCCATGGGTTAAATGGCCGCCGTGAGACAGATCAAAGCCTAATATTTTGTCGCCGGGTTGTAAACAAGCCAGCATTACTGCCGCGTTTGCCTGCGCACCCGAGTGCGGCTGAACATTTGCCCATTCCGCATTAAACAGTTGTTTGGCCCTTTCAATGGCTATTGTTTCAATTTCGTCAACCACCTCGCAGCCACCATAATAACGTTTGCCCGGTAAGCCTTCGGCATATTTGTTGGTTGCTACCGAGCCTGCAGCTTCCATAACCTGACGGCTAACAAAATTTTCCGATGCGATCAGTTCAATGCCCTCTTCCTGGCGTTGCTGCTCTTCATCTAATAGCTTGAATATTAATTTGTCTCTTTTCATTTGATCATTAAAACGGCGCAAAGGTAGGAATTAGAGATTAGAGATTGGAGGCTGGAGATTAGTTTTTTAATATTTATTTACTGATACTTCCTGAATTCGAATCCCCCGTTCATCCTGTCGTTTCCGTCTAAGCTCTAATTAACTAACCTCGCCGATATCCTGAAATTATTGTACCCCAACCCTACCTGTATGTCAATTAATTCCTGCTGCAGCATTTCCAGCACAGCTAAAAAATTATAAACAAAATGCACCTTGTTTTCCGACTGGCCGGCTATCGCTTTAAAATCCATCATTTTGTTGATTTTCAGCAATTCTTCAATGGCTTTCTTCTGCTGTTCGATGGTGTACGGATATTGAACAACCGTGTGCGTTACCTCTTCGCTGCGGTTCATATAACGCTTTAACACGCGGCTATAAACCATCATTAACTTATATAAATTAACTTCGGATAGTTCCTCGCCTGGGAGGGGAACGGTATCTGCCTGTTCAATATCAAAACGGATATTGCCGCGCCTTTCCTGTTTAAAACGTTCGTCTTCAAATGGATGCAGCTCCTGGCACAGCTCTTTGAATTTTTTGTACTCTATCAGTTTTCTTATCAGGTCCTCTTTGGTATCGGTTTGGTTTTCGTCGTCGCCGGCATCATATCGCGGCAGCAGCATTTTCGCCTTTATGCGCATCAGCGTAGCGGCTACATAAATAAATTCGCTGGCTATCTCCATATTCAGGATGGCCATCTGGTGCAGGTAATTTAAAAAGTCGTCGGTGATGCGGGCAATGGGGATATCATGGATCTCCAGTTCATCCCTTTCAATAAAAAAAAGCAAAAGATCGAATGGCCCTTCAAACTGGGGTAAATGAATTTCAAAACTTTCTTCGACCATGGTGTCAAAAATAAGCTAATACAAGGTTTAAATGATTGTTAAGGGCGTAATTGTTGAAAAATTGGAGATTTGTGAATTATAAAATACAGCGCACGTCAACTTATTAACAACAGGATAAATTATTGAGTAAGTTTTATCCTGATTTTTATCAATAAAATGCCGTAATTTGCATGTTAAATATTTCTACGAATGTCAATGCAGGTTCCGGCGGGGAATTTATTACAAACAATTAATTATCCATCTGATTTAAAGCAACTTAAAGTTGAAGAGCTTAAACAGGTTTGCAAGGAACTGCGCCAGTATATTGTTGACGAAGTATCGGTAAACGGCGGTCATTTTGCGGCAAGCTTGGGTGTTGTTGAACTAACAGTAGCCTTACAATACATATTGAACACCCCTTATGACCAGCTTGTATGGGATGTTGGCCACCAGGCTTACGGACATAAAATACTGACCGGCCGCCGGGATATTTTCCATACCAATCGTGTTTATAAAGGCTTAAGCGGTTTCCCCAAGAGGTCGGAAAGCGAATATGACACCTTTGGCGTTGGGCATTCTTCCACCTCTATCTCTGCTGCCCTGGGTATGGCCGTTGCTTCGCAATATAAAGGCGAAACAGACAGGCAGCACGTTGCTGTAATTGGCGATGGCGCGATGACAGCGGGTATAGCTTTTGAAGCGCTGAACCATGCCGGAATTGAAAATTCAAACCTACTGGTGATCCTGAATGATAACAATATGTCTATCGACCCTAATGTTGGGGCTTTGAAGGAATATTTAACCGATATAACTACCTCAAAACCTTATAACCGTTTCAGGGATGATATTGCTACCGTGCTTACAAAGATCTCCTCCATTGGTCCTGATGCGTTTAAGCTGGCCCAAAAGATCGAAAAAAGCATTAAAGGCACCCTGCTTAAACGAAGCAACTTTTTTGAGGCGCTCAAATTCAGGTATTTTGGGCCGATAGATGGGCATGACGTTGAACACCTGGTAAAAGTATTGCGCGATCTGCGCGATATACCTGGCCCCAAGCTATTACATTGTATTACGGTAAAAGGCAAAGGTTATGCGCTGGCCGAAAAGGATCAGACCAAATGGCACGCTCCCGGCTTATTTGATAAAATAACCGGCGAGATTAAAAAAACAAAGTCGGACAAGCCACAACCGCCCAAATACCAGGATGTGTTTGGCCATACTATAATTGAGCTGGCCGAGGCAAATTCAAAGATAATGGGCATTACTCCGGCGATGCCATCGGGTTGCTCATTAAACCTGATGATGAAGGCCATGCCAAACCGCGCGTTTGACGTCGGCATTGCTGAGCAGCATGCTGTAACATTTTCGGCAGGTTTGGCTACACAGGGACTGATCCCTTTTTGCAATATCTACTCGAGCTTTATGCAAAGGGCGTACGACCAGGTGATACATGATGTTGCCATACAAAACCTTAACGTAGTGTTTTGCCTTGATAGGGCCGGTGTTGCCGGTGCTGACGGACCAACGCACCATGGTGCTTATGATTTGGCCTACATGCGTTGTATCCCTAATATGACGGTATCGGCGCCGATGAACGAAGAAGAGTTGCGCAACCTGATGTTTACTGCCCAACAGGACGATATGGGGCCGTTTGTTATAAGGTACCCGCGCGGGCAAGGCGTTATGGTAGACTGGCAGCGACCAATGAAAGCTATTAAAGTTGGGAAAGGACGAATGGTTTGCGACGGCGATGACATTGCCATTTTAACCATAGGCCACATTGGCAATGAAGTTGTAAAAGCAATAACGGCATTAAACAACGACGGCTATTTCCCGGCACATTATGATTTGCGCTTTGTAAAACCACTTGACGAAGCTTTACTGCACGATGTATTCAAAAAATTCAGCAAAGTGATAACCGTTGAGGATGGTTGTTTGGAAGGCGGGATGGGAAGCGCGGTGCTTGAGTTTATGGCCGATAATAATTATAACGCCCATGTTGTACGCTTAGGCATACCAGATAAATTTATAGAACATGGTGAACAGCCTGAACTGTGGGCCGAATGCGGTTACGACGCCGATGGAATTGAAACCCAGGTTAGACTTTTAGGCGTTGCTAAGAATAACATTATAGCGTCTTGATCGGTGAGTAGTGAGGGGTGAATACTTGTCACTCATTGACTAACGAATACTCACAATTCACTACTCACCTACTCACTCAATGAGCATGGTAGCTCGCCAGATCAGTATATAAATTCCGGAATGAACTGCGCAGGCCAATGGTAATCCATGTAGTTCGGTCCCTAAATTGTGCATTATCTTCGGTGCGGTAGATGCCGCCAAGTTCAATTCTCAGGTTATATTTCGGGTTGAGCAAATACGCTATTTTTCCCTCCAGGTAAACCAGGTTGGTGGTTAAACCCTGGCCGGTATAATTCCCGTACGAAAGACCGCTATGGGGAGCCGCCCTGGCCGGATCGGTATAAAGCTCAAAAATGTCTTTTCCGAAATTTTCGCCGTCCATGTCAAATCCATATCGTCCGAAATCGGCTTCGCCGCTAAAATCAAATCTCTTGTACGAATAGTTTAACAAGCCCACCCATTCCCTGAAGTTTGCCCCCCATGGATGCGCCAATGGCTCTCCATTGTCTGAGTAGTTTTCAATATAAGACCGTTCGGAATAAGTGAACGGTTTGGCTGTATTGTATTCAAAAAGATAATTAAGTCCCTTCACGCTAAACAACTCCGATCCCCTGAAACCAAACTGCCAGGCATATTTATTCCGCGAACTGCCGGTGTTGGAAAAAAAGTCTTTCGACTGGAATTCGTCCAATGCAAACTGGCCGTAAGCGGTAATGTTATCGGTTATCTTATACTTGGCAGTGGCACCGATAAGTGCATTATCCGGCGAACCGTTGGAGGCTTCCAGTGGCCTTAAAAATATGATCGGGTTCAAATAGGTAAAATCAAAGGGCCGGCTATGGCCGGCATCATCGACAGTATAAGAAATAACAGCATCAAAAAAACCGAGCGAAACCCTGTTTGATACGCTCCAGTCGAGGTAATGGAAGACTGCCAGTTTTTTCCGGGTGATATTGTCGCCGGCATTTGCCTGGGCAACCGGGTCGTTCATATCGGCCCACATGGCCATGTACCTTACGTTACCCAGCGTGGCGGTAAGTTTAAAAAAAGGATAAGGTGAGGCAAAATCCGATAACAGTTCAGACCTGTATCCATCCCCAATAAATGTTTTATCACGCCCGGCGCTGATATTTAAATATTTAACCGGGGTATATGAAACCGTTGCCGTAATATACGACCAATCGTACCCGTAGGTTGAGTAGGTACGGGCGTAGGCCTGCCCGGGTACAATCCCAACCTGGTTAATATAGGTAGACAAATATTCGGGTACCTCGGCGCTGCTTTGGTAACCGCTAACATTATAATAAAGTTTATTGCCAATTGTACCGCCAATTTGAGCGCCAAGCGAAACGGTATTCGTATTCAACTGGCCGGAAATATCCCTGCCGATACCAAAATCAGGCAACAGGTCGGCATAAAAAGTGGAGTTAGCGCCTTTTACATCAATCAAATGTTCGGTAAAAAGCTTTCTGTAGCCCCAGCTATGTTGTTTGCCATCATTACCCAAATTCATCAGGGAGTCATAGTGATGTTTTAGCAGCGAATCATCAGCAAAAAAAGGCCGCAACGAACTGTGCTGACGCGTGCTGGTTGAATAAACATCCTCATTCAGTTTCTGATAGAACTGGTACGAGTAAGGTTGATATTCGGATTGTGCATGCGCCACACCAATTATTGAAAACAATAAAAATATGCTGCTAAAAACTTTCTTCATATGCAGAAATGAATAGTTTTACAATTTACTCAAAATAGTTGAGTGTTTGAAACCCGCCCTTTTTTAAATAGTCGTCTTTTTTAACCTGGTGCAGATCAGACTGGATCATGTCGCTAACTAAAGCCGGCAGATCATAACGTGGTGTCCAACCCAATTTCTCACGGGCTTTGGAGGCATCCCCTATCAGTAAATCAACCTCGGTTGGTCTGAAATATTTGGCATCAACTTTTACAACCGTTTGCCCAAACTTTAAAGCATCGCGGTTTAAACCCAGTTCCGCTGCCTTTTCCTCATCAACATCTATTATAACCCCGCGTTCATTCTCCTCTTTGCCACTAAATTCAATTTCAATACCGAGTTCTCCGAACGCCATTTTTATAAAATCCCTAACGGTTGTTGTTACACCTGTGGCAATAACAAAATCTTCGGCTTTATCCTGCTGTAACATCAGCCACATCGCCTCGATATAGTCCTTGGCATGGCCCCAATCGCGCCGGGCCGAAAGATTACCAACATACAGGCACTCCTGGAGACCCATGGCTATTTTTGATGCCGCACGTGTAATTTTACGGGTAACAAAAGTTTCGCCGCGTATCGGGCTTTCATGATTGAACAATATACCGTTACAGGCATATATACCATACGCTTCGCGATAGTTTACAATTATCCAATAGCCGTACAGTTTAGCTACTGCATACGGCGAGCGGGGATAAAACGGTGTTGTTTCGCTTTGTGGTACTGCCTGTACCAAGCCATATAATTCCGAAGTAGACGCCTGGTAAATGCGCGTCTTTTTCTCCATTTTCAGTAGTCTTACTGCTTCAAGTATCCGCAGCGTACCAATTCCGTCGGCATTCGCGGTATACTCAGGTGTATCAAAGCTAACTTTTACATGGCTTTGCGCACCAAGGTTGTATATTTCATCGGGCTGTATTTCCTGCACCAGCCTTATCAGGTTGGTCGAGTCGGTAAGATCTCCGTAATGCAGTTTGAATTTTATATTGGGCTCATGTGGGTCGTGGTAAAGGTGGTCGATCCGTTCGGTGTTGAACGACGATGACCTTCTTTTAATTCCGTGTACCTGGTATCCCTTTTTTAGCAAAAATTCCGCTAAATAAGCACCATCTTGTCCTGTAATTCCTGTTATTAAAGCTATTTTCATTTTAAGCAGACGCAAACATTTTTGAATTTACAATATTATCCAATTTTCTTGTAAAAATTGGCATGTAGCGCGTCGATATTGATGTTTGTAAACTAAAATATACAAAACCTTATTAAGTGTAATTTCCGTGGTATTGTTTTGAAATATGTGTTTAAAAAGATTATTTACTCCCAAACCGGGGGATCGGCAGGCCAAAGTCTTAAAAATTGGTGATGGTAATTACGCACAAAAAAAGGCGTGGGAGGGAATTCTCTTGCAGAATAACACCCCACGCCCCCATATGGCGGCTTAAAGTTTTGCAGATAAGGCTCAGGTATATTGATAGCTTAAAAAATTAATGTAATTATACCAGCAAAATTTTAAACTTTCGCCCCGTATTTTAACCCATTTTAATACCGTTAAAACACGGTATTTCGGTCGCATTTAAGCAGTTAACCTTTATCCGGCTAAGCACAAGGGCTCAAAACAAGAAGTTTTGGGGGATGGCCCGATAAAATTTGCCGGGGAGTCGAAAAATTCAATAAGAGTACCTATAGATCAGCTACCTGTTCTTCAAGTTCGTCGTACCAATCTTTGCCATATTTGCGGATAAGCGGCGCTTTCAGAAATTGGTAAACATTCACTTTAAGCTCGTTGCCGAAGGCGCAAGCCGGGCTGCAAATACTCCAGCGATCATAATTCAGCACATCAAACTCGGGGTATTTTGTTATCCGGATGGGATATAAGTGGCACGAAATAGGTTTTTGCCAGTTGATAGCCCCTTGTTCGTAAGCTTTTTCAATCGCACATTTGGTAATGCCATTTTCCCATATCACATAGGCGCACTCTTTGTTTACATCCACACAGGGAGTGGTATAGTCACCTTCAAAGTCTTTTACGTACGTGCCGTTTTTCTCAATGGTAGCTATTCCTTTAGCCGTCATAAAGGGTTTTACTTTCGGATATATTTCGTCCAGTATCTCAAGTTCCACAACATCAAGCGGCGCACCGGAATCGCCTTCCAGGCAACAGGCGCCCTTACACTTGTTTAAGTTGCAAACAAAATTTTCCTTTATCACATCTTCATGCAGCAATACTGCGCCAACTTCGATCATAGTTCCGCAAATTTACGAGAATAAAGAACCGGGAACCAAATTATTTACTTAAAGGCCTCAAAGGGTATTTCAGGTCCCTGGCACCTGTTAAATCCATGGTAACGCTGCCAACAATCAATTCAACGTGCGCCTTCAGGGGGATCCTGTTCTCGTCGTCTGTTATCCATAAATAAAGCTTGCTGTCTTTCCTGAAAACTCGGCCGGGGATAATGGTGGGGTTAAACTTAAGACAGTTAAATTCCCCCAGGTCGCTTTTAATTCTTTCCTTCCCAACATAGGTAATCCCGAGTGAGTGCACACCATCCTCCAAAAAGTATTTCAAATCAAACGTGTCGCCAATTTTAAGTTTTGAAACATCAATATTGCGCGAAAAATAATAGGCCGATAAAAAATCAAATACCTTGCCCTTAAATGGAAAAACACCTTTGGCCGCAGTGATCTTTTCGTCGCCGTGGTTAAAAGTTACATTGTCGGTGTGTTTATAATTGCTCTCGTGCCGGTTCTCGGTATAAAAATAAGGCAGCAGCGTTTTTTCATCCACATAAGTTTCGTACCGGTTGCGTACCTTATATAATACATCAAAAGCCCCGGCGGTTTTACCATCAGCTACGATATGGTATGCAGGCAGGCCGTCAAATTTTTTATCTGTTGCCTCAACCTTCAAATTAGCTTCGGCGGCCGTAAAAAAACCATATTTCAATTTATAGTTTAACTGCTCGCCAACTTTAAACACGGGTGTAACAGCAATTGCCATTTCCTGGCAAAACACATCACCGGCAAATGCCGCAATTAAAGCCGCTGTTAACAGGTATTTTTTCATTTATGTTTGCGCACAAACCAAACGTTTCGCCGGGGCGAAGTATTGCGTTTCTGCATTAATCCTTCTTCTTATAGATGGGCACGGTTGAACAGGGCTCGCCAAACATCAGGCTTTTTACCACCGGCGTAAGCTTTTTGGTTAACGATACGTATGCCGAAACAGGCACAGGTATGTCGCCGCATCCTTTTATTACAACACGTTGTCCGCTGTATTGTTCCACATCAAGGCTATTAGCTATGCTTTTCTCAAACAGTACCGTTTCCATCACATCAGCATTGCCAAATACCACTTCGCGGGCATAAGGCGCCATTTTATTGGCCAGCAGCATATAGGCCCAGGCAGGCACAATGGCATCTTCGCTACAGGTTACGGCTACATACTTATCCTGGTACTGCGACCAATCATGCCCCTTCACAAACTCCCTGAAATCCTTTTCGCGCAGGATAAGGCCCATGTACAAATTATCCTTTATGTCGTACACCACGCGCTCGCCTTCCGGATAAAATGTTGCGGGGTCTAAAGTTAGCAGGCCGCTCAGTGCTACTTTGTTGATGATATTTTCCTGTATTTCCATTTTTCTTTATTAGTCCGATGCATTTGCTCCGGGATATCCTTAAATAAAAAAATCCGGGTATAAGCTTAACGCTATACCCGGATGCAAAATTACTTTAAAATATCTTATAAGAACTTGGCCCTGTAATCTTTTACATTCGCCTTATCTTTCAGCGCATCAAATATATCCGAATTGGCACGCTGCGCCAAGGCCTGGCCCAGTTGATCTTTCTCCCTTACGTTATTCGTCATAGCGGGAGGGTTGGTAAAGCTATCCAAAACGAACACATAAGCGCCTGCCTGGCCGGCAACCGGTTTCGACAATTTATTAGGCTGCGAACCAAAAACAGTTCCAATCAATTTGTATTCGGCTGCCGATCCCGGGATCACGGGGTTTGCAAAAACCATGTTTTGTATCGGGTTTACGGTAGTGCCTGCTTTTTGAGCAACCTGGTCAATAGTTGAAGAGCCATTTAATGCCGACTGCAGCTTATCGCTTAATTGCTTGCCTTTAACCTGCATCAATACCATCGGTTGAATTTGCTTTTTAACGTCATCAAGCGATAAAGCGCCTTGTGGTTTTATACCTACTAAATGTGCAATCACATACTGGTCGCCTTCGATGTACACCTTATCCGAAAAATCGCCTTTTGCCGCGCCATATGCCCAGCGTACAAGATCGCGGGCGCTCGCTACACCCGGAACGGATGAAGCAACGCCATTTATATCAGTTGCTGTTTGTTTTTTCAACCCTGCTTTTTTTGCCTGGGCGTCGAAATTATCTTTTGTAAGTGCAGCTAAAAATCCCTGCGCCTTGCTGTATACCGCAGTTTGTGTTTCACTGCTGGCCTTTAAAGGAACATCCACTACTGCCACCTTTGCTACTTTCGACGAGCCTTTCAGCTCCTCTATCTGGATGAGGTGTACACCAAACTGGGTAGTAACTATTTTAAGGTCGCCTGGTTTTCCGCTAAATAATGCGTTATCAAACGGGGGCACCATTGCACCACGGGCAGCAAAGCCTAACTCACCGCCTTTTGCAGCCGAGCCGTCAATGGAGAATTTTTTGGCAAGATCGGCAAATGATGCGCCGCCCTGTACCAGTTTTTTTATCGAATCGGCTTTGGCAATTGCTTTATCATGGCCGATAACCTTTTCATCAATCAATATGTGTTTTGCTTTTACCGAATCGGCTTCAACATGAGCGTCAACCAATTTGGCTATTTTATAGCTACCGTTTGCTAAATACGGACCGTAAACAAAACCATTTGGCGAATTGAACATCACCGAATCCAATTTCGGGTCGCCCATTTGGCCCTTGTGCCTGTAGTTAAAAGGGGCCTTGGTTTCGGCATTCACCTGTACAAACAATGAATCGTTTGTGCTTGCCTTAAAATCAACACCCAGCTTTTCAACTTGTTTTTTTATAGCTGCAGAGTCGGCTTTTGAAGGCGCCGCATTAAAGCTGATAAACTCGAACGTCCTTAATTCCTGCGGATTTTTAAATTCTGTTTTGTGCAGGTCGTAATAACTCTGGTAGTCATCATCGGTTAATGTAACCTTGTTATCCGGAATAGTAGAATAACTCAGCTCGGCATATTTAAAATTAGCCATTTTGTTTTTAGCCGTATAGTCGTCTTTTACATCAAGCGAGTTTATATACAAGCTGTTTGTAACCATCGACATGTATTTTTCCTGTAGTTTGGCTTCAATCAACTGCCCTATAAAATCGCTCCATTGCTGTTTCATATCAGCGCTTAAGGTTGGCAGCTGGCTTAAAAAGTTGTTTAGGCGGCTCCTGTCAAATTGCCCCGTTTTAGGGTCGCTGAAGGCCTGCACGATCTGTGGATTAGGATCATTCCCGCTCACCATCGATTTGGTTTCATCATCCCCTACCTGCAAGCCAAGCCTGTCCACTTCTTTTTCCAAAAGTGTTTGCGAAACCATCTGGTTCCAGGTAGTTTCCTGTACATAGCTGGTAATTTGTGGCGACAAAGCGCCCTGGCCGGCCTGCTGCCTGAATTGTGCACTGTTCTGCTCAACCCTTTTATTAAAATCATCATAAGCGATCTTTTCGCCGCTTACTTCGCCAAGCAAATTCCTATCGTCCTTAAAAAACGATC
>Ga0206921_10135_pt1 | contig 22034 bp, 21 predicted proteins | sample Alteio_BWOrgHeat_66_FD_152930 | JGI IMG/M metagenome (GOLD analysis project Ga0206921, IMG submission 152930) | Enriched cells from forest soil in Barre Woods Harvard Forest LTER site, Petersham, Massachusetts, United States -... | ecosystem: Environmental > Terrestrial > Soil > Temperate forest >...
CTGCGCCATCGTCCAGCTGGTCATACCGATAAATGCCAAAACAATTAATAGGAGTCTCTTCATGGTGTTGTGATTTTAAAATATTACAGGATTAAGTGGTCTTTTTGGGGGTGGCAGTCGTGGGAGTCTTGGAGCCGGCCGCCGTATTGTAGTACACCAGCATCAGCGTGAAAATGACGACGAACGAGATCCCGAAGGCCATCATACCGCCGTTTACGGCTTCACGGCCCAGGGTCGGCCCTACGACCTGCTCCTGAACGATCTTGGCGGGCGCGTCCAGCCGGCCGGACATCAGGATATTGGCAAGGTCCTGCGCTTCCGTTACGCTCTGGTTGGAACTGCGGCCGCGGCCCATGGTGATGCGGGACGAGCCGCCGGTGATGGGTTCGTTGACGAAGGGCGCCGAATAGACGATATCGTCGAGTACGATGGCGATGGGTTTGCCGACATTCTTTGTCGTCATATCGGCCCATGCCTTGCCGGCCTGTTTGGTCATGCTCATCTCGACGACGACCTCGCTGGTAATGGGGTCGAAATCCTGGGAGGCGTTCTCGGTGACCGAACCTTCGATACGCGCCTTATCCGAGCCGGGGATGGTGCGGATGGCATACAGGTCCAGGTATGGGATCTTTTTCCCGTTGTCGTCGACTTCCTGTTTACCCCAAAGGAATTTTAGGTCCTGGGGGAAAATATTTCTGATAGTGGGGATGCTCAGATAGTCGTTGACCGTACCGGTATCTTTTACCAGCGAGCGGCCGACGAAGGCATAGTATTGCGCCTGGCCCTTCGCGTCCTGGCGGGCTTCGGCGGGGGCCATGACCCTGAACAGGGGATTTGCGTTGGCCGTTTGCGCGGCGGTATCTTTTTTCGAGGAATCTCCCTTTGCGACGCCTGTGCTGTCGGCATGTCTGCTCGTATCGGCCTTCACCCCGTTGAGATAGTTCTGGACCGCCTTGTCGGCATTGACGAATGCGCCCTGGAGATCGCCCCAGTTGTATACTTCCCAAAACTGCAGGTTGGCCGTTGACTGCAGGTATTTGCGCACCCTTTCCGGATCTTTGGCGCCTGCCAGCTCCACCGTGATGATACCCTTGGCATCGTCCAGGTTGATACTGGGCTGTGCGACCCCGAATTGATTGATACGGTTGTTGAGGACCTGGTAGGTCTGCTTCATGGCTGCGGTGGCCTGTTCGTGCAGCCAGGAGAGTACGGTAGCATCGGAGGCATCATAGCCTATTTTGTTGCGGTTGATATTGGAGAACAGCGGCGCCAGCTTAGCGGTAGGATTGATCTCCCTGTAGGATTCCGCGAACAGGTCGATGAAATTGTTGCTGCTGGTCATTTTTTTCTGCTGGGCCATGGCAATGGCTTTCAAAACCTGCGGGTCGCGGCGATTATTGGCGAGGTTCTTGATCAGACCGTCCAGCGCGATATCCATGGTGACGCTCATCCCGCCCTGCAGATCGAGACCCAGCAACAGCTCGCTTTCTTTCGATTTCTGGTAAGACGTTCCCCAGGGAGTGATCTTGGTTTCCTTGGTGCTGTCCAGCAATTTGGCCAGCCGGGCGTTGTAGAGCTGGTCGAGCGTGTCCTGATAGAGGGCCTGCGCTTCTTTATCGCCGGGATATTTACGGGCTGCCGGGAGGGGATATAGCCTCGAAACGGAGGTCTTGGCCTTCGCCTGCATCGCCGACTCATGCGAATTGACAAACCAGGTGAAGGAAAGCTGGTACACAGAGATGATGATCAATAAAGCAGCAAAAATACTTACCAGTGCTCTCATCGTAAGTTTCGTTTGTTTTTTAGGAACGGCAAATATAGGTTTTTTCCTACCTTCGCGCCGCAATTTATCAAATTATGCAATTATCCTCCATACTCTCCCGCTTCAGTGAGCCGGAAACTTTAAAAATGGCCAAGCTCGGGCGTGAACTGAGGGCCAAAGGCGTCGATGTAATCGATCTTTCCCTTGGTGAGCCTGATTTTGACACCCCGGAGCATATCAAGAATGCCGCCAAGAAAGCTATCGACGACAACTGGAGCCATTATACCCCCGTGGCCGGTTATGCCGACCTCCGGGAGGCCGTTTGCTTCAAATTCAAAAGGGATAACGGACTGGATTACAAGCCGGAAAATATCGTCGTTAGCACGGGCGCCAAGCAGAGTCTCGCCAATGTCGTGCTCGCGCTGGTGGATGAAGGCGACGAGGTGATCATTCCGACGCCGTATTGGGTGACCTATTCCGAACTGGTGAAGATAGCGCGCGGAAAAGTCGTGGAAGTGCATACCGCATTGGACAGCGATTTCAAGATCACTCCCGCACAGCTGGAAAAAGCCATCACCCCGAAAACAAAGGTTTTCCTGTTTTCCTCCCCCTGCAATCCATCGGGGGCCGTATACAGCAAGGCGGAGCTGGAAGCCCTTGCGGCGGTATTCCGCAAACATCCCGAAGTGGCCATCATTTCCGATGAAATATATGAATATATCGATTTCACCGGCAAACACGAGAGTATTGCCGCCGTCAATGATGCTGAACTGAAGGACCGGGTGATCGTCGTCAATGGGCTGAGTAAAGGGTTCGCGATGACGGGATGGCGTCTGGGGTATATTGCCGCCAATGTTGAGATCGCGAAGGCCTGCGAAAAATTACAAGGTCAGTTCACCAGCGGCACCAATAGCATCGCACAGAAAGCGGCGGTGGTGGCCCTGAAGGCGGATATTTCGCCGTCCATGGAAATGGTGAAGGAATTCACTGCGCGGCGCGAGCGGACCCTGCAATTGGTGAAAAAGATACCCGGGATCAAATGTTTCGAACCGCAGGGCGCTTTTTATATTTTCCCCGATGTGTCGTCCTATTTCGGAAAATCCGACGGCACGGTCACCATCCGGAATTCCGCCGATTTTTCCATGTATCTGCTCAACACGGCGCATGTCTCTTCGGTGATGGGGGATGCCTTCGGCGAGCCGGCCTGCGTACGGTTCTCGTTTGCCAACAGTATGGGCAATATCGAGAAGGCATGGGGTAGGATCGCGGAGGCCCTGGCGGCGCTTAAATAGGGGAGCCGCTCCGCGGCTTTGGTGAAGCAAGCAGCTTCCGGTGAATGTCCAGTACCTGCGGGATGACGGCATGGGTCTCATCATTGTGGATGACTGCATCGCAAAGCCTCATTTTGATGTCTTCGTCTATCTGGTTGCGCATGCGCCGGAGGACCTCATCGCGTGTGACTCCGTCGCGTTGCATCGCGCGGTGGATGCGCAATGCCGGTGGCGCATAGACGCCGATGATGAAATCGAGCTCGCCGGCGGCCGCCGACTCGAAGAGCAGCGCGGCTTCGCGGACGGCATACGGATGGCCCGCCTGTTCCTCCATCCATCTCCTTCCTTCCCTGATCGTCACAGGGTGTACCAGGCTGTTCAGCAGCTGGAGTTTCGCGGGGTCGGTAAAGACCTGCCCGGCCAGCCATTTCCGGTCGAGGAGCCCGTTGTGGTAGGCTTCGGCGCCGAAATGGCGGATGATAGCTTCGCGGAGACCGGCGTCTTCGTTCATGAGCCGTTTGGCCTCGGCGTCGGCAAAGGCCACAGGGACTCCGATGACCCCGAAAATTCCGGCGACCGTGGATTTCCCGGAACCGATGCCGCCCGTGAGACCGACTCGTAACATACTGAATAATAAAAAGCCCGGGATGACCGGGCTTCTGTTCTTTATTTGGTGGCGGTCGCCATCGCTTTGTTCAGGTTTTGCGTCCATTCCATCGAAATGGCGCTTTTTTCGATCTTTAGATAGCTCCCCGGGCTGGTTTCGATATTGAGGGTACCGTCTTCATTTATCTTGTTCACAGTCCCGTGGATACCAGCGATGGTAACGATCTTATCCCCTTTTTGCATGTTCTCCTGGAAGTTCTTGGCCAGCTTGGCTTTTTTGGCCTGGGGCCGGATCATGAAAAGCCAGAACACGAGGATCATACCACCCAGCAGGATCAATTGCAGCGATCCGCCGCCCCCGGGGGCAGCCTGCAATAAAACGAATAAAAAAGAATGCGTCATTGTTGTTTATTGTTTGTTGTTTATTGTTCGAAATCAGGATTTCTTGTCGACCACCACGGAGAACTGAAGCGAATAGTTTTGGGTACCCTTCGTGTTGGCGGTGACGAATAAGGTCTTATGATTAACACCGGGACGGCCAGCACTGTTGAAGGTGGCGCGGATCTGTCCTTCCGCTCCGGGTGCGATGGGCTCCTTTGGTTGTTCGGCGATGGTGCATCCGCAGCTGGGCTGTACGCGCGCGATGACCAGCGGGGTCCTTCCCGTGTTCCTGAACCGGAAGGCGACATCCAGTTGCTGCCCTTCGGCTATGGTCCCGAAATCCCGGTAGGTTGAGTCCAGCCACTGGATCGTCGTGAATTTGGTGGAATCGGTGAGAGCGGCAGCCGGGTTCGGTGCGTCGCTGCCATGACAGGAGACCAGGACCGAGACGGCCAGCAACGCGAACAGGCTTCCGGATAATGTGCGCATGCAGAGCTTATTTTTTTGCAAACCTACTAATTCGTTCTGAAATCGACCTTATGCATCTTGTCGTCCCGGACCAGTTCCTTATGGATATTGTCCAGGATCCCATTGACGAACTGTCCGCTTTGCGGCGTACTGTAATCCTTGGCCAGGTCGATGTACTCGTTGATGGTCACTTTGGGCGGGATGGTCTCGAAATAGAGGAACTCTACCACGCCCATCTGCATCAGGATCATATCGAGGGTAGCGATCCGTTCGGGGTCCCAGTTCTTGAGCCGGGGACGGATAATATCCAGGATCACTTCTTTTTTATCCAGTACGGTCTCCAGGAGGAGTCGTCCGAATTCGAATTTTTCTTTGCTGATCAGCTCCTGGAAGGGCACCGAGCCGGGTTTCGCGATATAGCTCATCACGATCTGGCTGATCATTTCTCCATCGTCGTCCCAGTTGGAGAACAGCTCCTCTACGTGATTCAGGAAATTTTCATTGGAAAGCATCAGATCGGAGAAGATGAATTCCAGCATGTCGCGTTCTGTCTTTTTGTCCCGCCCCTTTTCATGGATATATCGGTGATATTCTTCGCTGGCCGCCAGCTCGTGATACAGTTTGCGGATGAGTTCCCGGTTGTCTTGAAGATGCGGTTTATCGGTGTCCAGCGCTTTTTTCAGCGAGGCGTCCTCCAGCATCTTCCAGAGGTATTCATTGCCGGCCAGCTTGATATTGACATTCAGGTCCTCTGTGCTGGGCAGGTGTTTGGAGGCCCGGACCCGCGCATCCGTCTCGGCATAGCGCGCCATTTCTATAATAAAATGAAGGAGATAGGATAACAATTGTCTTGACTGGTCGAAATGCTTTTGCAGGATCCTGACTGGTTCGCCCGGCTTCGTTGTCCCCTCCTGCGCCTCCACGGTATATAGGGTTTGCATCACCTTTACCCGGATATTTCTTCTACTGATCATTTAAATAAAATAAGAGCTGTTACGTGGTTTGGGCTGCAAAGATATGCTTTTGGCTGACATTTACCTGACAAACAGCCCGTTGCCGACCTGAAAAATTGACACGGAAACCAGGCCGGACCACGGTTCGGATGAGGCCGGGTTTTAACAAAACTGTAAAAAAGGCATTACGGCCCGGTTTGGTACAGAATTCGTGTACCTTTGCGAACCTGCCCGGACGCTGAGGTGCAGGAAATTCATCTTTCATCAAAACAAAAATCAATACAATTATGGGCAAAAAGTTAAACGTTACCCCATTATCTGACAGGGTAATTGTGAAGCCGGCTCCCGCCGAGGAAAAGACTGCAGGCGGCATCATCATTCCCGATACGGCAAAAGAGAAGCCGCAGCGGGGTACAGTAGTAGCGGCCGGTCCCGGCAAAAAGGACGAGCCGGTGACTGTGAAAGTTGGGGATACGGTATTGTATGGCAAGTATGCCGGTACCGAGATCCAGATCGAAGGCGACGAATTCCTGATCATGCGGGAATCGGATATTCTCGCAATTGTATAATCCCTCCGGACATTCTATTCATAACCTGCCCCGGGGGCATCCCAAAGACGCCCTGCCGGAGCTTAACGTAAAATAACTATGGCAAAACAACTTTTCTTCGATATCGATGCTCGTAACAAAATGAAAAAGGGCGTCGATACGCTGGCCAACGCCGTCAAGGTGACGCTTGGCCCCAAAGGACGCAATGTGGTACTGGAAAAGAAATTCGGGGCTCCCGCCATCACCAAAGACGGTGTAACCGTAGCCAAGGAGATAGAGCTGGAAGATCCGATCGAGAACATGGGTGCGCAGATGGTGAAGGAAGTCGCCTCTAAAACGGCAGATATTGCAGGTGACGGTACTACTACCGCTACAGTACTGGCCCAATCGATCATCAGCGAAGGTCTGAAGAACGTAGCCGCCGGCGCCAATCCTATGGATCTGAAACGCGGTATCGACAAGGCAGTTGAGAAGGTGGTCGCAAGTCTGAGCGCCCAGTCTCAGACGATCGGCAATGACAAGAACAAGATCGAGCAGGTGGCTTCGGTCTCCGCCAACAATGACGTCACCATCGGCAAGCTGATCGCACAGGCTTTCGGCAAAGTAGGCAAGGAAGGCGTCATCACCGTAGAAGAAGCGAAGGGTACCGATACTACCGTAGAAGTAGTGGAAGGCATGCAGTTCGACCGCGGTTATATCTCTCCTTATTTCGTGACCAACAGCGAAAAAATGGAAGCAGAGCTGCAGAACCCCTATATCCTCATCTATGACAAAAAGATCTCCGCGATGAAGGATATCCTGCATATCCTAGAGAAGGTGGCACAAGGCGGTCGTCCCCTGCTGATCATTGCGGAAGACCTGGAAGGTGAAGCACTCGCTACGCTGGTGGTCAACAAGCTGCGTGGAACGATCAAGGTCGCTGCCGTCAAGGCTCCCGGTTTTGGCGATCGCCGCAAGGAAATGCTGCAGGACATCGCTATCCTCACCAAGGGTATCGTGATCAGCGAAGAACAGGGTTACAAACTGGAAGGTGCCGATCTCAGCTACCTGGGTACTGCAGCCAGCGTCACCATCGATAAGGACAATACTACCGTCGTTGGCGGGAAAGGTAAGAAAGAAGACATCACGGCCCGGGTCAACCAGATCAAGGCCCAGATCGAGACGACCACTTCCGATTACGATAAGGAGAAATTACAGGAGCGTCTCGCCAAATTGAGCGGCGGGGTAGCCGTTCTCTACATCGGTGCAGCCACCGAAATGGAGATGAAGGAAAAGAAGGACCGCGTCGACGACGCCCTGCATGCCACCCGCGCTGCTGTCGAAGAAGGCATTGTGCCCGGCGGCGGCATTGCTTATATCCGCGCTATCGAATCCCTCGAGAAGCTGAAGGGCGCTAACGAAGACGAGACCACGGGTATCGCCATCGTTAAACGCGCGCTCGAAGAGCCGCTGCGTCAGATCGTCGCCAACAGCGGCGTGGAAGGCAGCATCGTGGTACAGAAGGTAAAGGAAGGTAAAGCCGACTTCGGTTTTAACGCCCGCACCGAACAATATGAAAATCTTTTCAAGGCCGGTGTCATCGACCCCACGAAGGTCACCCGCATCGCCCTCGAAAATGCCGCTTCGATTGCCGGTATGCTGCTCACTACCGAGTGTGTCATCGCCGACAAGCCCAAGAAAGAAGAAGCGCACGCTCATCCTGGCGGTGCTCCGGGCATGGGTGGAATGGATTATTAATATTGATCCGCATAAAAAAGACCCGGCATTTGCCGGGTTTTTTTTTACCATTTCATGCCGATAGTGAATAGCAGTGTCCCGCCCGATTCCTTCAGCGAGGCATAGGAGTTTTCCTTGTCTGCCAGCAGATAGGGGACATCGATGTCGCGGCTCAGTCTTTGGACATAGGTGAGGTCCGCGAAAAAGGCCTTGGAGCGATAGCCCAGGCCGCCACTGAGGTAGAGCCGGTCGACCTTTAGTCCGGATTGGGCGTAAGGGTTGCTGTAATAGGCGCCGCCCGCCCTGACCAGGAAAGTATTGAATTTCATTTCTCCGCCGATTCGGGCGCTATAGGTGCCTTTGTAAAGTTGTTTGACGGCCTGGTTCACTTGGTCGTAATAATCGCTGGCGCCGGTCTGGTCCTGGTCGCTGGGCACGGAATAATGGGGGTTATGCGTCGTGACATATTCCAGATCCGCGGTGATGAAGCCTTTTTGTTTGCTTGTATTGGCTTCGCCGCTGCCGAAGATATAGGAGCCGCTGATGAGGAAATGCCAGGGGGTAGAGAGGTCATAGGTGACCGAATTGGGCTGGGGTGACACGCCGGTGATCTGATCGAGGGAATCCGAACTGATGGACACCTGCTTCAGCGAGGTATAATTTTCCGTCCGGGTGATCATGGAGGCATTGATATGGTCCGTCAGTCCGTAGATGCTGGGAGTATGGATCGCCAGACCTACCCGCCAGGGTGTGGAAGGGCTCCAGATAAAGCCGAGCTTTGCATTGGCGCCCGAACCTTTCGTCGTATAGGTCTCGCGGTAGGTGAAAGATTCAAAATCGTTGTTGGGGTTGCCCGAAGCGTCGGACTCGGTAAAGGTCTGCTGACGCGTATAGCTGAGGATCGGGATCCCCAGGCTCACTCCGAAATACCATTTGTCATGTTGACAGGTGGCGAGCGACAGATCGATCTCCGTAATTCCGCCGCTGGACCGGAGATCGTTTTGCTGGAGCAGTCTGCCGGATTTCTGAGGCTGGCCGATGACCTGGAGGATGCCGCCCATGGTAGCCGTATCGATCAGCGAGGTATACAGGGCCATCCGGGTCCCATAGTCCAGCGAGGGGCTGCTGATACCAGCATTGATATCGAGACCCGACGCGGCGAATTCTTCCACATATTGTTCGGAATAGGAGCTGTAAGTATTGATCCCCTGGTAGGAAACGTGGCTGTTGAAATCGGCTGTCCGGTTGACAGCGATGGCGAAGGCATTGCTGACGCCGGGATCCCTGCCCCCATACCCAAAAACTGCGCCGCTGGCGCCTACGGTAAAGCGGTTGATTGCAGGAGCCTTTGTGCCGGTGCCGAGATAATTGCCCTGGTCTTTAAGGAAACGCCAGCCGGGACTTAAGACCACCTCGCTGGTCTTATAAAGACCCAGACCGGCAGGGTTGACGAAAGCAGAAGTGATATCCCCGCCCAGGGATCCCATAGCCCCGCCGATGGCTTGTTCGCGGGCCGTACCTCCGGGCACCGTCCAGGAATAGCGAAGGACATCCGTCGGCAATTGCCCGATGGATTGAAGACATAGGAACAGTCCTATGGCCAGTAAGAATTTATGCATTACGATGGTGTTATGCCTCGGGCCAGGAGGCGCCCGGGCGGTTAGCGCCCTCATCAGGAAGGGGGGTGGGCAGAAAATCGGTTAGCGAAAAGGTCGGTTAGTGTCTGCCCGGACGGATGCCGCCGCCACCGCCGCCGCCAAAGGACGGGGAAAAGGTGCGGGTAGGAGAACTGAAGGAACCCGGCCGGTAGCCGTTATTGTTATTATTGACAGGGCGGTACGATGTGTTATTGACGGGTCTTGCGCCGGTCAACTGGCTGTTGTAGGCCGAAGTCCCGCTCATGCCCGGACGGTAATAACGATTGCCGGCAGCGCCGGTCCCTGTCTTGGCAATTAAGCCGTTGCGATAGGCCAGTGAATTGAAAGGCCGGAGATTCGAATAGATTGCGGTGGGTGCGCTGTGACCGACGATCATCACCGGAGCACCGTAATAGGGATTGTAGAAATAGGGGTTGTACCAGCTATTCCACATGAAATAGCTGTTCCAGGCCATATACGGATCATAGAAGCCCATGCCGACACCGAAACCGAGACCATAGGAGAATCCCATGCCATACGCGGGATAACCAAATCCATATGCAGGGTAGCCGAAACCATACCCCATCGACACGGCCGGTGAATAGTAATACGAATCGTAGGCATTGTAGTCATTGAACGTGGCAAACCGGGGATCGGTCATTGCCATACGCACATAATTGTCGCTGGGGGCCGTAGAGTAGTAGTCACCCTGGCCGGCGGAGCCACCGGACGTAGAAGCAGCGGCTTTGCTGCCACCGTTGGAATAATAGACGTCATCGGTGTTTTGCGCGTTGCGGGAAGAAGAGCAACTGCTCGATCCCAGTACTACGGCAACGGCCAGCAGGGTATATATTCGTGTCATGGCAATAACAATTTGAGGGCGGTGAAATATTAACATCGAAGTTGCTACATTTGCAACTTTCTGTTAAGGTAAAGTTACAATAAAATACGGGCCTTATCCGGAAAAGTTAACATTTTATTGTTAAAAGCTGATTAATTTATATCGCTATATATAACGTTATGGGCAAAGAAATTACGACGCGGGAACAGGATTATTCGCAATGGTATAACGATCTGGTGATCAAGGGCGGTCTGGCCGACCATTCGGAAGTCCGGGGTTGTATGGTCATCAAACCTTATGGGTTTGCGCTCTGGGAGCGGATGCGGGACCAGCTGGACCGGATGTTCAAGGATACGGGACATGTCAATGCGTATTTTCCGTTGTTCATTCCCAAGAGCTTTCTCAGCAGGGAAGCCGCCCATGTGGCGGGCTTCGCCAAGGAATGTGCCGTCGTCACCCATTACCGGCTGATGAACGACCCCAACGGAGGAGGGGTGGTAGTAGACCCGACCGCCAAGCTGGAAGAAGAACTCATCATCCGTCCGACCAGTGAGACCATCATCTGGAATACTTACCGGGACTGGATCCGCAGCTGGCGCGATCTGCCCCTGCTGATCAACCAGTGGGCGAATGTGGTGCGGTGGGAGATGCGCACGCGTCTTTTCCTTCGGACAGCCGAATTCCTCTGGCAGGAAGGTCATACGGCGCATGCAACAGCGGAGGAAGCCGTTATCGAGACCCGACAGATGCTCGATATCTATGCTACTTTCGCCGAGGAATATATGGCAATGCCCGTCATCAAGGGCGTGAAAACGGAAAGCGAGCGTTTTGCCGGCGCCGTCGATACCTATTGCATCGAGGCGCTGATGCAGGATGGAAAGGCCCTGCAGGCCGGCACCTCCCATTTCCTGGGTCAGAATTTTGCAAAGGCCTTCGAGGTCAAATTCTCCGACAAGAACAACCGGCTGGATTATGTCTGGGCAACGAGCTGGGGAGTCAGCACCCGGCTTATCGGAGGGCTGGTCATGGCGCATAGCGATGACGATGGTCTCATCCTGCCCCCCCGTATCGCGCCTCTGCAAGCCGTCATCGTCCCCATCTATAAAGGTGATGAAAGAAAGGAAGCGCTGGATCAGAAAGGGCGCGAGATCGCCACAAAGCTGAAGGCCGCGGGCATCAGTGTGAAGTATGACGATAATGACAACAACCGGCCCGGTTTCAAATTTGCGGAATATGAGCTGAAAGGCGTACCCGTGAGGATTGCCATGGGGCTTCGCGACCTGGATAATGCCAGCGTCGAGGTGGCCCGTCGGGACACCCGGGAGAAAAAGACAATACCCATGGAAGGGCTGGCGGAGTATATCGGCAACCTGCTGGAAAACATTCAGCAGTACATGTACGACAAGGCCCTGTCCTATCGCGAGCAGCACATCAGCCGTGCCGACACGATGTCCGAGTTCGAGCGGTTGCTGGACGAAAAAGGCGGTTTCGTACTGGCACATTGGGATGGCACGCCTGCGACGGAAGAGGCCATCAAGGAAAAGACCAAGGCGACGATCCGCTGCATTCCGCTGGACAATCCGCAGGAAGAAGGAAAATGCATTTTGACGGGAAAGCTCAGCAAACAGCGGGTGTTGTTCGCGAGGGCGTACTAAATGGCTTTCATAAAATCTAACGACCATGGAACCGAAGCAAAGCAATTTGTTCGAGTTGCAGGTGGACCATCTCTCCTCGGTCTATCTCAGAGGCGCGGCCCGTTGGGCCAGATTCCTTTCGCTGGTGGGATTTATCTTTTGCGGGCTTTCGCTGTTCAGCGCCGTGCTGTTCGCGACGGTACTTTCCGGTCTTATCGGCTCGCTGGGATCCGGAGGACTGGGGATGAGCGGCGGGAGACTGGCCATCGTCTATATCTGTATCGCGGTGTTGAATTTCATTCCCTGCCGCTACCTGTACAATTTTGCAACGCGGATGTCGCTCGCCCTGGACAACAACGACCAGGAGCGGCTGAATAACTCGTTCAGGAATATGCGGGCCTTCTACCGGTTTGTCGGGGTCCTTATGATCGCCTGTCTGGGTTTTTGGTTGCTGTTCATCGTAGGGATGCTCATCCTGACGGCCGGCAAGGCTGTCGCGTAAAATTGTTGGATGGCCGGAAAGCGCATAAAGGGGGAGATCAGCGCGTTGCATAATAATTGTAATCCATCAGTAAGGTCTGCAGGAATTCCAGCGAATCCTGGTCACTGGAGAGTTGGAGCTTGCTCCGGATGCGGTCGGCGATACGCATCGAAAGATCGTAGTCCCCGGAACGGCTCACCGATTTTATAATGCTTTTCAATGTATTGATGTCTTTATCGGTGAGTTGCATCACCTGCGGATAGCGCGGCTGGTAATTATCGGACAGTTCGGTGAACACCGTATCTTCCCAGGAAGTGCGCGTCCTGGTATCGATGAGGATCGTCCCGGCCACGAGGTCGCCGATGCGTTGTGAATGGGGAGTCGCGAGGATGCACGCCAGCCCGCCGAAGAGGAACACCGAGCACCACCAGGGCAGCGCCAGCGAGGCGACGGCGAACAGCACCCAAAATGGAAAATCCACCGCCCGGAAAAGCCAGCGGATGAGGAACTGGCTGATCGAGGGCTGTCCCCCATCGGCAGCGATGACCTTGATACGCATCGCTTTTTTGCCGATGCTTTGCCCGTTGAGAAAAGCTTCACAAAGGAAATGATAACCCAGCATGGGCAAAGAGAAAAGGATCAGCATCCATTCGCTCTCCAGCCACAGCGGACCCAACGTCGCACTGAATACTTTATTGCCGATGACGTAATAGGCGATAAAGATCGTGAAATCGATGATCCATGCCAGCAAACGCTTGTAAAAGGCGGGTATCGTGAAGTCAACTTCGATGTTGAAGCCGGTATCCAGTTTGACGTTCGACATGGGGAAAGCAGATTATATTATTTCGGGTTTACTCACTATATTAGATGGTCAATACAGTGGTAAATATAAGCCTAAATTTTTCCAGTGAGAGAAGGTCTCTTTATCAAGAAGAATATAGATAAGTGGAAGCAATACCAGTACGAACCTGCTACCGATCCGGATGAAATGGCCTCGGAGTTCACGGACCTTGTGAATGACCTGGGATATGCCAAGACATTCTATCCCCACAGCAGGGTCACCCAATACCTGAACGGACTTGCTTCCCGCATTTACCTGGGCATTTACCGGAACAAAAAAGAGGAGGTCTCGCGCATCTCGCGTTTCTGGAAGACGGAATTGCCGCTGATCGTCCGTAAATACCACCGCGAGATACTGTATTCCTTTATCATCTTCGTATCGTTTGCCCTGCTGGCCGCCTTCTCGGCGGCGCATGATGAGAGTTTTGTGCGGGGAGTGTTGGGGGACAGGTATGTGGACATGACCGAAGACAATATTACGCGGGGAGATCCCTTTGGCGTGTATAAACAGAACGATCGCCTGAACATGTTCGTATATATCGCCGTGAATAATATCCAGGTCTCCTTCGTCGTCTTCGTTTTCGGATTCCTGGTATCGCTTGGTACCGTCTGGCAGCTGTTCAGGAATGGCGTGATGGTCGGCGCATTCCAATATTATTTCTTTTCGAAGGGGCTGGGCTGGAAATCGGTGCTCGTCATCTGGATCCACGGCACGCTGGAGATATCTTCCATTATCATCGCCGGGGCGGCGGGGATCGTATTGGGCAATAGTATCCTGTTCCCGGGAACACACCGCAGGTTGGATTCGCTGAAAAGGGGCGGCAAGGACGGGTTGAAGCTGATGATCGGACTGGTGCCCATCTTCATAGCGGCGGCTTTCCTGGAGGGATTCGTCACGAGATATTCCACGATGCCTGTCTGGCTAAGCCTTTCGATCCTGCTGGGGTCCTTGTCTTTCGTCATCTGGTATTTTGTCGTCTACCCCATCCGCCTGGAGAAAAAAATGCGATCCCTATGATGTCTTTACGCCGCCGGGGATTGATCTTCCTTGTTTTGTTGCAGGTCTTATGTCTTACGGCCGCCGCCCGGCAGGAGAAGGACGGTCCCGACGGCCAAAGGGCCGATACGACCGTCTCCGATACGGTGGTCGTCGGAGATGCGGGTGACGGTGGCATCCGGCGCGATTCCAGCGAGATAAGCACGCCCGACAGTACCGTCCAAACGGTGGACTCGCTGCTCTCGCGGACCGTGCCCGACTCGGTGGTCGAGGCATGGAAGAAGGAACCGGGAATGGCCTATGCGAATGATCCCCGCTATTGGAAAACACAACGCGAAGAAGACGCGTCGTCATGGCTTACCCGGCTGTTGTCCAGCAGGGGATTCAGCTATTTGGTTTATTTTGTACTCGGAGCGATACTGCTGTATGCGATCTTCCGTATCGTGTCCGAAAACCAGCTGGGAGCGTTCTACCGCCGCGGAACGAAAAAAAAGGAGAAGAAGGAAGAGGGCACTATTTCCGGGGAGGAGGAGGATCTCGACCGGCAGGTTCAGATTTCGCTGGACAACAAGGACTTTCGTCACGCCGTCCGCTACAGCTATCTTCGCAGCCTGAAGCGGTTGGATGAGCGCGGATTGATACAGGCGAAGGGAAAGGCGACCAACCAGGATTACCTGCGGCAACTCAAGGGGACCGCTCAGGAGGCGCCTTTCCGTTTTCTCACCGGTGCCTACGAAAAGTTATGGTATGGAGGATTCGATCTCAGCGAAGACGGCTTCCGCCGGCTATTCAACTATTTTATGGACTTCGATAAAAATTTAAAGGGATGAGGGCGCTCTTATCCGGTGTCCTGGCGATGGCGTTGCTTTGTTCATGCAGCGGACGGCGTCCTCAATTGGACCGGCGGTTGTCCCTGTGGAGAAAGGACGATATTCCCTATGGCACCCGCATCGCCTATGAAGCCTTGCCCCGGCTGTTCCCGGCCGCGGAGGTATCGGTCAATAAGACCAGCCTGCTCATGACAGCTGGACGGGAAATCCGCAAAGCCTATATCATCATCGGCTCGAATGTCGTGGCCACCGGAGACGACATCACCTGGATGATGAATTTCGTGGGCAACGGCAACCAGGTGTTTATTTCTGCCAATCATGTCAGCGAGGGGTTGATGCATAACCTCGGGCTCAGGACCACCCAACGGGAAGTCTTTAATTCCGAACCGGACAGTCTTTCGCTGGGCGTCTATGATCCCGGAGACGAATTGTATCATTCCTATTCTTACCCGGGAGATTCCTTCGACAATTGGGTCACATCGCTGGACTCCCAGTATACCACCGTATTGGGGCGCGACAGTCGGGGCAGACCGGATTTCGTACGCATCCGGTACAAGGGCGGCGGAGCCATTTTTCTGCATTTTGCGCCGCTTGCTTTTTCGAATTTCTTTCTCCTCCACCACCAGAACATGTCCTACTATTCGCGGGTCATGTCCTATATTCCCTCGTCAGTAAGCGAAGTCGTCTGGGATGATTATTTTCGTTATGAACATGGAGGATCATCGGGCTTTTTCGACTCCCCGGTGTTCAAATTCATTGCCGGCAACCAGGCGTTGAGGTGGGGGTTCTGGCTCTTATTGCTGTTATTCCTGATCATCTACCTGTTCGACAGCAAGCGCCGGCAGCGCCTGGTCCCCGTCATCGGGGCGCCGCGCAACACGTCGCTGGATTTTGTCCGGACGATCGGGCAGCTGTACTACCAGCGACGGGATAACCACAACCTCGCGATGAAAATGGTAGTGCATTTTCAGGACCAGGTGCGCTCCCGGTATCTGCTGGGCGCGACGGCGGAAGAGGCAGGGTTCGCCGACAAGCTGGCCTACCGCACCGGCTATCCGAAACAGGAGCTCGAGTGGCTGGTGGACTATATGCGGCAATTGCCCTTGAAGGCGCATGTCCCGGATGACGAGCTGCTGGAATTTCATAACCGGTTAGAAGCATTTTATAAACAGTCATAACATGGAAGAAAACCTATTTGAACAAAGAACGGAACTGGATGCGCTGGATATTGCGGTACAACAGCTGAAAGCGGAGATCGGCAAGGTCATCGTCGGCCAGGATGAGATGATCGAACTATTGCTGGCGGGGATACTGGCGGATGGCCATATCCTGATCGAAGGGGTCCCCGGCGTCGCCAAGACGCTCACGGCCAAATTGCTCAGCAGAGTCATCTCCGTAGGATTTTCGCGCATCCAGTTCACGCCGGACCTGATGCCCAGCGATGTCATCGGCACTTCCGTGTTCAACCCCCGGGACAGCAATTTCCAGTTCAAGCACGGGCCGATCTTCAGCAATATCGTGCTCATCGACGAGATCAACCGGGCGCCCGCCAAGACCCAGTCAGCCCTTTTCGAAGTCATGGAAGAGCGTCAGATCACCGTGGACGGGCAGACCTATCATCTGATGCCGCCGTTCATGGTCGTGGCTACGCAAAACCCCATCGAGCAGGAAGGCACCTATCATCTTCCAGAGGCCCAGCTGGACCGGTTCCTTTTCAAGATCAAGGTAGACTATCCAACCCAGCAGGAAGAATTCCATATCGTATCCAACCACCACCTGATGAAAGGCGATCAACGGATCGAGACGGTGGATGCCGTGCTGTCCGCAGCCAGGATACAGGAGCTGAGGGACAAGGTCCGTAGCCTGCATATCGAAGACAAGCTGATCCATTTCATTACGGCCATCGTAGCGGCCACGCGCAACAACAAATCCATCTACCTGGGCGCCTCGCCGCGCGCCTCTATTGGCATCCTCAACGGATCGAAGGCGCTGGCGGCCATGCGGGGTCGTGATTTCGTGACGCCGGATGACATCATCTATACGGTACCCGCGGTGTTGCGGCACCGCCTGGTGCTTACGCCTCAGAAAGAGATGGACGGGGCGACCACCGACGATATCATCGGGGAGATCATCCAGTCGATAGAGATACCGAGATAACCATGCTGAAAAAATTTTATCAATCGCTATTCTTCGCCCGTCGCTGGTATTGGCTATTCGTCGGGGTGATCCTGCTGTTCGTACTTTCCTACGGGCTCGTATTCCTGTTCACCATTGCCCAGCTGCTGCTATTGTTCCTGGCGGTAGTGACCGTACTCGATTACCTCGTACTGTTCGGCCGCAGGCATCCGGTCACCATCAGGCGGACGCTGTCCGACCGTATGAGCAATGGCGATAGCAACCCCGTGATGCTGAGCGTGGAGAATGGGTATCCCTTCCCCGTTTCGCTGCGGATCATCGATGAATTGCCCGACCAGCTGCAACTGCGGAATTTTTCCCTGAACGCCGATCTGAAGCCGGGAGAAAGCCGGGAACTCCGCTATGTCCTTCATCCGAAGGAACGGGGCGAGTACGCCTTCCATAACATCAACGTCTTTATCAGAAGCCCGTTCGGACTGTTGATCCGGCGGAAGATCGTAGAGGCGGGGGAGACGGTGAAAGTATTACCGTCCTACCAGGCCCTGAAACAATTCGAGCTGCTGGCGGCAGCGCACAACCTGGCGGACAGCGGGGTAAAACGTATCCGCAAATTGGGACATAGCCTCGAATTCGAGCAGATAAAAGAGTATGTCACCGGAGACGATATCCGCAGCCTCAACTGGAAGGCGACGGCCCGGAAAGGGGGCCAGCTGATGGTCAACACCTTTACCGATGAGAAAAGCCAGCAGGTGTATTGCCTGATCGACAAGGGAAGGGTAATGAAGATGCCGTTCAACGGGATGACGCTGCTGGATTATGCCATCAATGCCACGCTCGTCCTGTCAAGGGTAGCGCTGATCCGGCAGGACAAGGCGGGGCTGCTGACTTTTTCGGACCAGATCGGCACTTTTCTTCCGGCAGGGAGGATGGCGATGCAGATGAGCCATATCCTGGATATCCTCTACAATCAGCAGACGCGCTGGCAGGAGACGGATTTTGAGAAATTATACGCGATGGTGAGGGCGCGGATTACGCAGCGGAGCCTGATCGTGCTGTTCACCAATTTCGAATCGCTGTCGGGTCTGCAGCGGCAGATGCCCTATATCCGCGCGATAGCGAAAAAGCACCTGTTGCTGGTGGTGTTTTTCGAGAATACTGAGCTGCAGCAGATCAGGGAATCGGAAGCGGACGATATCGAGGGCATTTATGTGAAGACCATTGCCGAAAAATTCGCCTACGAAAAACGGCTCATCGTGAAAGAGCTGAACCAGCATGGCATCGCGACGATTCTGACGGCTCCGGAGAACCTGACCGTGCAGACCGTGAATAAGTATTTGGAGATAAAAGCGAGACAGGCGATATAAGGGCAGGAGCGCAAAGCCGTATATTTGCGCCCATGGATGCTGTAAACATCTTCGATACGGGTCAGGTGTTGCTGATCGACAAACCCCTTGAGTGGACATCCTTCGATGTCGTGCGCAAATTGCGCGGCCTGGTCCGGACGCGGAAGATAGGGCATGCGGGAACGCTGGACCCGCTGGCTACGGGGCTGCTCATCCTTTGTACAGGGAAATTCACCAAACGCATCAATGAATATATGGCGCAGGAAAAGGAGTATACCGGGACAATCGTGCTGGGCGCCTGTACGCCCACCTATGACCTGGAAAGCGAACCGCGCGATTTCAAAGATGTGTCAGCTGTGACACCCGGGACGGTGAGGGACCTTATCGCCCGGCAATTTACCGGGGATATCCTGCAGGTGCCTCCGATACATTCGGCGATAAAGGTCGGCGGCAAACGCGTCTATGAGCTGGCGCGCAAAGGGAAGGAGGTGAAGCTGGAACCGAGGCCCGTCATCATCAAAGAGTTCGGGATCACGGGATTCCGGTTGCCCGAGCTGGACTTCCGGGTGGTCTGTTCAACGGGAACGTATATTCGAAGCCTGGCGAATGACCTGGGCGGGGCGCTGGGTTGCGGCGGCTACCTGAGCGGACTGCGCCGGACGCGCATCGGAGAGTTCAGCGTTGAGCAGGCCCTGACGATGGATATGGCCCCGGCATATATCGCCGAACGGCTGGCCGCGGGGACAGGGGATCGCGGGTAAGCGGCGGAAAACCGGGATGCGGGATGACTCAGAAGGGATAGCCGATGCCCAGCTGGAACTGTCCGTTAAAAAGTTGCATATCATAGAACCAGCTTTCGCTATGGGTCCACCGCTGCGGGTCCTTGATCTTGTAGGCGTAGTCAAACCTGATGATGAACAGGTCGAAATCGAAGCGCAAGCCGGTACCCGCGTCCACGGCCAATTCCTGGTAGAAGCGATCGAATTTGAAATCGCTTCCTTTCATCGCCTCATCCGGAATCTGGTTGGCATCGACGAGTACATGCCGGTTCCAGATATTCCCTGCATCCACATAAACGGCGCTGAGCACCTTGACCCCTCCGCGGAAGAGGGTCCCGATCGGGAATCGGTATTCGACATTGCCTTCCAGCTGCACATCGCCAAACCGGTCGAGGGGCCCCGTCCCGGTGGCCGATCCCGCCGTATCGTAGAACTTGGACGAGCCGAGACCCAGCTGGCGGACCTGCCACCCACGCATGCTGTTGGGCCCTCCCGCGAAAAAGGCCTTGTAAAAGGGCAGGGTCTGTTCCCAAGAATTGCCTTCACGGCCATAGGCCCAGCCTGCGCCGGCATAGGCGTGAAAGGCCAACTGCGTTCGCGATCCGGTTCCTCTGACCCCTACCCGCCCGCCAAATGAGATAAGATGATCCCGGCCGCTACCGCGGCATTCAGCGATTCGGCCTGCCCGATACGCGGTATGGTAACCAGACGGGTGGCCACCTCCAGCAACCCGGCGCCGATACCCTTCGACTCGTTGCCGATGATGATAAGCCCCCGGTCCAGCCGACCGATCCGGTACAGGTTTTCCCCCTCCAGCACGGCGGCATACACCGGCTGTCCCCCACCCTTGCGGAGTACGGACAACGGATCACCATACCAAACGGGCACCCGTGCGATACTGCCCATCGTGGATTGCACGGCTTTGGGGCCATAGACATCGGCGCTATCGGGCGTACAAACCACACTCCGCACCCCAAACCAGTCTGCAAGCCGCACCATCGTCCCGAGATTGCCCGGGTCCTGGATGCTATCCAGCACCAAATGAATGCCGGCGCCGAAATCCGGCTCCCCGAACACCGGTTTCTCGAATACCGCTACGACCTGATTGGGGGTGGCCAGTGCCGAAAGCCTTTCCAGCTCGGCCTGCCCTACTCCGGTGATCGCCTCTTTGACAGCCCCCGGCGGCAATCCTTCGATCCATTCCGGCAGGGCATAAATCTGCCGGGGACGCATATTTGACGCGGCTAAAAGCTCGCCGGTGAGCTTGGGTCCTTCCACCACAAAGACCCCTTCCGCATCCCGGAATTTTTTATGGCCTAAACTTTGAATATATTTGATCTGCGTTTTAGTGATCAGCATTGCATTCATTTTACAGAATTTCAAATCGTCTGGGTTGTTCAATCTGTCTATGTTCCGGCGCCGGCAATTTACATCATCTTTTCCTACCCTAGTCTACCTGCTCCTAACCCTGTCCGGGGGCTTCTTCTTCTCCTGTACGGTACCCCGTCATTACCAATATGGCAAACCCTTCGTCTACTCGGTCAATGTGAAGGTGGAAGGCAAACTCCCGAAGGACGAGAAAAAAGACCTGGCGCAGAGACTGTCCAACCAGCTGGACGATAGTCTCCGGACACAGACCATTTCGATTGCGGGCATCTATGACAGGGTGATGTATCCGCCCGTCTTCGACACCGCGAACATCCGGCGCTCCATCGGGTATATGGTCGCCCTCCTCAACGCCAATGGCTACTATAAACCCATCATCACCGATACCTTCCGGCGGGATACCGTCCGGTTCAGGAAACACCCGGAAAGGAACGAATACCGCGTGGCCGTCAACTTCACCGTGAATCCCGGCAAACAGCTGAAACTGGATTCCGTCGGATTCAACCTGTCCACCCCCGCCCTGCAGGCCCTCGCCCAGGAAACCCGCAACCAGTCGCTGTTGCAAAAGGGCAAACCCTATTCGAACCAGCTGATGGCCGCCGAACTCGACCGCCTGGCCATTATCTTCCGGAACAACGGCTATTACTACATCTCCAGACAAGACCTCAAGGTCGTCCTGGACACCGTCGTCTCGGCGCTGATCGATCCCAACCTCGACCCCTTCCAGCAGGCAGCGCTGCTCTCCAGGCTGCAACAGCTGCGGGAAAACCCTACGATTAAAGTAGTGGTAGAACAGCGGCCGATCAAGGACTCCAGCCACCTCGTCAAATACCATATCGGACATGTCACCGTCTATCCCGATCTCCCCATCGTTCTGGAAGACACGATCACCGTCAGCAGGATCGACACCAATGCAGCAAAGGGTTACACGATCGTTTCCCGCGCAGATAAATTCAAGCCTTCCACCATCGTCGACAATGTATTCATACGGCCTGACCATCTGTTCCGGCTGCAGGACTATATCCGGACCCTCAACAGGTTTAGCCAGATGGGGGCCTGGGCGCAGGAATCGATGACCTTCATCCCATCGGAAAGTTCGGACTCTTCCCTGGATGCGATCCTAAAGCTATATCCGAACAAAAAGTATTTCGTCAGCGCCGATTATGAGGTTGCCCGCAACACCAACGATATCGTCACCGCCACTAACCTGTTCGGCATCAACCTCAACCTGGGTCTCCGTAACCGGAACACCTTCCGCGAATCGGTGCTCAGTTCGACCACCCTGCGCGGCGGCGTGGAATTCGGGGCCGATTTTATCCAGAACACACAGGCGAGCGTTTCACATACGATCTCCTTCCCGGAGCTGTTGCCGGCCAATCTGCCCAGGTACCTGCCCCGGGCCATCAGGCCCAAAAGAAAGAGCCA
>Ga0206921_10136_pt1 | contig 21953 bp, 21 predicted proteins | sample Alteio_BWOrgHeat_66_FD_152930 | JGI IMG/M metagenome (GOLD analysis project Ga0206921, IMG submission 152930) | Enriched cells from forest soil in Barre Woods Harvard Forest LTER site, Petersham, Massachusetts, United States -... | ecosystem: Environmental > Terrestrial > Soil > Temperate forest >...
GCGAGACCTTCGCGGTCGTCGAGCAGAACCTTGAGTAGATGTTCGGGTTGCAGCATCTGGTGGCGTTTGCCAACCGCCAGCATCTGCGCATTTTGCATAAAACCCTTGGAACGTTCGGTAAAGTTCTCGAAATCCATATGATGAGCCTATTCCTAACCTTTTAAAGATGTAGGCATACCCAAGGAAATTACAAGATGAGTGCGAAAAAACCCTTAATTTTCAACGAAAGACCAGTTTTTTCGAGACAAAGAAATTGAAAAACATGCCCGCTGCCGTGCCTGCCAGAAGGCCTATGACAGGGTAAGTATAAGCAAGCGGCAGGGTACTGACGAGGAGGCTGTAAGTGCCGCGATTGAAGACCAAACCAATGGCGCAAACAGTTACAAATTTTGCAAGTTGCTGCGCTGCTTTCTCGCGCTTTGCGTTACGGAACGTAAAAACACGATTGCCGATCCAGGTAAAAGTGACGGCAAACGGAAAGGAAAACAGCGCGGCCCAATAACGGTTGAGATGCAATCCGTCGATGCCGACATGCAGCATGACCCAATCGACAATAAAACCGAACGCGCCGACGATGCCGAATTTGAAAAATTGAACAAAGGTTTTGCGCTGAGCTGCGCTTAGAGCCTTCATTGAGATTGTTCGCCCGCTTTGTTACCGGGTGCCGGAATATTCAAATAGCGCATCCGTTTCATTTCGCGTCGTCCGCGCGTGACGGTATCGAGCACAAGACCGCAGGTGAGGCTGAGGAAGCCTACGATCATCAGGCCCATCGACAAAACAGCTGTCGGTAAACGCGGCACGAGGCCGGTATGGATATACTCAACCACAATCGGCGCGATCAGTGCGGTTGAGACGAGGGCGAGCAGCAGAGCGAGGAGCGAGAAGAACTGCATCGGCCGCTCTTCTTTTACCAGGACAAGAATCGTCCACAAAATACGGAACCCATCGCGGAATGTGCTGAGTTTACTGACAGAACCTGGTGGGCGGTCTTTATAAGGCGTCGCAATTTCAAGGATCGGCATGCGCAATTCAAGCGCATGTACCGTAAGCTCGGTCTCGGTTTCAAATCCGGCGGACAAAGCGGGGAATGATTTGACGTAACGCCGTGACATCACGCGATAGGCAGAGAACATATCGCTAATCCGGTTGCCAAAAATCCACGCGACCATGCCCGTCAGTAGCCAATTGCCGAAACGATGCCCGGGCCGATAGGCTTTTTGAATGTCGGTAACGCGTGCGCCATTGACCATATCAAGCGGTCCGTCGAGGAGTGCCTTGATCATTTTGGGTGCTGAGTCAGCGTCATAGGTCGCATCGCCGTCCACCAACACATAAATATCGGCTTCGATATCGGCGAACATGCGACGCACTACATTGCCTTTGCCTTGCAGTGGTTCGGAGCGCGTTACGGCGCCGGCGGCTTTAGCAACCTCAATGGTGCGGTCGCGCGAATTGTTGTCGTAAACAAAAATAGCCGCTTGCGGTAGCGCACGACGAAAATCGTTCACCACTTTGGCAATCGCCGCTTCTTCGTTGTAGCAGGGGATCAGAACGGCAATGCTGGGCATGGTTCACTCATTTTGTACGAACGACGGAACATAAATCCAATTCTTTATCATCATAAAGACGATCCACGACGGTTTGGCAAGCGCGCGGCGCGAGCGCGAGATGGAAATAGCCCAAAGCCTCTTTCCCAAGGCCCTTTTGCCAGGGCGGGATGAGTAACAAAAAGCGGCCTTTATGGCTGTCGACATAGGCATGGATGACCTGATTAATGCCCTTATCCTGATTAGGACTCGTGAAATTACTTTGAATGCGGACGATGGGAACATGGGGTGGAAACGCGCTCAGGACATGCGAGTAGGGCTCAAACCCGGCCATCAAAATCATGAGATCGGATGTATCACCAAGCGGCGGCATTTTAACCTCGACATACTGGTCGAGCCACGTATCGCGTCGCGTCCAGTTGCCGGGCTGAATCGTGATAGCAATAATGATCAGAATGAATCCGGCGATCAGCGCCCGCGTCTGCAGTTTGAATGGAAAAAGGCCAATTGCAAAGACGATCAAGAGCGGTGCAAGCATCTCAAGCGGGATCGCATAGCGGTAGATGCAGAACATGACGAGCCAGGCGACATAGGAAATAACCGCAGCCCATAAAAGATAGCGGCTCGCATAAGTTACCGCGAGCGTGTCTTGGCGGTTTTTCGTGCGGCCAAAAATCAGGCGCAAAAGGACGCCAAGCGGCAACAGGACATAGAGAATAGGAATGCGCCAATCACGCCATGGAATTTCGCCGACGCGATAGGGGCTGTCGGCAAAAATAAAGGGAAAGAAGATAAAATCTTTAAAGCTCTGCGGCACAAATTGTATGTCACGCGCGCTGGCGAGCGGAGCGAGGGAAGAATGAAAAATATTATTAAAGTATGGAAAAAACGGATTGCCGAAATGTGTTTGCAAAAACCACGCCCATGGGCCGAGCGTGATTGTGACGCCGATTAAAACCCCCACACCAAAGGCAAAACTGACCATAACGCGTCGCTGGAATGCGCCGCCGACCGACAATAAACCAAAACATAATCCCAGGCAGAAAATGACGCTCGGTAATTTCAGCCCCATCATAAGGCCGGACGGAACGCCGAACAATACCGCCAAAGTGAACGCGCGATGCCACGGTGCGTTTGTCAGTCGGTCAAAATAACGCAAGACAAGAAGCGCGGACGCAAACAGGCCAAGGCTGGTGACGTTGTCGTAGAACACCGTGCCGAGCATTGCGATCCCGCCACCCCCGAGCATTCCCAATGTTGATAGGAATGCACAGATAATCGCCTTTTGTCGCGGGTTATGAATGATGAGGCTCGCATGCGCCAGCATGAACAACAGGATGAAATTCAATCCTTGAATGAAACCTAGAACAAAACCGGCGACTCTTGCCGGCACATGGGTTGCGAGCAGATAGAACGGCACATCAAGTGCTGGATTGTAAAAAGCTGGTGTCTGCGAAGGCAGAAAATCAAAGCCGAAACGCCCGTTGAGAAAAGAATAAGCGTTGTACCAATGATAATTGCGAAGATCCCAATTGGCATCCTGGCCGAGCGTCAGCACCAAGAGGCCGAACGCAAAGGGTGCAAGTGCCAAAAGGGCCAACGCCAGAAGGCGCACACGATGCGGCGACGTCGGCAGGAAGTGAATTGGTTTTAGATGTGATGCGGCCGACAAGGAGGCCTTGCTGATTTAGTGGCTCGCCGGCATTGGCATCGGAGACGGCGTCATTATTGGCGCCGTGATTAAAAAATTCTGCGCGTGTTCATGCAGGGCGGTATCCAAATTTTGTCCCAAATCGCGCATCAGACTGTTCAGGACGTTGGTGTAGGCATTCTTGCGTTCGGCCTCGGTCGGATTTTCCGGCAAGGTTTCAAAACGGCTCGCTTGCGCGCTTACCATCGCATAATTCTCGCCACGACCTTTGATCTCAACATCGACTTCGGCATGCGCGACATATTTCGTGGATTGTTCGCGCGTGAACCAATCGTCAGAATGAGGTACAGCTTGCGATGTCAAAGACGCATCCTTGATGATAACGGTCGCGGTTCCCGCCGTGCCAACAGCCTGCAGACTATCGGTCGCCCATTGGCGGATCGATTCCGTAATCGTGGGCTGGAAATGATTGGTGTTGTAAGGCGAATTAGCGGGCTGAATGCCGCTATGGTCGACCAGGCTGACGGTCAGAACGTCGAGACTCATTTTGGAGACAGGGCCCAGATCTGGTTTTACACGTGCGGGCGGTTCAGCCGAGCAAGCGGACACGAAAGCGAGACAGACCAGGGTGGGGATGATTTTTTTCATACTCATTTTTAGGCACGCAGAAGGGTTTTTGTAAAGACGGATTAGTGCCTCATTTGCCTTCCTTTTTGCCAATAATCGCCTTGGCAACATGGCGGAAAGTTGTGCCCTGAAACAGGACCGAAAAGACGACCACGATATAAGTCATTCCGAGAATAAAATCTTTCTCAGGCCCGGTAGGCAGGGAAAGCGCGAGGGCGATTGAAATGCCGCCGCGTAATCCGCCCCAGGTTAATAAAGGTATTGTACCGCGTTCGAAACGATACTTGAAATTCATGAGGTAGATAGGGATCGCAACGCTGATAAAGCGCCCCACCAACATGGCGAGAATGGCCGCGAGGCCAATAGCCAAATGAAGGGCGGAAATCGGTATGACCATCATCTCCAGACCGATCAGCATAAAAAGAACGGCGTTCAAAATTTCATCGAGCAATTCCCAAAACATATCGAGATGCCGCCGCCGTTTGTGCGAGATACCAAAAATCTCGCCGTGGTTGCCGATCACCAATCCTGCGACCACCATCGTGATAGGAGCCGAGACATGGACAATTTCGGCGAGACTGTAACCACCCGCGGCGAGCGCAAGCGTGAGGAGTGTCTCAACTTTATAATCATCAATGCCGCTCAGGAACTGATAGGTGATCCAGCCCAGCGTCAGACCCAGAATAACGCTGCCGACGCCCGACCATATCAGCAGTAAGATAATATCCTGAACGGCGGAGCTTGAGATATGCGGATTGGCTGCGATTTCAAGGAACAGCACAAACAAAACGACGCCAACGCCGTCGTTGAAAAGGCTTTCGCTGCCGATTTTGACACGAAAAATTTTCGACATGCTGGTTTCTTTGAGAATGCCGAGTACGGCAACCGGATCGGTGGGTGCGATCAATGCACCAAAAAGAAGCGCATATATGTAAGGGAACGTAAATCCCAAACCCTTTGCCGCGACCCACACCAAACTACCCGTGACAAAAGTGGCGATAACGACGCCGACGGTGGCAAGAATGCCGACGATGGCGCGGCGTTTTTTCAGTTCGCTCAAGTCGATATGCATGGCTCCCGCGAACAGGAGGAAGGACAACATGCCATGGAGGAGTATGTCGGAGAAATCGATTTGGCCTATGAGCAAACTTGCTGCGTTTAAATTAACAAGGCCGAGTTTGTTGAGACCTACAGCGCTGAGCGAAATCAGCAGCGCAAAAACCATCAGGCCGATGGTGGCGGGTAATTTCAGGAAACGGTTGTTGATATAGGCGCCCAATCCGGCGAATGTCAGAAGCAAGGCAATTATCTGAAAAGCAGTCATTTCTGGGCCTACAATCAAGTGATTCTCAGGTTATAGGAAACAGGCCAATTGCACAAATAGGATATGCTTGCGAGGTTATCACCTAGGAGGAATCATGCGATGCGTCCCGCTCGAAATATTCTTTTAAATCTCGTATTTTGCGCCCTTTTTATGGGGAGCGTTTCTGCAGGCGTGCGCGCGGAAACGCAAAAACCATTTTATATTGCGCCAGAAACTTTGCCTCCCTCGCTTTTGATCCCTCCACCTACCGAAGGCACGGTTGTCGCGCATAAAGATGTGCAAGCGGTGATCGCCGCGCAAAAACATATAAGTGAATCCGATCGTGCCGCTTTAGTAAATGAACAACATATGCGGCTCGAACTCATGACCGACGTAATGGGTGCTCATTTTACACGCGAACAATACCCTAAAACTTTCGCACTCCTTGATCATGTTTTAAGTGATGCGGCAGCCATTACCGAAAAGGATAAATTTTTTTGGCATATTCGGCGCCCCTATCTGGTGGATCATCGTGTCAAACTTCTTGTTGATCCCATTGATGCAAGCCCGGCTTATCCGAGCGGTCATACCAGCGAGTCACGCGTCATTGCGGAGGTCCTTGGCCTGCTTTATCCGGATCACCTTACGGATTTGCGCACCCACGCTAATGTCATTGCCTGGCATCGCGTGGAGGCCGGTGTCCATTATCCAACGGATCTTGAGGGGGGACGGATGCTCGCGATGCTGATGACGGGCGCGTTTTTGCAGAGCGACGATTTCCAGAATGATCTGGCCGCTGCGCGCGCCGAGATTGCCCAAGAGCGATAGGATTAGTGGCTGACGCGCAAGTTCACAAGCGAATCGGCAATGGCATCAAGTCCATGATCCCATCCCGTCCAGTCGCCGGCGCCATAGAAGAAACCATAATTGGCCGCCGTAGGACATTGAGCCAGAATGCCGAATCCACCACCACCATAGCTGTTATCGGCACTGTACCCGACCACGTAGACGTAAATCCCTTGGTTTTTCATTGAGGCGCATATTTGTGCCGTACGATTCATGAGAACCGTATTGTTGGCTGTGTTCCAGTCCGTCGTTCCCAACACGTTGTCATTGAGATAGCCGTAGGCGCTGCGGATATTGTTATCGATGGCCGTGGTAATGCCGTAGGTGTCCACTTCGATACCTTCCACCCACACCACAACTTTGTTGTTGCCGGGTGTGTTGTAATCCAGCGGTAATTGGGGGTTATTGCCCGCCATGCTTGCGTCAGTCCACACCCCGCGCCATTTTGGCGATAGAAGATTCCAGCCCCAGATCAGACCCTGATTAGGTATCCAGTCACCTTGAATGTTCATTGCGCTGATGGCGTTAATCAGTGTTGTTTGATTGCTGGTGAGAGGCGTGATCGCTTGCGGGCACATGAAATTTGGTCCCTGATGGAGCGAATCCAAAGGTGACGCGTAATAGGTTTCCGACGGCGCTGCGGGTATAACGTTCAGTGCCTGGTCATTCCATATATTCAAGCCGTAAGTCAGGTTGCTGAGGGCAGCCGTTTGCTGCAGGCCGTTCACAGTGGTCCATTGGGCATAATGATTGTAATCGCTTGTGCCTTGGGCGAGCGATTCTTGTCGCTTATTTTGAATCGAAATGAGCGAATCTGCTGCGTTAAGCGTGCCGCCCGGGTTGAGAGTCGGATATGGCTGATAGGTATCGCTGTACCAATAATATTGGTGGAACAGCGTATTTGGATTGCCGGGCTGCGGCGGATCGTCGGTCACGTCAAAGCCGTTGCTGCGCGCATCGACGCAGCCGCCCCACGTCGAGCTCGGACTCCCCGCAGGTCCCCAGCCGGCTGGGTACGTTGTCATTAATTGAGCCGAATAAGTTGGGTCCAGCCATGCCGAGTGCTGCGTGCCAATATTAACCACATGCGAAAAGGGCACAATGCCGACGTACAAATTACCGAGTGTACCCGCAGCTTCGGCGAAAAGCTTATTGATGAAATTTGTCAGGCCCGCCTTAAAGTCGGTAACGTTGTCACCATAGCTGACGTCAATGACAAGCGCGACTTCAAGGCTGGGCAGAACGCGTGTAATCTGTGACGTGGCCGTTGCCGTTAATGTCGATATGCCGACGACTTCAAGAAAGGTTGAGGGCAATGTTGCGGTGGCCGACAGGTTAAATACGGTCGTGTTGGCATTCGTTGAAACATTTGTGCCTGTGAGTGTGGCGCCAAGATAGCCGTTAAAGTTTGTATCGAGGTATTTGTTGACCTCCGTATTGATATTGGCCGTACTGATGGTCGAACCGGCCGCAAGAGCAGCCGCATCGAGCGAAAATTGCAGTTTCGATTGCACCAATTGAAGCCGTCCGAGATCAATACCAATGCCGACGAGGCTGGTAATGGTCACGAGAGAGATTGCCAACAGCGGCAAGGTCAGGCCGGATTCAGACCGACCGAACTCCTTAATGCGGCGGAGAAGTGTTGCAACAATCGAGTGAATAGACATGATGTCCTCTCTTCTCTTTAGGTCGGCGGCACGATTAAGGGGCTGAGACGTGGTTTGTAAACGGCTGTACGATAAATGGTGTTTCCGGGAAACAGCCCCTGATAGACGAACAAGGGTTTGTAATCGTAAAACACTTCCGAGATAATAACATTATCATTGTCATTCAATGTCAAACCATTTGGCAGAGTTGCGACCGCGCCCGCCGCACATCCAGGCGGTGTGGCATAGCCCACATAATTGCCAATCTTGCTGTTGGGCTGCGGTGGTGGGGCGCCGCCATGGCTGGTGTAATTGGTGTATTGCCAGCATATGCGTGGCGTTGAACCCGGCGCCTGATAAACAGAGCTTACAACAACAATGACTGTTGGATTACCAAAAGCATCTGTTGCCGAGAAGGGCTGCATCAATTGTCCTGATGCAAGCAGAATATCGTTCAGGTTAGCCAAGCTGATGCTTTGATACTGGGTCACAATGTCGGTGACGGAATAGGCTATACGATCTGTGCGTTCGCTCACCAACATATAATAAGACCCGTCGCCCGCACCGAGTAAAAGGGTGGTCCATATGGGCAGCGTTAATGCAAATTCCACCGCGGCCACGCCGCGTCGCGCGCGTGCAAGCCATTTACCAAAACCAAGTTTTTTAATAGGGTTCATTTTGCACCACGATCTGCGCGGTTAAATTGATCACCCAGTTTTGAGTCGCCTGATTCCAGGTACCGATGATTTGCCCCATCATCGGTGTAAAAAGTTTCCAGGGATATGAAATACTGTAGACGACGATTTGCTGCGCTGTGCCAAGACCGCTCGTGCCGCCTGTACCGATATTGGCGAATGTATTGTAGGCGTTTGATGTCATCGTCACTTTAGTGGGGTCAAAGAACGTGCCGAAAGATTCCAATTCGCCGTTGAGTGCCGCACTCACCGTTTGTTGTTGGGTGTCACCGGCGGCTGTGTAGCCGCTTTTCGCCAAACGTGTTGCATTGAAGGTTGCGTTTTCCAAAAGTTGTTGAGCTGTGACGATAAGAGAAAGTTCGGTCGTACCCATAAGAAATAAGAAAAACACCGGGGCGAGGAGCGCCATTTCGACAGCCGTCGCGGCGCCCCGCGCGCGTTGCGCCGTGGGCGACGAGGAACGAAAAAGCAGGCGAAAACGTTTGGTCATAATAAGCCTGGGGTGTCGAGTTTTCTATTATTTCCAACACTGCATTATCTCACTGAGGGTTTGAGGCGAAGTTAAAGTTATCGAGCATTTAATGCATATTTCGGTAATTCGAAAATCAAAGTGGTTTCGAAACATATCAAAAACCCAAGCTTCTCCGCGCTCTCCGTCGGGTCAGAGAAATTGTTTCGAATTTAAAAGCAGTTATTGGGGCGTCATCAGAAAATTAAATCGAGGCTAAACACACATCGGCACTCGAAGACGATTCGATATAAAGAATTTGGTAAGTGGCTGTAAATGGCGTCGGCGCCTCACGCAGTAGGCGCCGCATAGAAGCTGTGCCAAGGGGTCGATGATTCGGATGTGGGGTGGCGGCGCCTATTGATTTAAGACGCTGCAAAAATGCATGGGCCGAAGCGTGCGTGATCGGCATTATTTGTCGCTCTATGTTCACATCAAGGGCATCAATAAAATGGGTTTGCGGCATGGGCCACAAGCCATTTTGTACGCCCATGCGGGCGCATAACTCGCGCCATTCTTCGAAACTACCTTCTGTGAGGACCGACACATACATACGGCCTCTTGGTTGCAACCAACTTTGCCAAAGCCTGAGCGCTTGTTCGGGTCGCGGCAGCCAATGCAACATCATGCTGGAGAAAACAATGTCAAAGCGCTTTTCAAATGTGATGCTTGACGCGTCGCCAACGATCGTTTCCAGGTTTGGCATTTTGCATTGTGCTTGTCGGAGCATCGCCGGCGCGTGATCGAGCGCCGTTATATGTGCATGCGGCCATTGTTGGCCCGCCGTGGCGGCGACAAAACCGGTGCCGCAGCCGATATCGAGAATAGTGTGTGGTATTAGCGAATGCGACCGTGCGCGCCCAACAAGATTGGCCGCAATCTCGGCTTGCACCGATGCCTGCCAGTCATAATTATCTGCAGCCCCATCAAAGTTCTGAATAATTTTAGGAAGCGCCGTCATTGGTTTCTGAAGTTGGTTTTTAAAAAATCGGCGATTGCCGTAGTGCACCATACTGGATCATTTTGCGGCAACATATGGCCTGCGGTTTCATGCCACACTAATTGTGCATTGTGTGCCAGTACGTCGCTCGTTGCAATCGGCACCAGAGGGTCGTTGCGGGAGGCGAGGACAAGGCCCGGCACGTTAAGCGCCGCAATTTTCTTACTCACATCTTTCTCGCGCAGTTCATCGAGTCCTGCACGCAGGCGCGCTCCATTAAATGCGCCTTGCGGCGTGTGTGCGCCAATAAATTTGTGAAAATTCTGTAGGGTTTTTTTGGGATTAGCTTCCAATCGCGCGCGCATGTCCTGTAATTCGGTGGCTGAAGTGCATCCAGGCTGCGAGGTTGTTTTTACAAAACGCGGAAAACTGTTAATCGCGATCCAGCCGCTCCAATTGTGTTGGCGTGTAATGCCGTGAATAAAGCCGAGCGAATGTCCGACAAGTATAGAAGGAGCATTCGACTTTATTTCATCCGAAATTTCACCAAAAAAACCCATATCGATGCGCTGGTGGGGAACGTCGGGCAGCCGTGCACAAACCTCATGCCACAGAGACGAATCAAGCCCCCACCCATGAATAAAAACTAAGTGCATTACGAGGCGAGAGACTGTGTTTGTGGCGTGGCAAAACGCGAAGCCTGAGACGCCATAACTTCTATCAAATGATCGATATCGGCGGCCTTATGCGCCGCGCTTAGTGAAATGCGGAGGCGACTCGTGCCGCGCGGCACGGTAGGCGGGCGAATAGCGGGTGCCAGAACGCCGCTTTTTTTGAGTTGCTCGGCCAAAGTCGTCGCCGCTTTTTCATCGCCAAGAATAATAGGAATGATCTGTGTTGTGCTTGTGCCGCATTGCCAACCTTGTTGTTGCAGATGTTGCCGCAAGCGTTCGGCCTGCGTTTGCAGATAGTCGCGTTCGCTTTGCATGGTAGGAATAATCTCGAGTGCGGCTTCGATTGCACCCAAAACCGTCGGCGGCAGCGCCGTGCTATAAATGAATCCGCCGCAACGCTGTACCAGAAAATCATGGAGCATAGTGCTGCAGGCGATGTAGGCGCCAAAACTGCCGAGGGCTTTGCCAAAAGTTCCCATCACAATGTCGATTGCGCCGTTATGGTCGGCAGCAAAACCGAAACCATTTGCGCCAAATAATCCCGTCGCGTGTGCTTCATCAACGTACAGCATCGCATCATATTTTTCTTTTAAGGCAATAAGTGTGGCCAGATCGGCGCGATCACCATCCATGCCAAATACGCTTTCTGTGACAATGATAATATGTGCGTCTTTCTCACGCTCTTGTTGCAATAATTTTTTCAGGTGATCGTAATCGTTGTGATCAAAGCGGATCAGTTGTGCGCCACTCAGCAAGGCACCTTGCAACAGGGAGTTGTGACAGAGCCGATCTGCCAAAATCGTTACCGATTTGCCGATTATTTTTGTGTCGGCCAGTGCCGGTAGAACGGTGATATTGGCTTGATAACCACTATTCATAACCAAAGCCGTTTCACAGCCTTTGCCCTGCGCCAATTTTTGCTCAATCGCCCTGTAAATGGGCAGATTGCCAGTTACAAGTCGCGAGGCTGTCGCGCCGACGCCATAATGTTTTGCGTAGTCCTGCGCGCGCGCAATCAATTTCGGGTGTTGGCTCAGGCCAAGATAATCATTGCCGCCGAAATTGATATAAGTCTTGCCGTCACACTCTGCGCACCCATCGGAGAGGGGTGTCGTTTCCTGCAATTGCCGGAACTGGTATGCAAGCCGACGTTTGTCGCAGTAGGCTTGGTAAGGAGCGGTTTTAGTCATTTCGCGTTGAAGACGTGTTCGGGGCCGGGAAAGCGATGGGCGCGGACATCGGCGGCGTAAGCTTCTACCGCCTGCGCGATAATCGGCGTGAGTTCGGCATAACGTTTCGCAAAACGCGGCGCAAAAGCAGCGAAAGTACCGAGGATATCATCGATTACGAGAACTTGTCCGTCGCAAGCCGCTGATGCGCCGATACCAATGGTTGGAATAGATACAGACTTTGTAATGGTGCGCGCGACAGATTCAATTGTGCCTTCGATGACGAAGGCAAAAGCACCAGCTGCAACAACGGCGTCCGCGTCGGCTTTTATTTTCTCGGCTTGCGCATTATCGCGGCCCTGAATTTTAAAGCCGCCAAGTTTTTTGATCGATTGTGGCATCAAGCCAACATGGCCCATCACCGGTACACCATTCCGAACCAGAGTGCGAATAGTCGCGGCCATTTCCTGGCCGCCTTCCAGCTTTATCGCTGCGCAACCGGTTTCTTTCATAAGGCGCTTCGCGTTTTGTAAGGCTTGTTCGGGGGATTGTTCATAGGTGCCATAGGGCATATCAACGACGACCATGGCATGCGATGAGCTGCGTACAACCGCAGCACCGTGCGCGATCATCATCTCAAGTGTGACCGAAAGCGTATCGTCAAACCCATATAAAACCATGCCGACAGAATCCCCGACCAGCAGGATGTCGACATGCGGATCAAGCAACCGCGCGATCGGCGCGGTATAGGCCGTGAGGCATACGATGGGCGTGTCCTTTTTGGCGAAATCCTTAACGCCGAGGCGTGGTTTTGGTGTCTGCATATCCATTCAATATCTCTCCTTAACGGAAAGCTCAACCTTGCTCTTTTCCATAAAAAGAAGCTAGATAGGAGCCGTAAAACCGCTTTTGAAACTGCTTTTCGAGATTGTTATGACCTGTGCCTCGCCGAAACATATGACGAATGATAAAGCCCTGCGCCACGATTGGACCGTAGGCGAAATTCAGACATTGCTCGAGATGCCGTTGCTCGATTTGGTTTATGAGGCACAAAGCGTCCACCGCCGTTTTCAGGATGATACGGTGCAGTTAGCAAGTTTGCTCTCAATCAAAACCGGCGGCTGCCCCGAAGATTGTGGTTATTGCCCGCAAAGTGCGCATTACGCCAAAACCACCGGCACGGCTAAAGAACCTCTGATGGCCGTCGATGATGTGCTTGAGAAAGCCCGCATCGCACGTGCGGCGGGTGCTTCGCGTTTTTGCATGGGCGCAGCGTGGCGCGAAGTTCGTGACGGCGAAGAATTTGATAATGTGGTTGAGATGGTGCGCGGTGTGCGTGCGATGGGTATGGAAGCCTGCGTCACCCTCGGCATGCTGAAGGCGCATCAGGCCCAACGTCTCGCCGAAGCCGGCCTCACCGCTTACAATCACAATCTCGATACAAGTCCTGAATTTTATAATCAGATTATCACCACACGTTGTTATGATGAGCGTCTCGAAACGCTGCATCACGTGCGCGATGCCGGAATTACGGTCTGTTGCGGCGGCATCATCGGCATGGGCGAAAAGAACCACGACCGTGCGTCAATGCTGCAGGTTCTGGCGACGATGAATCCGCATCCGGAAAGCGTGCCGATCAATGCGCTCGTGGCCGTTAAAGGAACGCCGCTCGAAAAACAAAAACCGATTGACCCGCTTGATTTGGTCCGCATGTGCGCGGTTGCACGCATCACGATGCCGGGTGCGCGCGTGCGCTTATCAGCCGGTCGTGCAACTTTAACGCGAGAGGCGCAGGCTTTGTGTTTTATGGCAGGAGCTAATTCGATTTTTTATGGTGAAAAATTATTAACGACAGCGAACAATGATGCTGAAGACGACCGCAAGATGATTGAGAGTCTAGGCCTCAAAATCACTGGAAAAGTTGAAGAAGCGGCCGCTTAAAAGCCTGATTTAGTTGGGATTTGGAACTAAATCCGCAAGTTAAAATAATCTTTAACTTGTTCACTTAAGATGTTTAAAGACGCTTTTTTTCGGAAAGATTTTTGATGTCATATGAACGGCCCGCCGCCCACTTTCAGGGGTCAGAAGTTCACGTGTCCCTCGTTTCTGCGGGAGGTGAAATTCTTAAGCCCTTCCTGCTTGAAAAACATGCACTCACGATCCATCCTATTGAATGGGAGAAATCCCTTGTCAGGATTCTCCGACCGCAGCTCCTTCGTGTACTAAGAATTCTTAAGGAAATCGATTCGGATATACTGCGAGAAAGGCAATATCCTACCGCGGGTAATCTGAGATTAGGTCTCGAATTATCAAAATTGATAGATCTAGTTCAGCCCTCTCTGCGCGCACGCGATGCGATGAATCCTCTCTATAAGGAAGATCAGAAAGCTTATTTTATTCTTCCCTATAGTGATGTCGTAGAACTGAATGCAGCGCTCAGAAAACTCGATGAACCATCGTCAGATGATAAAACCAGATTCAAAGAATTTAGACGCTTCAAAAATTGCATGGCGCTACTATTCGGTGCTGAAGCGGTAAAAACGGAAAACAGATGGGCGACTCGAACACTTCGCATGCGAAAGAAGCAGGCTTATCGTGCGGCGCGACAGAATGACCAAACGGGCAAAGCAATTGCCGTCGCCAGGATACAGAAAAATCTGACAGCAGAAGCTATCGCGGCAGATCCGGACTATTGCCTGCGCATGGCACGCTATGTCTATAATAATAATAAAGATCCTCAGATATTGAGATTGATTGCTGACAATCTGGACCTTGTTCAGGATATAGCTTTAGCTAGGGCAATGGCGCGCTTTGTTCAGCGCCACGACCACGGCACATTACATACGAAAGCCAAACTTTTTGAAAGCGGTCTTCCGCCAGATTTACCTCTGGGTCCCGTTTTAGGGGTATTGTTAACTCCTGAATGGCAAGCCAAAACGCAAAGAAATGTATGTATCCGAATCATGGACAACATTCGACGCATCAGAATGTATGATGACGATGGTCGCATGGAAGAGCGTATTCAGAGTATCATGAATCACGAAGGTATTACACCGCGCATGATGGCGAACCTTGATCACTATAAAAAACAAGAAGGTATTAAGAAAGAGAAAGTAGAAGATGTTAATTATGATAAAATCTTGGCAGGTATTGAGGCGCGCATAGAGAAAGGAGAGGCTGACCGTAAAAAGGGGAGCGTGGCACATATCATCAGAGAAGCTCTCGAAAAATGTAAAACCGCTCTATTTGTGCCAAAATTGCCATCTCCCCGACCGCTACCTCGCGGTAATCTAGTACGAACTCGTCACCAAGAGATACAAATTGCTGGCAGGAACCTCGCCAAGCGCATGCCCGCGGAAATAAAAAGAGAAATAGAGAAAATAAGAGAGATTGATGCTGACAATTACACTGCCGCGCGCATTATTCGCATGCCTGGATTCTTATAATACAGATTCTCATTATGATTAACCCTCAAACGGGTCTTGCATTAAAATCGTATCTTCGCGTTCCGGGCTCGTCGACAATACCGTCACCGGCGCTTCGATCAATTCTTCCAGCCGACGGATATATTTAATCGCGCGCGCCGGTAAATCGGCCCAGGACCGCGCGCCGCGGGTGCTTTCGCTCCAGCCGTCACAGACATCATAAATCGGTTCGACCTTCGCCTGATCGGTTTGTCCGGCGGGAAGATAGTCGATGGTCTTGCCGTTCAATTTATAAGCGCGGCAGATTTTGAGTTCTTTCAGACCATCAAGGACATCAAGTTTTGTGAGTGCGATACCATCGATGCCACCAACTTTGACCGCTTGCCGCACCATAACCGCATCGAACCACCCGCAGCGGCGTTTGCGGCCTGTGACGGTGCCAAATTCCTTGCCGCGTGTGCCGAGAAATTCGCCAACCTCGCCGGCATCTTCGGTGGGGAAGGGGCCGGAGCCAACACGTGTGGTGTAGGCCTTGCAGATACCGAGTACGCGGCCAACGATCTTTGGCCCAACGCCGGAACCGGCCGCGGCACAGGCAGCGACGGTGTTACTCGATGTGACAAATGGATAAGTGCCGTGATCAACGTCCAGCATCGCGCCTTGTGCGCCTTCGAACAGCATCAATTTGCCGTCCTTACGTGCTTGCTCAAGTCGTTCCCATACAACCGCCGCATAAGGTAGAAGTTTGGGTGCAATCTCCATAAGCTCGCGGTGCACTTGCGTCGGATCAATTTCGGCCGCGCCAAAGCCGCGCAGCAATGCGTTATGGTGAACCATCATTTGTTCAATCTTTGTTTTCAGAACATCGGGATCGGCGAGATCACAAATACGGATCGCACGACGTGCAACTTTATCCTCGTAAGCTGGGCCGATGCCGCGGCCCGTCGTACCGATTTTATGTTCGCCGCGCGCGGCTTCGCGCGCGCGATCAACGGCGCCATGCACAGGCAGAATAAGCGGGCAATTTTCAGCAACGATAAGGTTCGCAGGTGTAATCGCGACACCTTTTTGGCGAATGCCGTCGATTTCTTTGAGAAGGTGCCACGGATCGACAACGACGCCGTTGCCGATAACCGAAAGCTTGCCCGGACGCACGACACCGGAGGGCAGCAGGCTCAGTTTATATTCGGTGCCATCGATAACTAGAGTATGACCGGCATTGTGGCCGCCCTGAAAACGCACCACGACATCGGCACGATGCGACAACCAATCGACAATTTTGCCTTTGCCTTCATCGCCCCACTGGGCACCCACGACGGTTACGTTTTTCATCAGGCCTCGAAATAGACTGTGCATCGGGGGCAAGGCAGCCCGGATGCTGAAAAACGCTTGGCCTTGCAGCTTGTTCTAGCGATATTTTCGGAATGTGGAAACAGTTTTTGCGAAGCCAGAATCGCTTGATGTTAACTATTATTTCGTGCCGGTTTTAATCGGCAATGTGTCCTCAATTGTCGGTTGGTCCGAGGTACATCGGCATGATTCGCGTAGCGGATAGGCGAATTGCGGCGAGGGGCCACTTTTGATAGGCTAAGCGCCAACAGTTTTTGAAGGGGTGTGGCGTGCGCGACGGGCTCAAAATCTCGATGATTATTTTCGTTGCCCTTTTAACGGGCTGCGCCAGCATCAGCAATGTTTTTTCGCCGCACCAAAAGGGCTGCACAACGGAGCTTGTGGTTAGGAAAAATGGACACCGCATTCTTGATGAAAACATTTCATCACTAAAAGATGGTACGGTCGTCGCCGAGGTTAACAACGCCAACGGCAAGCCAACAAAACTTAAATTCGACGAAGACGGCGATGTCACGTCGGCCACGAACGGCAAGTCCGTTGAGAACGTAAAGGTTCCTAACATGGCGACGCTGCAGCAGACGTATCACGAACTTTGTGATTAATTTGCGAACTGCAGATTATAGACGTTCACGACACCCGGAAGTTTCTTAATCTCCCCAAGCAGTGCCGCCGGAACATCGCTGTCAATCGCGACGAGCGACACCGCATTGGCGCCCGGCTCACTGCGGCCGAGCGTGAAATTTGCGATATTGATCTTGGCGCCACCCAATTTTGTGCCAAGAAGACCAATAAAACCGGGCTTATCTTCGTTGCGTACGAACAACATGCGGGGCGTTAATTCAGCCTCTAACTTGACGTCATCGATCGTCACGATGCGCGGTTTACCGCTGAACAGGGTTCCACCCAGTTGCAGTTTGCCCTGATCGGTTTCGATCGTGAGGCGCATCAGGGTTTGATAATCGCCCTCGCTTTCGTGCTTGGTTTCGCTGATTTTGATACCGCGTTCCTTGGCGATCACGGGCGCGTTGACCATATTGACGAGATCGAGGGAGGGTCGCAGCAGCCCTGTCAGTGCAAGGCTTGAGAGCGGCTTGGTGTTAAGTGCGGCGACGTGACCCGCATATTCAATGCTCACGGTTTTAATGCCGCTTTGGATCATTTGGCCAGCGAAGCTGCCAAGTTGTTCCGCGAGTTTCATATAGGGGCGCAGTTTGGGTGCGTCTTCCGCCGAAACCGATGGCATGTTAAGCGCGTTGGACACCGCGCCCGTCAACAAGAAATCGCTCATTTGTTCGGCGATCTGTAACGCAACGTTTTCTTGCGCTTCGGTCGTGGAAGCCCCCAGATGCGGCGTACAAACGACATTTTCATTGCCGAACAGCGGATGTTGTTTCGCAGGTTCTTCGGCGAACACATCAAGGGCTGCGCCGGCAACCTGACCACTATCAAGCGCGGTTTTCAGATCGGCTTCGACAATTAAACCGCCGCGCGCGCAATTAATAATACGCACGCCTTTCTTGCACTTGGCTAACGCTTTGGCATCGATCACGCCGCGCGTTTGATCGGTCAGCGGCGTGTGCAGGGTAATGAAATCCGCACGTGGGAACAATTGATCCAGCTCGACTTTCTCAACGCCGAGCGTTTGTGCACGTTCGGGGGTAAGAAAAGGATCGTAGGCGATCACTTTCATCTTCAAACCCAACGCGCGGTCGGCGACAATAGAGCCGATATTGCCGCAACCAATGATGCCAAGTGTTTTGCCGGTAACCTCGACGCCCATAAATTTCGATTTTTCCCATTTCCCGGCATGAGTTGAGGCGTTTGCGGCCGGCAATTGGCGTGCCAGTGCAAACATCATCGCAATCGCATGTTCGGCGGTGGTGATCGAATTGCCGAATGGCGTGTTCATGACGACAATGCCGCGTGCAGTGGCGGCCGGCACGTCAACATTGTCGACGCCGATACCGGCGCGGCCGATGACCTTGAGCTTTGTCGCCGCGGAGATGAGATCAGCAATCGCTTTGGTTGAGGAACGAATGGCGAGACCGTCATATTGGCCAATGACGGCTTTAATTTCGTCCGGTTTCATGCCGACTTTGAGATCAACATCAAGGCCGCGTTCCTTGAAAATATCGACCGCGCGTGGCGACAGAGCGTCGCTGATCAGAACTTTCGGTTTCATGTGATTTTCCTTTTAAGCAGCAGCTTTAAGTTCAGCACGGCAGACCGCATAAGCCCAATCGAGCCATGCGGTGAGTGCTTTTAGATCGTCGGCTTCGACGGTGGCGCCGCACCAGATGCGGAGGCCCGGTGGCGCATCGCGGTACGAATTAATATCGTATGCAACTTTTTCGGTCTCCAGCATCGATGTCAGTTTTTTGAAGAACGTGGACTGGTCGTCCTTGCTGAGAGAGGTTAAGGCCGGATCAGCAGGCTTTAAACACACCGATGTCGGCGAGCGGCCAGCTGCATCTTCACATAGGTAGGTAATCCAGGATGTGCGATCAACCCATTCCTTGAGCGCTTTAAAATTATTTTGTGTGCGTTGGGCCAGACCTTTTGATCCACCAGCCGAACGCGCCCAATTCATTGCAGCAAGGGCATCCTCGACGCACAGCATCGATGGCGTGTTGATCGTCTCGCCTTCAAAGATGCCTTTGTTGAGTTTGCCGTCCTTGGTCAGGCGGAAAATCTTTGGCACCGGCCACGCGGGTTTATGGTTTTCCAAACGCTCAACCGCGCGCGGCGAGAGAATGAGGATGCCGTGCTGCGCTTCGCCGCCCAAAACTTTTTGCCAGCTAAAAGTGACGACATCTAATTTGTCCCATGGCATCGGCACTGCGCAGGCGGAGGATGTCGCATCGCAAATCGTTAGGCCTTTACGGTCAGCTTTGATCCAGTCACCGTTCGGCACGATGACGCCCGAGGTTGTGCCGTTCCATGTAAAGACAACGTCATGATCAAAATTCGCCTGTTTCAAATCCGGTAATTGGCCGAAGTCGGCAACAAAGCTGCGCGCTTCAAGAGGTTTTAACTGCTTTACACAATCGGTGACCCAATCCTTGCCGAAACTTTCCCATGCGAACACATCAACAGGACGCGGGCCGAGCAATGACCACAGTGCCGCCTCAACAGCTCCGGTGTCGGATGCCGCCATAATGCCGACGAGGTAATCTTTCGGCAGTTCAAGGAGCGCCTTAGTGTCCTCAATCGCTTTTTTGAGTTTGTCCTTGCCGACTTTGGCGCGGTGTGAACGGCCCAGTGCCGCGTCTTTCAACGCCTCAAGCGACCAACCCGGATATTTTGCGCAGGGACCACAGGAAAAATTGGGGGAACGGGGGCGAGCGGAAGGCTTCGCAGGCGGTGAAACAGCCATGATTAATCTCACAATAAAAACCGGTCGGTGGGGATCGGCACCCGCAGCGAGGCTAGCGCAGGGGCGGGAAAAGAGTCAATTGGTTGGCGAAAACCGAGGCAAAATTAAGCCGCCTCGTCGCGGATCGCGCTGATGATTGTATTGACGAGCGATTGCACGAGTTTTTCGTCATCACCTTCGGCCATAACGCGGATCAGTGGTTCGGTGCCGGATTTCCGGATCACGAGGCGACCTGCGCCATTCAATGTCTGTTGCGCTTTATCAATGGCGGCTTGGATCGACGGTTTATCAAGAACATCGGCGGATGCCTTCACATTGCTCAGCACCTGAGGCACACGTTGGAAGAGGTTGCAGACTTCGCTCGCTTTGCGCTTTTGATCGCGAATAACCGCGAGAATTTGCAGCGCAGCCACGAGACCATCGCCGGTTGTGTTGTAATCACTGAGCACAATATGACCCGATTGCTCACCCCCGATATTACAGCCGCGTGCGCGCATTTCTTCGACCACATAACGGTCACCGACGAGCGTACGGTGCATCGTGATGTTCTGTTTTTGTAGATAACGCTCAAGCCCCAGATTCGACATAACCGTTGCAACAATTGCATTGCCCTTCAATTTGCCGCTCTTCATCCAGTTTTCCGCGATCATCGCCATCAATTGATCGCCATCGATGCGGTGGCCTTTTTCGTCGGCCATAATCAACCGGTCGGAATCGCCATCGAGCGCAATGCCGACATCGGCTTGATGCAGCAGCACGGCTTCTTGCATGAGTTGCGGATAGGTGGCCCCACAGCGGTCATTGATATTACGGCCATCAGGCTGCACGGCGACGGGAATAACGTCGGCACCAAGTTCCCACAAAACCGTGGGTGCAACTTTATAGGCCGCGCCATTGGCGCAATCGACGACGACTTTCAACCCTTCAAGATTACCATTTGGGAATGTGGCCTTCACATACTCGACATAACGGCCAGTCGCGTCATCGAGACGGCTTGCGCGGCCCAATGCTTCGGCGGGAGCGTTATCGTCGGCGAGGTTTTGTTCCATGCGCGCTTCGATCTGCGCCTCAAGTTCGTCCGACAATTTGCCGCCGTCGGGACCGAACAGTTTGATGCCGTTATCTTGATAGGGGTTGTGTGATGCTGAAATCATCACGCCCATATCGGCGCGCAGGCTGCGTGTGAGCATCGCAACGGCAGGTGTCGGCAACGGCCCCAACAAAAAGACATCCATGCCCTTGGCGATAAAACCCGCCGTAAGTGCGGGTTCGATCAAATAACCTGAGAGACGCGTATCCTTACCGATCACGACACGGTGACGATGCGATCCGCGACGAAACAGGCCGGCCGCCGCCATCGCGACGCGCAGCGCCGTTTCGGCCGTCATCGGTTCCTGATTAGCGCGGCCGCGAATGCCGTCGGTGCCGAAAAGTTTACGTGTCATTAGGAAAGGCCCAAATTCGTTTTGATCTCTGATCTTAGTATCCACGCATTCCCTGGCGTATAAGATTTATAGTTAGCCTCAAAAGTCTTTTCGCCTAGACATACTGTCAGCAAACCTTCTTCGCTTATACGACACGCAAAAACCCCCTTCTCAGATACAGCGGCACGGACTTCATCTAAAACCCTTAATGTTGCGCGCACATCCATTTTCTTTCCCTACGAAATTTTGATTAATAATGAACGACTAATGCTTAACTTCAAACAGAAGGTAATCGGTATTGCCAGGAATCTCAACCGGCTTGAGCCAGGATGGGGCCTTGCCGTTAACCAGTTTTTCAAGCAACGCTGGGTGCTCAAGACTACTGGTTAAATGCAGTTTTCCGTCTTTTCCTGGGCGCAGGAAGACGGTAGTGCCGAACCGAACATGATCAAGCCCTGTCATAAACGGTGCCACGTTACGGCAGGTCAGCACCAGATTGACGTTCCATTGGCGCAGGATATTTTTGGCTTCATCGTCATCGCGGGCGTTGAAAAAATCGAACACATCTGCGTTTCCGTGAACATTGTAATTTGCGGCAATGACTTTGTAGGGCGTGCGGAACAAGAGTTCCGGTCCTTCATTCATGCCGGATAAAATCATCAGGTCGCGCGTTTTGTAGCGTTGATTGAGATAATCAGCGACAGGTTTGAGCGGGCATATGTTTGCCTCGCGTGCGGCTGGAAACAAAACCATGTCGGGATAAAAATTG
>Ga0206921_10137_pt1 | contig 21930 bp, 20 predicted proteins | sample Alteio_BWOrgHeat_66_FD_152930 | JGI IMG/M metagenome (GOLD analysis project Ga0206921, IMG submission 152930) | Enriched cells from forest soil in Barre Woods Harvard Forest LTER site, Petersham, Massachusetts, United States -... | ecosystem: Environmental > Terrestrial > Soil > Temperate forest >...
TGAATCAAACCCCTCCTACCCGTATTTATGGTTTCACTTTAAGCGTAGGATTTTAATTAAATATAGAAATGATGAAAAAGATTTTAACAATTGCATTTGTAGCGCTTAGTTTAGGTGCCTGCAAAAAGGGGTTTGACATCAATAATAATCCCAATGCTTCAACCGATGCTTATCCGGGTTTGGTTTTAACCAACGCGTTAAATACCACCGCATCAAGCACTACAGGTTCATATGAGTTTTACCGCTTTGCATCGCCATGGATAGGTTACTGGAACTTTAGTGGTGCAATCTCCGGTTTTTTTAGAGGAACGCAGCTATAATATCACCCCAAGTTACGCAGGTGCCACCAATACATGGGCAAATCTTTACAATAACCTGGAAGATTATGAATATCTGGAAACCCAAAGTAAAGTATTAAACAAACCTTATTTTGAAGCTATAGCCAAAACCATGAAGGCTTTTGACTATCAATACCTGGTTGATTTTTATGGCGATATACCATATACCCAGGCTCTGCAGTCAACCAAATTCATCAGGCCAAAATATGATAAAGCTCAGGCCATTTATGAGGACCTTGCCAACAAGCTTGATACTGCTGCTAATCTGTTTAAAGCGAATATTGGAAAGGTAGCCTCAACTGATCTGCCGTACGACATTATGTATGGTGGCGATATGACTTTGTGGGCCAAATTTGCTAATACGCTTAAACTACGTATACTATTGAGGCAAACAGAGATGACAGGCCGTACTGATTATATTAAAAGTGAGATTGCAAAAATTAATGCTAATGGTTTAGGGTACTTAACCGCAGGTGAAACAGCTAACGTTCAGCCTGGCTATTTAAACAGTAGTGGTAAGCAAAATCCTTTTTATTCTTCATTTGGCTATGATACGCAACACAACCCACAAGGCGGTCACCAGTATTATCTGGCAGCTGAGTATTCAATTGATTTTTACCAAAACAACGATGATCCGAGACTTGGAAGGTTTTTCTCAACAATTAACGATGGTGCCGGCACAACTTATGTAGGTCATCCATTTGGCCCTACTGCTACCGAGGCTGAAAAACCCGCTTACATATCTGCTATTGGCCCGGGCTTGGTTGCCTATCCTGACGATGCATCAAGAGCGCAACCTTTAATAACTGATTTTGAAAGTCTGTTTTTACAAGCTGAAGCTGCTGAACGTGGCCTGATAAGCGGAGATGCAAGAACGTTTTATGAAGCTGGTGTTACCCAATCATTTATCGCTTTGGATTTAACTACCGATCAGGCTACTACCTACTTAAGCTCATCTTCCGTTGCTAATTGGGATGATCCTGCAAATACCGGCAGTGGGATTAGTGCTGAAGGCACCAGTTACGATGATAAGCTGATCTTAATCATTAAACAAAAATGGGCAGCTGCAAATGGCTTTAATGATATTGAATCATGGTGCGATTACCGCAGGCTAGGTTTGCCGGCTGATATCCCAATATCAAACAACCCTGCAGCAACAACCAGGAAAATACCTGTAAGGATGCCTTATCCGCAGAGCGAATATAGCTACAACCCTGATAACGTTTTGGCTGAGGGTAATATAAGCCAGTTTACCTCAAGAATATTTTGGGATGTTAAATAGTTAACTTTTAAAGATGAAAATGATGAAAAAGAATAATATAATAAAATACCTGCTGCCGATAGTTTTGGCCGGGGTGTTTACCTCCTGCAAGGATTCATACCCACAGCCGGATTTTTCCAAAGTCCCACCCATAATTGAGTTACCGGTGGCATCACCCGCTGGTGATACAGGCGGGAATTATATGACCGAAGGCGTTACAGCATCAGCTACCCCAACAGATATTTACATTATCGTGAATTATGCGGCACCAAATCCTAATACTTCCGATGTAAATGTTACCCTGGCTGTAGATTCAGTCGGCCCAAATTCTGTATTTGGAAAATATAAGGCAGTTCATGACACAATCCCTCCTCTCCCTGCGGCTGCTTTTAGTTTAAGCAATACAGTTATAATCCCAAAAGGCGTGGGTAAGGTTGAATACCATATAAAGATCAATACAGCAGCAATTCCTGATATTACAAAAACTTATGGCTTGCCGTTAAAAATTGTAAGTGCATCAAGTGGAACAATCAGTGGTAATTTTGGGACATTGGTATTACTGATTGGTGTTAAGAATATTTATGATGGCACTTATACCTTAACCGGAAATATTACCAGAAACTCAGCTACGGGTCCTGATTTAAGTTTAGGAGGAAGTTATAAAGCGGGTTTAACAACTCATGTTACAACTTTAACATCCAACACGGATTCGTTTACTCAATATTGGAGGGACGGCAGCGGCGTTGCCGGAATTGACGGACTATTCTTAACAGTAGATCCTGCTACTAATAAAGTTACGGTTGCATCAACAAGCAACGCTGTGCTAAAGAATACCGACGGTTACAATAATCATTATGACCCTACTACCAAAACTTTCTACCTGGCTTTTGATTGGGGCGTGGCTCCAAACACAAGGCTGGCTGTTGATACTTTGGTTTATACCGGCCCATAACCTACTTTCAGCCTTTTCTTATAAAAAGGAAAAGGCTGAATAATCTCTGCACTGGCAGGAATTATAAATATTCCTCTTCTTAGTTCTTTATTAATAATACAGTTATAGTTGAGTACTTGTTGTGAAGGCAACAAGTACTTTTTATAAAAGCCTGTTATAAACTTAACCCATATCAAATTAATTATAATATACCTTACGCACCCTGAAACAGGTTAGAACTACTTAAAATTCATTTGTTTTGGCAGATGCAATGATAAATCCTTTTACTAAAATTATTATATTGGCAATACTTTAACTGATTAATAATTGTAGCTAATATTATTTATATGAGCATTACTCCAAAACTTAACAATTTTGATTTGTCAATGATCGTTATTAGCCTGGTTGTAGGCATGGGTATTTTCGAAACTCCTGCACAGGTAGCACTCAATGTTAGCAACCCTTATTTATATTTTGGTGCCTGGATTTTTGGTGGCGCTATTAGTTTGTGCGGGGCACTCACTTTTGCCGAAATTGGCGCCCGGTATCCTACTACCGGAGGCTTCTATAAAGTACTCTCCTATTGCTTTCATCCAGCTTTTGCTTTTATGATCAATTGGATAGTAGTGATTAGTAATGCTGCATCAGTAGCAGCTGTGGCCCTTATTGGAGCCGAATATTTAAACCCGCTACTATTACCCACTGATTTACAACATACCATAGGGATTAAACTTATATCAATAACTTCAGTGCTTATTCTTTACGGTAATAATTTATTTGGTATAAAAATGAGTTCAATGGCCCAAAACATATTTACTATTTTTTAAAATTGGTTTAATACTGATTTTATGCACCAGTATCTTTAAAAGCAGTTCATTTAGTGCTGTAAAGATGGTTACTCACCCTTTAGCGCAAACTACATTAAGCGGATTTGGAATTAGCATGGTCGCCATATTTTTTACTTATGGCGGTTATCAGCAAACTATAAACTTTGGGGGCGATAGTATTAACGCTAAAAGAAACATACCTAAAGCAATTTTTATCGGCATGGTTACGCTTATTTTTTTGTATCTGCTTATCAATTTTGCATATTTCAGAGCATGGGGACTTGAGGGCTTGAGGCACAAACCTGCACTGGCTGCTACACTGGCGGGTACAATTTCAGGAGAAATAGGATATAAGATAACTTCCTTACTAATGTTTATTTCAGTTATGGCATTTATCAATGTAAACATCATGTCGAATCCCAGGATATATTATGCTATGGCAGAAGATGGCGTATTGCCGCAGAAATTCAAACAGGTAAACAAAAACACTCAGGTACAGGCGTTTGGATTAAGTTTTTTTGTAGTAACTGTAATATTTATATTACTATTTGTTAACTCGTTTCAGAAAATCTTAAATTACGTTATGTTCTTTGATACCATCGGATTATCTTCCGCTGCGGCATCTATTTTTTTCTTACGAAAAAAAACCCGGCACCTGGATAAAACGGGTATCTATACTATTAAATGGTATCCGGCGATCCCAATTTTATTTATTATTACTTACTTGTTTGTTACTATAACTATTTTTATTGCAAATCCAATGGCCGCCTTCATATGCCTGTGCACATTCTTAACTGGTTTAATCATATATTTTATCACAAAAGCAAGTAAAAGCCCAATTACCCCCTTATGATGGACCTTTCTTTTATACTCAATGAACTTGGTGAAGACAGAGATAACTACTATAATGCTGTATCTCCGCCAATAATACAAACCAGCAATTTTACCTTCAATACAATTGCGGAGATGCGAAACGCGATGGCCTGTGAATTTGACAACAATTTATATTCAAGGGGGCAGAATCCTACGCTTACTATTCTTAGGAAAAAGCTGGCTGCTTTAGATGGCGCTGAAGATGCATTGCTATTTTCAAGTGGTATTGCTGCCATAAGCGTGCCGTTACTTACTTTATTAACATCTGGTGATCACATTATAGCAATTGAAAACCCTTACAGTTGGACAGCCAAGCTTTTTAATGATTTTCTGCCGAAATTCGGTATCACCACTACATTTATAAATGGTTGCGACTTTAATAATTTTGAAAAAGCGGTGCAGCCGCAAACCCGTCTTATTTACCTGGAAAGCCCAAACTCATACAGTTATGAGATACAGGATATAAAAAGAGTTACTGATCTGGCCCATAGAAAAGGTATTATAACAATGATCGACAATAGTTATAGTACACCTATATTTCAACAGCCTATAGCTATGGGTATTGACCTGGTAGCACAATCGGCCACTAAATATATCGGTGGCCATTCAGACGTAGTTGCAGGCGTTCTCACAGGTAGCAAAGCCATTATAAAGAAGATATTTGAAAATGAATTTATGAATTTGGGGCCTGCTATATCCCCTAATTCGGCATGGTTACTATTAAGAGGATTAAGAACACTGCCCTTACGCTTGCAACGGAGCTTTGAGAGCACAAAAAAAATTATTGAATGGTTAAATCATCATCCGGCGGTTGAAGAGGTTATTTGGCCATTTAATGTAGGTTTTCCGCAATTTGAGCTGGCTCAAAAACAAATGCAGGGGTGTGGCGGCTTATTCAGTTTTATATTAAAAGACAGCTCATTGGCTAAAATTGAGCTATTTTGTGATCAGTTATCTCATATATCTATCGCCGTGTCATGGGGCGGGTATGAAAGCTTGATATTGCCTGTTATTGCCTCCATAACCAACCAGCAATATAATTTGCAGAACAAACAGCACCAACTGATCAGAATGTACATTGGATTAGAAGACCCGGATTATTTAATTAAAGATATGCAACAGGCTTTTGCGCATATTAAATAACCGTATATGATCAACACGTGGCAGTACATTGTTATTTTTGCCATTGTATATCACTGCCCGGGCACAGAGTATTGTCATAATGTCCCAGCATTATGCCACCCACGGGTAAACGGGTTGAAACCATTAAGGCCTAACTTATTAAACTATCCAATTACCGTTTACCAGCAGGTATCAAAGCCGTTAACAAACCTTGATGCCAGGCTTTCTCCTTCTGGTCGTACAGGCTGAATTTCACAGCGAAATTAAAAACACCCCACGAAAAACCATGTAGTTCCGCTTGTTCTCTGATGCAGCTAAAGTAGCGTGCTTTGGAAATTGTATCCGCATGATCTCCTGCTCCAAATTCACCTAAAAATACCGGTCGTCCCTGCTTTTTCGCCCAATCTGAAACAGCATCCATCGCATGGCTGATTACTCGTTTCTCCTGTTCGGTGCCCAGCCATTGGGTCCCGATCCACTCTCGTGGCTTACCTATAGGAAACCAGTCCTCTCCCTGCATGGTGAACTGAATAGGATCATAATAATGAACCGTCAGGATCAGGTAATCGTCCTGTGGCAAATGCAGATCGTTTAGTTTGTATACCAGATTATAAAATGGCGGCCCAACAATAACAGGCCGGGTCGGGTTGGTCTCCCGGATGATCGCCAGCGCCTCTTTAAAATAATCGTTCCAAACCGCATCGAGCTGTTCGTGCGGCTCTGCCATAACTTCAAACATCACCTGCTGTGGTTTATGACTGTAGTGAGCCGACAGCTGCTTCCACAGGCTCAGGAAACGCTCGTGAAAAACCGCTGGCTCCTTCATCAATTGCACATTCAAATGGTTATCCAGTACAATGGCCAGATGATTTTTTAATGCTTCGCTGATGGCCCAGTCTATCCGTGCTAAAAATTTCGGGTCTATTGTATATGGCGCCACCGTATCCATCCTGGCTACCCATTGAATGGGAAGCCTTACCGCAGTAAAACCGGCCGCTTTAATCAGTTTAAAATCGCTGGCTGCTAAGGTATGTCCCCATGCACCTTCTTTTGGTGCATCAAAGATAAAAGCAACGTTAATCGTGCGCGACAGGTAACCGTTAAGAGTAGAAATATCGGCTGTGGCTAAAGGAAGTACTTTCATGGCATAAACGGGCACACCGGAAAAAACCAGTAAAAAAAGCAATAACCATATTTTCCGGATAAGCGAATACATCAATCTAATATAACAATCCCGCTCACAGTTTCCAACTTTCATGAAGCTGTTTCGCGGAAAGTATGGCTGAAACTGCTTAAGCGTTTAGTGATTTACAGGATTATAACCAAACTCCAGTACGGCTGAATCGCCTAAGATAATTTGGTCCCCTTCGGTCAAATTATGGCCTATTTCAGTCGAATGTAGTTTGATCAGGTTATCATCATTTAATGTTTTAACCTTGATTTTATTACCTGGGGGCACTCCTCCCTCATCGGCGTAAAGCATAAAGCATCCCTTCTCATTATCCCATTCAATATGTGCGTGTTGCCTGCTGATAAATTTATTGCCTGGGTTAGCGCTATCACCGGGGAAGGCAATGTGGTTGGTACGAAAGAAGCCACCAGATACCTGTGCTTTTCTCTCCCTGCCAATATTGATCTTACCATCATCAGAAGTAATTTGATAGCTCGTCAGTTCAGCCTCACCATTTAATACAGTAATATAAGCAGAACCGGTTTTAAGCAACGTATGATCTTTTGTGCGGATAAATAAAGCGGCATCCAATTCTTTTGATTTTAAAGCCTCATCCGGCACTGGTTCATCAAAGCTGATCTCCAATGCCCAGTTTGCCGGTAGCTCAAGGGCGTAATCGTCAGCTATCTTTTGGATCTCCTGTTTAAACTTGTCTTGTTCCGCTGCATAAATTGCGGCCTCGTAAATATGTTTTTCATTACCACTGGCTGTGATGAACAGGTTAATTCCTTTAATGTGGCTACCTTCTCCCCCTTCTGCTTTTTGTAATTCGGCCTTTATAAAACGAAGCAAGGCATCGCGCAGGCTTTTTACATCCTGCGGACCTTTATTCTCATTCTTCTTAAATAAATCAAACATGGTAAATCAATTATCTGCAATACTTTTTATATAATCCTTTTTTAACAATAATGGTATGATATCGCGCCCCGCAAGATGCACCGCATCTGATGATCCCCTGGTAGACTCGATCCGTATACAAACCACTAAATTACCTGTACCAGTTGCCATAGGCGCAAAAAATACGTACCAGCCATCATTTATGCTTTGCTGTTTCCAGATACGTTCGGGTGTACCTGTTTTTCCAGCAACACTTATGCCTAAAATTTCAGCTTTAGGTGCACTCTGCTCAATCATGTATTTAGTGATAATGGCAGCATACTGCGGATCATTAGCCAGTTTTATGCCTGATTTTACAGGCTGCGGAATACCATCCTCCTTTAACACGAACCTGTTGGCCAGCAATAGCCCATTATTGGCAACACCCGATACCAGCCTTGCAACGGCGGCAGGTGTAGCAATTAAAGCCCCCTGCCCCCATGCCATGCCCGATATGCCTTTAGCACGGGTGCGGTGGATATTATTCGGATCGTACTTTGGCTTGGTGTTAAATTCGGTTTTGCGCCATAAATCCTTCCATTTTTCTTCCTGCTGTTCATTACCGGGCGCTTTGGTATAAAAGTAACCACCAACCCCATGCAGGAACATTCCCGTTTTTAAATAAAGGTCGCCCATCTGTTCTTCCAGATGTTCCTGGTTAGCCAACTTAATAAAATACACGTTATTGGATTTGGCTATGGCACGTTCAAGGGTGATTAAACCGGTTTCATCCGGTTCCACACCTTTTGTTCTGATACGCTCAGCCATGCTTACATTAAACTTAACATCATTTGCAGCCATACCCAGTTTATTAAATGATGCCATAGCAGTAAGCACTTTGGCAGTTGAACCCGGCTGTGTGGCATAAGTAAAGCCCAGATCACTGATCGTCATCCATTGTGACAGTTTGTTTTGTTCTGTGACAGGCATAGTCAACTGGTCGTAATTATGTGTTGGCGGCAATGGGTAAACAGCGGAGGCCAGCACGTCACCGGTTGCGGCTTCCATCACTACAACCGATACCCGGTTATCTACAAGTGATGTATCAGCAGCCATGGTTTGTTGTATACCTGTTTGCAGTTCCGCATCTACAGACAGTTGTACATCACGGTTACGCTTTTTGAATTGCGTTACTTCATCACTGTTAATACCTGCAATAAGTAAGGGCGCCAGTGCACTATAATCCCGTTTTTGAACCGACATTTCCTTTACGCCCCGGGGCAAAAAGCGATCCTCCTGATAGTGACTGGCCCGTACATTATAATTAGTTACCGGCATTTGAAAACCGCGTAATTCAGCAGCATGTTCATATTCGGCAAAATAGCCATTTATACTACCGTTGAAAACACCTGTATTGGCATCCCCTGTCCAGAAGAACATTTGCGCATCAAACGGATAATATCGCGTAAGCCGTTTATGCATAGCCGAATCCAGGTCATATTGACTAGCACCTGCGGCATTTAGTAAATTTTGTTGTTTTTTTATTAATGAGGGATCGCTCGTCGCCAATATACGCCCGTCCCTATCATAAATGGTACCGGCCTGCAACTTATTCATTAGTATAGCTATACGCGGGTTATAACTAAACATACGGGCGCCGCTCTTATCGGCCACTAAAGCAGGCTTCACAATCCATTTATTACTTTGAAACAAGTAACTTGATATATTAACTACCAGCAATATAATACCTATACATGCGGCCAATAAAGCAGGCACCAGGTTATGATCCTGCTGTTTGGTAATAAATGACATTTGTACGGCCGTTCCTTTAACCCTTGATGCCGACAATAAAAATCCGGCGGCTAAAAAATTAGCCACAAGCGAGGAACCGCCATAGCTTTCAAACGGCAATGCTACTCCCGATAATGGTAACGCCCCGGTAGAGCCGCCAGCTATTAATAAAAACTGGATGAATGTACAAATGCCTATGCCTGAACATAAATAAAAGAGAAAAGGCGCACCTGTTCGTCGGCCAATAATTACGGAGCGGTGCAGGTATAACAGGAATAATAAAAATATAGCAACTATACCCGTCCAACCAAATTCTTCGCCAATGGCAGGCAATATCATATCGGTGTGTGCCTCCGGAATAGTTTTTGCGAAACCACGTCCTACACCCTGCCCGGTAATCCCCCCGCCAGACATGGCCCATAAACCATTAGCTACCTGGTCGCCACCATAAACTTCATTATTCCAGGCATCTTCCCATATCGCTTTACGGTCCGACAAACGTTCTACCGGGCCTGGAATGAGCTTATCCAGATGTGGTATTTTATCGATAGTTAAAAATCCGGATATGATGATCAGCGCCATAATAGCAGATTCACTTAATCGCCGGCCTTTAAACATGATTACAACCAGCATAATAGCTGTAATTAAGGTAGATAACCAGACATTTTTAAACAGCCAGGTAAGCAACACATAAAATACCACTGCTATTGCCATTGAGATAAAATCGCCGCGTGAAAAGGAGAAGAGAATAATGAAAGTGAAACAAATAATAATCGCGGGCCCCATGTCGCCCAGCATAAGGAACAGGAAAAGTGTTGCACCTATAGCTATGAATGCAAATGAAAAAAACGACCATCGTTTTTGCCAGGTGGCGTATTCACTGATAAATTTCTCGTTGATCGCAAAGAATCCCGCCAGAAAAATAATAACTAGGTATTTAACAATCTCACTAGGTTGAAAGCCGAACAGATTCACTTTAACCCCACTACCTTCAGGGCCTGAACCAAACAGAATGGTGAGTATCAGTAAAGCCATTGCAAGGATTATCCAGGGCCAGCCGTTTGCTGCTTTAGGATTATTCTTAAACAGGAATAGCCTGTAAATACCCGAATCGGCATTAAACTTCCTGATATTGCAGGATAACAATACGACCATGGTTACAAACCCAAGCACTAAATATATAAGTGATTCTTTAGCAAAAAAACGATCGCGTAATGGGTCCTGGATACTCAGCAGCATTAAAAACGAAATACCGGTTAGTATCATTATTAACGGCAGTATAACCTGGTCTGTAGCAGGAAACTTTAAGCTTAACAGGCCGTGCATAATAAAAAAAAACAGAAAAAAACTGACGACGATAATTATATACCACAAATTAAATTCGGCCGGTGTGCGAACGATAAGCGCTTTTTCTTTTTTCAGGATATTGAAATCTTTGGTTGACAACAGCCTGACGGTATGTGGTGAACGGCTGAAATTAAACGCCTGGTCTTTATCCAAACTTTCGGTACCCATTGACCGGCCGAACTGGTAACCGGGTTGAAGCGGCAGAATAACAAATGCTTTACCTGCAGGCAGATCATGAAATGCATATTCACCATTTGAACCTGTGCGGGCATACGCAATGATAGCTTGCAGGTGGTTTTGTCCCTGCGCGTCAACAATATAAGTTAGCTGATAGCCGTTACCCGTTGTTTTTTTTATTTTGGTTTGATCAGCTTCCTCATCATTGAATGTACTATCCTGCGGAATAACCATTTGCAATCGTACCAATACACCTGTAACGGGCGATCTTTTATCATGCACTTCCCCACTTATGCTATAGCCGCTTAAACCTATAGCTGTTTGCTCCGGCAATTGCGGAGGATTATTTTTCTCCTGTAAAAATCGCAAAGAATCGGCACCTGTATAACCCAATAAGGCACGTGATACTAGAACCCTGTCTTTAAACGATTGTCCGCCAGCGGTAAATGCTTCATCGGCATCAATGTTATATTTTGATTTATTAAGTTCGCCAATGTTATCAAACGTTGTACTGGTCATTTGCTTGTCAACCACGTTTCCGATGAGTTCTATATCCTTTGGATCGTCAAAGTAAAAGCCTTTTTGCAGCAGTCTTTTAAAGTTGCCCGCAGCCCCCTTTGCATTCAGGTTAACCATTGTGCCATCCTGAAGGCGTTTATCCACATCGGCAAAGCTTTGCTGATTAACCTGGTATAAACGCATGAACAACAAGCCCAAAAGCACGCTCACCAACAAAAGGAACAAGCGTTCTTTTTTTCGTGAAACTGATGTGGGTGTTTCCTGCGCCATCTATTTATTTAGTTTTAACAGGTAATGAATCGGCCTTTAGCGATAATACAGGCAGCTGGCCGCTAAAGTATTTTTTATCAGCCAGTGTAAAGGATTGGCGTATTGCTGATTTGCAATTATTGAACCGTACGTTTTTAAGCGACAATACGCTTCCCGTTACATCAACCCCAGTAGTAAAACCGCTGAATGACAAGCTATCCAACACAATGTGCCTGCATTTTGAAGATAAGATAATAGCGGGGCCATTATAACCGGTATCGCATTGCAGTATAATATTCCCTTTTGCTTTAAGTAGTAATGAGTCCTTATCAATTATAATAGGCTGATTAATAATAACCGGGCCGACAAAAGCAGTATCTGTAAGTATAATTGATTGCGCTTTTGCATTGTTTATTATTTGCTGCAATTTAATTTCCTCTTTGCCGGGGATCTTTTTAGCAGGCAAGATTGTTTTAACAACCGGCGGCAACCGGTATAAATAAATGCTGGTAGCCAGGAATACTAATGCCAGGATAGCAAAAATGGCAGCAGCAATATTATTTTTTTTCCGATGAACAGGTATGCCTGTCACTGGCTGTTCAATTTCTTTCACGGGTTGTGGTTTAGCAACACTTTCCGTGATTTTATTTGCAGTATACTGTTGTGGTGTTTTATCGTTTTGCACCAATACTACGGTAACATTATCCCGGCCTCCTTTTTCATTGGCCATGTCGATAAGCAACCGGGTTTTCTCCTTTAAGGAACCTGACCGGCTTAAAATGGAAGTAATTTCTGTGCTGTTGAGCATGTCCGACAAACCATCGCTGCATAAAAGCAACAGATCGCCTGGCAGGAAAGGCGATTGGCCGGTTTCTATATAATCAGTATGCTGGTTTAGGTTACTTTCAAATCCCAGGGCCTTGTTAATTTCGTTTCTGCGGGGATGTTCCATCGCTGCTTGTTCAGATAAACGGCCGGATTCTTCAAGAAAACCTACGAACGACTGATCATGAGATATTTTTACTAACGAATCATCGCGGAATAAATACAGCCGGGTATCACCCACATGCGCGTAGTAAAACTGGTTAGCCGATACATCGGCCAGTGCAACAGTAGCAACGCAACTCATTTTCGAGTATTTGTCACTGCGTTTCCTTTCAGCAATAACACGTTCATTGGCTAAATGAAAACATTCGGCAAGCATTGGGATGGCTTCATTAAAAGGCTTTCCGGCGCGATCAATAATGGCTGCTTTTGCCTGTTCGGCTGCTATTTCGCCCCCAGCATAACCGCCTACACCATCAATAACCGAAGCCAGTATGAATTTACTGCCATGGATCTGCTGTGCAATAAAGAGGTCCTCATTATTTTCACGCTGTTTGCCAGTGTCGGATAATCCGAAGAATTGCTCATTCATTTATCTTACGTGATTTTTTAATGTCGGAGAAATGTAAAACCAGCAATGCTACGCTTACAATCAATAAACCTATAGATAGTATTTGTGACATATTTATGATTTAAAAATATTGATACCAACAATGCCGTTCAACAACATTTTAGAGTTTACAGGCAGCTCCTGCCATATGGGTGAATTGATGTCGCTTCTGGGCACCATTTCCTCATTTAAAATAGTTTGTTCACCTACAGACGCCAGGTAAAATTTGCTATCCACCTTATTAAAACGGATCAAAAGATGTGGGGTATTTACCCACTCCGAAGGAATTCTGAAGATGTATGGTTCTTCTCTTTGCTCTTCTGCACCAGAAACTATAACCTCATCGTCATTCATCAGGAATTCCACTTTTTTACCGGCTAACTGCTTTTCAGGAAGGATGGTTTCGAGCCTTGCCAGGTATTTTTCCTTTTGCGTTACTGCGCCTTTTTCATCATATGACAAATCCGCTAAATAAGGAATTTCATAATACCCTTCACTGTAATAATTAAAGCCCTTAAGTATGTCCTCGCTAATATCAAATGTTTGTGCTATACCTGTTTGCCGGGGTATAAAAGTTACCCGCAGGTTATCTTCTTTCTTGTTACTACCAGGCAATAGCTTGCCAATAAAACCTATATCGCCCCTCGCATAATCAGGATGCGATACCAGGCGAAATACCCATTTTGAACTTGAGGGCTCAACTGTTTTCCCCGCTTCGCGATATTGTTTTAATAACTCGTAGAATCTTTTTACGCTTTCATTTACTATTAGTCCAAATATGCCTTCTTTATTATTAATGAACTCCTTATAATCTTCTGAATTAAGGCTGATGATATATTCATGATAAAAAACAACGCGACCCGCGAATGATAGTTGGCGTATGCTATCAGTAAACTTGTCGATAACATAATTATAAACATCATCAGGGGTGAGTGTAAGCTGCTTTTTATTGCTGCCGGTATTTTCACTGGTTAAAAACCAGCCGTGGATGCCGATGCGCTGCCAGATTGAAGGTTTTTGATCCATTAGTTCTGAGGGTTATTTGTTGTATCTGTACCGGTACTATCAGTGTTTCCTGCCTTATTTTGGTCTGCTTTTATAGCATCGTTAATTGTGCTTTTAGTAACTGAATCAGTCAGTTTCTGCTTTTTCCCATAATCGGTATTTTCCTGTTTCGGAATTACCGGTGTACTATCAGCTTTTTGTATTGAATCAGGGACCGCTTGTCGGATAACTTTCGTCTGCACTCTATTTTCAGTTAATATAGCGTAAACATTGTAAAACAATGAACCAACAAGTAATAGGACTAACGCAGCAAAAACCCCGCTTGAAATGGTCATTTTCCCATCGCCGACTTTAGATTCTGCCAATGGTTTCTCCGCCGCAATTTCCTTAGATATCTCTGTTTTTATTTCAGCTACGCTGCTTTGCGCTATTATTTCATGTAATTCTGTACCATCGTTGTAACGCCCTTCCGGTTGTTTTTCAAGGCATCGATGAATAAGAGTAATCAGCCATGCGGGCACCTGCATCTCCCGGTCCTGCTGCGCTTTGGGCCAGCTTAGTGGCAGGTTTTTCCTGCGCAGTTCCAGCAAATCAGGCACAGGTGATTCCATGTGCGAGAGCATTACCGTATTCCTTGCTGTTTCTCCGTTATCAAGTAGCGGAAACGGCACCTGCCCTGCCAGCAATTCGTAAAGTATGATGCCGTAGCTATAGATATCTGTACTGAAGAGCATTTTGCCTTCGTTCTGCTCCGGTGCCATAAATTCTATTGCACCGGCATGCCGCATGCTGCTTCGCCTTTGCTCGTCTGACATTATTGACAGCCCAAAGTCAAGCAATACATAATTCCCTGAATGAGTATTGAACTTTACATTGTTGCTCTTGATATCGCCATGCTTTACGCCTACCTTATGGCAATGCGACAAGGCGCAGGCTAGCTGGTCGGCCAGCTTGATGGTTTCCTTAATGGTGAATATTTTTTCATGCGGCGCTTTCAGTAAGTCTTCCAGGTCGGGGCCTTCAATAAATTCCATCTCAATAAAGGGAAATGAACCGCTCTCGGTAATGCCTGAATTCAGTATCTTAACTACATTAGGGTTTGGAACTTCATTTACCTTTTTTAGCTTTTCTACTTCATTTATAAAATTCCGATAGTTTTTATCTTCCATGCTTTCGCTATGGATCGGAGTAGGCAATATTTTAACAGCAGTAATTATTGGGCCTATTCGCCTTCCTTTATACACCGATCCTTGCCCACCCGTACGCAGGGCGCCCATATTCTCTAATCCCGTGGTTATTGTAAATATTTTGCTCATTCCTATCGTTCAGTCAATTGAACTAATTAACGTAAACATATGTATTAAGTTTAAATTGTTTTGTATTAAAGTTGAAGACCGTGGGCTGATGTTCACCCTTTAAACCCCTATTTGAAAGAAGTAACGAGTTTTGATTATCAAGCGTATTTATGCGCTAAAATAATATCTACGGAATAAACTATTACGTATAACTACGCATCTTTTACCGTGTTATCCCGCTGTTAACAACTGTTTATTAGCTGTTACTTTATCCTGCCAGGAATTTTATAGCTTTACTGCTAACCAACTGATAACAAACATTATAAATCATACTAAAAAACCCTAAAAACAATTCATCATGAGATCACTAAAAATTTTCACCGTAGCATGCCTTGCAATTTGCATCGTTATGTCCCTTTGTAAATGTCACTCAAAAGGCCCAAGCGACCAGATACCTTACAATAAGGACAGCGCCCAGGTACACATTATCCCCATTGATACAGCCGTTAAGCTTACTTCTACTTTCAGACTTATCCAAATGCAGATGGCCCGTAAACTGCATGATACCGCTTACATCGTGAGTTTTCCGCTTGCTGAGAAATTTAACCGCGATGCTATAATTGCTTTATTAGACCAGAAAGGTGCCCGCGGCGTGCGCATATATCTTGGCGAGGATAAATCCGGCCCCGTAAAAATGGTGCTGGTAGCTGTCGACAGCCTTAACAACGATATCACCGGCCGTAGTGGCAAGGTTATGAAGTTTACCAGCAGTACTCAGGATGGTGTAGCTCTTGAGGCCGGCCAGCGCTGCCCCACCTTATGCAGTGTTAACAGCGTACTTAACAATAATTAACGGCTAATGGGTGTTGTAATAAATTTTATATTGAGCGAGGCCATAATTATACCCATAATTGTGGCCCTTATACGCATTAAAAAGATCGATAAGATATATTACCCATTGCTGATATTGCTGCTGATCGGGCTTTTGACAGAGTTGGCCAGCTTTATCTGCATTAATGTTTTTAAAACCAATGCCCCGGTTATTAAAATTTATAGCCTGGTGGAGTGTTGCATCATATTATACCAACTTTACCTATGGAAAAACGCTGCCAGGTACCGTCCTATGTTTATAGCGCTGGGCCTGGTTTGCGTTATTTTTTGGGTGGTGGAGACGATAGTATTTAAGAACATCAACACATTCAGCCCATATTTCAGGGTATTTTATGCATTTGTTATTGTATTGCTCTGCATCAACCAGATCAACGCAATGATGTTTTACCAGAATGTGACCCTGTTGAAAAACCCGGTATTTATCATCTGCCTGGCATTTATCATACTCTTTTTGTACCAGATCATTTTAGAGGCGTCGTTCTTTATCGGCTCTGATAAGTCGGAGGTAGCCAATAAAATAATTATGGGCTTTAGTTATTTTAATTTCTTCATATATTTAATGTGTGCTGCCGGTATATATTTTATGGGCGGCAGCAAGGGTGACCCATACAGCCATTATTTCAATGGCCGGTAACATTAGTCCGGCTTTACATTACTATTAATTAATGCCTGAAGTATGGCAGATAAATTATTTTACACTGTTGTTATTACGTCTATACTGATAGCCATTGTGATCATTTTTTTTGTCATATCGGTTATCAGGTATCACAAACGGTATATACACTTGCAGAAAGAGCGTATACTGGCACAGATCATGATACAGGAACAGGAGCGCAAGCGCATCGCCAATGACCTGCATGACAGCCTCGGGCCAATGCTGTCAACCGTGAAATTATTCATGAATAGTATAGCTGTGAACAATGATACTGACCAGGAATCGCTCAACAAGGCTTCCGGTTATATTGATGAAACCATCAATAATCTCAGGGAGATAGCGTACAATTTGCTACCCAGCAGCCTTGATAGGAACAGCCTGGAAATGGTGGTGAATGAATATATCAGCCGCATAGGTAGTCGCCAACCGATAAAAATAATTTTTAGCGTAACAAAGGAAACCGTGATACCTAAAAAAACAGAGATACATTTATTCCGCATTATACAGGAGATCGTTCATAATACCATAAAACATTCCGGCGCCAGAAGCCTGAAGCTGACTATAACCAGCCAGCCTGACGGGTTGTTCCTGGTATCAGAAGATAACGGACGTGGGTTCGATCCGGATAGTATACGTGCCACATCGGACGGTCTTGGTTTAAAGAGCATTGAGAACCGATGCCAGATGCTTGATGCTGATTTTAAGCTAATTACCGCCAAAAACAAAGGATGCAAAATGATAATTAAAGTACCGTTTAATAATTAAATATTATTTAATTTTAATCAAATTTCATACCTGCCTAATTTATTGCTGATGACCGATATCAATATTGTAATTGCCGACGATCATGAAATATTTTTGGATGGCTTATCGCTTATGCTGTCCAGACACCCTGGCTTTAAGGTATGTGGGCGCGCATCAAACGGGCAAACCCTAATTGATATAGTAAACCGGGAGCTACCCGATGTGGTGGTAACTGACATCCGTATGCCGGTAGTTGATGGCATCCAAAGCACCAAACAGATATTGGCAATACACCCTGATGTGAAGGTTATAGCACTTTCGATGTTTGATGAAGAGAACCTGATCATCGAAATGCTGGAAGCCGGGGCCAAAGGTTACCTGCTTAAAAACGCGCATAAGGACGAGATTGTGGATGCCATCATCAGCGTTTATCAGAATAAAAACTATTACTGTTCGCAAACCTCTTGCTTATTGGCTTCTATGATCGTGCGTAGCAAAGCCAGCCCATTCACCCAGCCGCAGATAGTTTTGAACGAGCGTGAGAAACTTATCATCCAGATGATATGCCACCAACAAACAACTCAGCAGATTGCTGATAAGATTTACCTGAGCAAGCGCACAGTAGAAGGCTACCGGGTAAAAATACTGGAGAAAATACAAGCCAAAAACATAGCCGGAGTAGTAATATTCGCACTTAAAAATAATATCATTAAGGAAGAGGATGTTTTATAAATAAACAGGTATTCCATTCTCCATATTTCCGCCTGTTCGTTCAACTCAGCAAAAGCAGCAACGGCAGCTGTTTCTTATTTTTCAAACTTCTTCTTGAACTCAATCTCACAAACGTGAACTGGTAGCTGTATCTTTTACTTTACTCCGCGTAGTTGTACACTTAAATTTGCGTATAAATACGTCTCAACATCAGGTAGTTGCCCTTCAAATTCAGTGGCTGTACCACCATAGCTTTGGGTAGCTTAAAAAAACAGCTCAAGCCCGGAAGCCGAAAGGGGAAAATGAGTAGGCACAATATTTTTGCCGCTAAGCGGCCAGTTAACAATTAAGATCATGAATGAGAAAGAACAAAACCTGCACAGTTTGAGAGGCGCTTTCAATGTCCTCCACGTGTCGGGCCATCCAACAACCGTAAAGGCACTTGCCAACTTTAAAGAGCAGGTGGCCGCTAATTCAGGCAATACTTATTATGAACAGATCCAATCCGTATCTTACAATCCCGACCTGCAATTACTGGAGGCGATTGTATCAACCAAAAGAGATTCAGGCTATAATGGCAGCCTGTGCACCACTGGTTCATATGCCTTTGTGCGATTTTACCTTAATTATGGAAACGGCTGGCAGGACCAGGGTTACAGCGCCGTTAACGAGCACGACATCCCCACAGGTACCGACTGCACCAAAAGCCCCGAAAAGCCGCTCAGCTATTCGGCGTCTCTTAAGATCGTCCCAAAAACCAATAAGTGCAGCGTACACGTGCTGCCTCAGGTTAGGGCGGTACTTGAGTGGAATCAAATTCCTCCGGCGAATGATCCTAATTATTCATCAGTATGGGGCAACACTGTTGATGATCATATACAGATAAAGCCGAAAAACGAATTTGTTGTAGCAAACCCCGTTTTCAATCAGCTGGTTGAGCTTACGCTATTGAACCCAAGCCTGAAACTGGCTGACGCTGCAAATCTTGTACCCGGAGGCCAAACGGCCCTCGAGGAATTAAAAGCTGCAGTAAACGGCCAGCCGCTGGAGTTAAGCAAACTAGTAGAACTATATAAAGGCAATAAGGAAGTATCGGCAGCGAGGTTTGGCTTGCAGCAGGCACTGCCAATTATGCAAAGTTACGACGCTGCCGAAGCGGCCAAAAATATTGATGTATGGAATAAGCTGGGGATAGACTTTAATGCTGTACTGGCTGAACTCAGCGAAACCAATGCAAACGTATCCTATGAACAGCTTGAAAGTATAGGCCTTGATTATAACCTTGAACAGTTTGTGGCTTCGTTCAGAGTAAAAAGACCTGCCGGTTACTCGGGCGACCTATGCACCAATGGCAGCCTGGAATATGTGGCTTTTTGGGCCGATTGGGGCAATAACTGCCAATGGGACTATGTAGGTAGCACTACGGTGAATGTGCACGACATTAGCGACATCCCAAAAGAAGGCCTGTCATATGCAGCCGTGCTTCCATACGATTTTAATAAGGTGCGCAGGCTATGCTCAAACCCTGAAGTAGTAAAGATCCGAGCGGTACTGTCATGGGGTGTATCGCCTTCGGTAACCGATGCCAATAAGCTCGAATATTGGGGAAACCGGCTGGATGCTTACATCCAGGTTAAACCAGGTGTTGGCTCAGGTGTATTGGCGCCTATATTCAATATTTTGGGAGGCATACCGGTTGATCAGATCAGCGATGCAAACGGATTGACTATCCCCGGCGCAAAATTCGCGCTCAACCAGGCAGGAGTTAACGACTATAGCCCATTTGGCGGTGTAGTAGTTATACAGGGGCCTTCGTTTGTTGGTAATAAATATCGTATTAAAGTAACCGATCTGAATACGCTGGCTTCGTACTATGTGAATAACGATTTTGTAGCAGTAGGCTGGCTGATGGTTCCGCCGTATGTGCAGTATACTACTGTATCAGCCGACGCGAATTTTTATTACGACTATCAAACGTTTGATAAAAATACCGATAACGTACTAGCGAGGTTCAGTCCGGGAACTAACGACCTGCTGAGGATCGACCTTGAAATTGAAGGTGTTGCCGGAACTTTCACCAAATATATCCAGATGGATAACCTCTCACCGGTTATCAGTTTACAGATCGACGACCTGGGCAATTGCTCACATTATAAAGTTGGCGACATTATCACCGGTTCATTTTCGGTGTATGATGCCCATCTGCTGAGCTATTCGCTGGTTAGCAGCTTTGGCGGCTCGGTTAACGGTACTTCCAATATCTCCAGCAACTTTAGTTTTCCAACTGCGGGCACAACTTCGCCGTGCGGAAAGGTATCATTGGTGGCTTACGAAAGGACGATATACGATAGCCAGTGGACAAATAATTACAGCTATACCGAGCAGATTATTTGTCTGCAGCAAAAATAAAAAGAAACTGAGCGAGTCAGTAGTTAATGGTTAGGGGTACCTGTCCAGGGCTTTTTGTGGTAGACTTCGCTCTGCCCTGCCCTGGCAGGTTATTTGTTTTTATCAATAGTGGTAAACTACAATATTTAAGAAGACAGGAAGATTTCCATCCAACTTAGGGATTGCCATCATTCTGATAAGATGATATTTAAACTATAAGTTCTAATGGTTGTGTTACTTTAGTCTTGAACTATATTTAAGCGAGGCTCCAAAATCATTTCACCACCAAAGGCTCTCCCTGAAATACGATACCCGGCCATCCGTGGGCCATAAACTGCCTTATATTTTGGTGATCTGTTGCATTCGGATTAGCCAATACCGACTGATAATGTTCTGCAAATAAATAAAGTGTATCCCCTGCATTTAAATCATTTATTTGAGCGCAGGCAAATACCTTTGCGCTTCCCTGGTTTTGCGTAGCCTCATTATATGCTTCACCATTATGAAAAGCAGTTGGTTGATGCTTGTAATAAGTTTCTATTAAAGCGATCACCTCGCTAAAAGCAAGTGAACCTTTTTTCGAAGCTGTGATTAAAGTAAATAGCTGCTCTCTCATTCAGAAAATTATTTGAAGGTAAAATTAAGAATTACCACCATATAAAAAAGCAAGGGCATTAAAGAATAATTACAATATAAACACATCAATATATTCTGCTACCACTACAGATATTATATTTTTATTGATGATATTATATTTTTATCTGTTTTTATGAATCACCTAAGGTATATTTTCCCTGCTTTCATTACAAAAACTACGTTTTTCATTACTTTAATATCCGCTAACGGGTCGCCGTCAACCGCAATTACATCGGCAAACTTACCTTTGCTGATACTGCCTAATTCCTGCTCTTTTCCTAAAAGTATGGCTGCATTAGAAGTAGCCGATTTAATGGCTTCCATTGGCGGCATTCCGGCATCAACCATATAACCGAACTCCAGGTAATTCAGCCCATGGTCAAATGCACCGGCATCAGTTCCAAAGGCTATCTTCACCCCTGCTTTGTACGCTTTTGCAAATGTCCGCTGGATCTGATCACCAAAAGCTATTGCTTTACCGGCTATAATTGGCGGATAATATCCTTTTTTTGCAGAGTCGGCAACCGCTTTCCCGGCAATAATAGTGGGCACATACCAGGTACCGTATTGCTTCATCAGTTTAATGTCCTCATCGTCCATATAAGTACCATGTTCAATTGAGGTTACACCACCCAATATAGCTCTTCTGATCCCCGCGGCAATAGGTGGCGATAACATTGCTACAAAG
>Ga0206921_10139_pt1 | contig 21463 bp, 10 predicted proteins | sample Alteio_BWOrgHeat_66_FD_152930 | JGI IMG/M metagenome (GOLD analysis project Ga0206921, IMG submission 152930) | Enriched cells from forest soil in Barre Woods Harvard Forest LTER site, Petersham, Massachusetts, United States -... | ecosystem: Environmental > Terrestrial > Soil > Temperate forest >...
GTTTAAAACTTCGGGAACATGGGAGGATATTTTTGGAAAGGATCCGGAAACGGATGAAATTTTTATGGCCTGGTATTTTGGTGTTTATGTGAACGAACTGGCAAAATCAGGAAAGCAAGTTTACAATATCCCCATGTATGTTAATGCTGCACTCATTCGGCCAGGCAGAAAACCGGGTGGCTTCCCGAGCGCGGGGCCATTACCACAGGTCATCGATGTCTGGAAAGCGGCGGCTCCGGCTATTGATATGCTTTCGCCCGATTTTTATAACCCCGATTTTAAATATTGGAACGACCTGTACACACGTCCCGACAACCCTTTATTCATCCCGGAACACCGGTTTGAAGAAGGCGTTGACGCAAAGGCATTTTATGCGATCGGTCACTATCGCGCGCTGGGTTTTTCGCCTTTTTCAATTGAATCGACAGAAAAGGCGGCCAGCGAGCCCATCGGTAAAGCATACCAAATTATTGACCAGCTGGCGGGGGAAATCAGCAAGGCAAAAAAAAGAAAGTCATTGGAGGGTGTTTTACTAAGTAAGGACAGTACCACTACAAAGTTGGAAATGGGCGATTATATTTTAACCGTTTCGCATGAATTTACTTTAGGCTGGTCGCCCGGGGCAAAAGACAAAATCTGGCCAATGGCCGGCGGCATTATCATTAGTTTATCCAAGGATGAATTTTATATCGCCGGCACGGGCTTGGTGGTTACTTTCCAACCCAAAAAAACCGGCGCGCGGGCAGGGATCCTTTGGGCTGACGAGGGCCGGTTTATCAAAGGCAAATGGCAGCCCGGCAGGCGGATGAACGGCGACCAGGACCACCAGGGGAGGCACCTGCGGATACCCGGGGGCGAATACGGGATCCAAAGGATAAAACTATATACCTACCAGTAAAAATGAATAATACAAAAGCATAGAATTGTTCTTTTCCCGCAATCGATTGCTCCAATCAGCGGTTTAATATGTAACAGGCACCCTGGTGGCTCGAACTGCTATTCAACTCAATTGTAAAAAAATAGTAACAACTCTTGCTAAATCGATTTATTTGATTTTTATTTGCTAAATCAATTTAGCCGTATGAATTTAGCCTTACTTTTTCTGCACCGTTTGCGTTTTGTTTTTATAATGATGCTGATCACTACCGGTTTAGCTACGGCCCAACAGGTTGCACCTTTTAAAAACGGCGACCGCGTTGTATTTATGGGTAACAGCATCACCGATGGCGGCCATTACCATTCATATATCTGGCTGTATTATATGACACATTTTCCCAATACACGTATCAGCATCGTGAACGCCGGAATTGGCGGCGATGTTTGCAAACAAATGCTGGAACGCCTGGACGACGAGGTGTTTTCAAAAAAACCAACCATCATGACGTTCACTTTTGGTATGAACGATACAGGTTACCAGTATTACCAGCCGGCGCAAGCTGATTCGGCTTACAGCGTAAAAGTAGGGGAGGCATTAAAGTATTTTAAACTTGTTGAAGCAGAGTTGAACAAACATCCGGAGGTGAAAAAGATAATGTTGGCATCTCCCCCTTATGACGAAACCTCGAAAATAAAATTTGCGCCTTTGTTAAAAAAGAATGCCGCTATACTACAAATAGTGGACGAACAGCAAAAAGCAGCCAAACGCAATAACTGGGGCTTTATTGATTTTAATACCCCAATGCTGCTGATCAATCAGCACGGGCAGCAAACAGACAGCGCCTTTACCATGGAATCACCAGATCGGATCCACCCAAGCAACGACGGGCAAATGGTGATGGCTTATACTTTTTTGAACGCCCAGGGCCTTGCCGGAAAGAAAGTCGCGGATATGGTTATCAGCGCTAAAAACAAAAAAATTGAACGAGCGGGAAATTGTAGTTTGACGGCTTTGACTGTTACCAGCGGTCATATTTTGTTTGATTGCCTCGCCAATTCACTGCCTTATCCGCTCGACTCTATCCCCGGCGGCTTTGGTAAACCGGCCAGGTCGCAGGTAGATGCTTTAAAGTTGATACCGTTTACTGAGGAGTACAACCAGGAAAATATAAAGATTGATGGTCTTAGTAGCAGTTCAAACTATCGCTTGAAAATTGATGGTACGCTCATAGGCCAATGGACAGGCGCTGATCTTGAAAAAGGCATAAACCTGGCCTTAATAACCTCGACGCCCGAATATCAGCAGGCGCTGGCTGTTATGCACTTAAACGAAGAAAGATGGTCGGTTGAACGCCGGCTGCGCGAATATTACTGGCTGGAGTATTCTATTTTGAAGCCAAAAGGTTTGTTATTTAACGATAGCGAGTCAACGGTCGATTCGCTTCAGAAATATGCCAAAAAAGATTTCTTTGTAGCTGTCACTATCCCAACCTATCAAAAAGCGCGTTTTAAAATAGTGCGCGATGCCTGGCAGAAAGAGATGGACCTGCTCACCGACGAGATCTACCAGGTTAATAAGCCTCGTTTACATCATTTTGAAATTACCCTAGCCCAATAAAAATGCTAATCATCCGATCAAAAAAAATCAAGTACACCTGTTTGGTGGGTGTTTTGTTGACTTTGCTCTCTTTAAATAAAGCCGGCGCACAAACGGCATGGTATATTGATGGGTACCACGGCGGGATTTACGGAGGCTATCCCGAGTTATACACCCGTTTCCTGGTAGATATGCTTAATAAAAACCCCGACTGGAAGATCAATCTCGAAATAGAGCCTGAAACATGGGATAAAGTGGAAAAATCTGATCCCGAAGCGTATGTGCAATTTAAGGCACTTGCTGCCGACCAGTCGGCCGGCGGAAGAATAGAATTCATTAATCCCGACTATGCGCAAAGCTATTTATATAATATATCCGGCGAAAGTATTATCCGCCAATTTAGTTATGGGATGCGCAAGATAAGGGAGCATTTTCCAAATGCCGTTTTTTCAACCTACTCGTCCGAAGAGCCTTGTTTTACCAGCGCGTTGCCGCAAATATTAACGTCTTTTGGGTTTAAGTATGCATCGCTTAAGAATCCGAACACCTGTTTTGGTGGCTACGCTGCTGCGCACGGCGGTGAATTGGTAAAATGGATAGGGCCCGACGGAACGGGGATCATTACCGCACCCCGGTATGCTATCGAAAAACTCTCAGAAAAATCGACGTGGCAAACCATAGGCTGGGAGAATTCGCCCAATTATATTAATGCCGCCTACGCGGCAGTGATAAAACATCCCATAGGAATGACTATACAGGATGCAGGTTGGAAAGGCGGTCCGTTTATGGGTAAAGGGCTGAGGTTCGGTATAAAAACAAATTATACTACCTGGCGTAATTATTTTGAAAATGTGAGCCCGAAGGATAGTAAGCCCGCGTGGAAAGTTACCCAGGAAGACATGCTGGTAAACCTGGTTTGGGGATCGCAGGTAACACAAAAAATTGCCCAGGAAGTTAGGGTGGCCGAAAATAAGATCATCACTGCCGAAAAAATGGCGTCGCTTGCAAAGCTTTACTGCAACCAACCATATCCCGGCGTGGCACTCGATTCCGCCTGGCGCACACTTTTGTTAGCGCAGCATCACGATTGCTGGATAGTGCCCTATAATGGAAAACCCGGGGCAACCTGGGCTGATAAAGTTTTCCAATGGACCAACTATACGGATAATAAATGCGATAGTATTATAAGATCATCCTCCGCAAGCCTAAACAACGAAGCAGGTGCCTGCGTCAGGGTTTACAATACCCTGGCCGTAAAACGCAGCGAACTTGTATCTATCGCCGTTCCCGCTAAACATGGGGGAGCTTTTATCAATGTGGTTGATAGTCGGGGGAAAGTAATTGCATCCCAAACGCTGCCGGACACCGGTTCCGCTTCGAAAAAAGTAATTTTTAATGCTACGGTGCCATCGATGGGGTATAATACTTATCGTTTACAGTCCGGCAATCGCGCAGCAAATAATGCTGATGGCGCAACGGTAAAAAGGCTTGCGGATGGTAAGTATAAGGTCGAAACAGACCTGTACGCTATTTTAATTGACCCGGTCAAAGGAGGCGAAATAAAGAGCCTGGTTGCCAAAAAGTTAAACAATAAACAGTTTGTAGACAAATCTAATCCGCGGGGTTTTAACGAATTGCGGGGTAATTTTTATAAGGATGGCGGCTTTAAATCGAGTGAAGATCATCCTGCGCAGGTACAGGTTTTAGAGGATGGGCCCGTGCAGGTAAAAATCGTGATAAAAGGAACAATTGATAACTATTCCTTTACGCAATACATCACTGTAGGTCAAAGCCAGCAAAGAATTGACCTGCAGGTGAACATCGATTGGAAAGGGAATCCGGGTATTGGTGAAGAAACGCCGCCAGGGACCTACAAATGGCAGAATCCGAAGAAAGCGTTTTATGATGACAGGTATAAATTACTGGCCTTGTTTCCCTTGAATTTAACGGGCCAGAAAGTTTATAAAAATGCGCCTTTTGACGTAACGGAGAGCCGCCTAGCCAATACCTTTTATAATAGCTGGGATAGCATAAAAAATAATGTAATCCTTAATTGGGTTGATGTTACTGATAGCCAGGGCAAATATGGAATGGCTTTGTTTACCGATCATACCACCAGCTACACACATGGTGAAGACTTTCCGTTAGGGTTGGATATTCAATATTCGGGGATGGGCTTGTGGGGTAGGGATTATAAAATTGAGGGGGCAACTACTATCAATTACGCCATTTTGCCCCACGAGGGCAAATGGGACAAAAGCCACATTTGGACCGCCGGAACGGCCTGGGCAGAGCCGTTGGTAGCAGTTGTATGTGACGATAAACCTGTGCAAAAAAATATGTCCTGGTCATTCGTCACTATTAACAAGCCTGGCTTCGAGGTCAGTTCGATGACGTACCAGGGCGATACGCTGCTGCTGAGGATCTTTAATGCTGAGGGCGATCAATCCCCACGAAAAATTACTATTGCCGGTAAAATCAAAATGGCACTGCTGGTTGAATTGGATGGCTCCATAAAAGGAAAGGTCAGGACGCAGGCAGCTAGCAGCAATAAAACCGCTTTCGATCTGGCTATGCCAAGGTACGGTATCAGGACTTTAAAACTAACGGGCGTACAGGCTTCGGGGTATAAAAGGGCTGGCACGTTAAATTTTTAATTAATTAAACACGAATTTGCTAAATCGTTTTTTTTATCTAATTTGGCCTATAATTTATAACCTGATTGCTTAACCAATAGTATTCCCGGTCATTTTAGCCAATTGTGTCCTTAAAAGCGACGTGCAGATTAATAAACATACGCCTAATGAATCTAAAGTTATTTGTATCCTTCATGTTGGTTTTATTGCTGGCCGAGGTTGCTAAAGCACAAACGCCTGCAGATGAAGTAAACCCTTTTATCGGCGCCAGTACCAGCGCTGCCGATGCAGGTGTATATCATGGCCTGGGCAAAACTTTTCCGGGGGCGACAACGCCTTATGGGATGGTACAACTTAGCCCAAATACCATAACCGGCGGCGACAATGGCTCGGGCTATAGTTACGAGCACACCAGTATCGAAGGATTTGCATTTACGCAGATGAGTGGGGTAGGATGGTACGGCGACCTGGGTAACTTTCTGGTGATGCCAACTACCGGCAAATTAAAAACCAGTGCAGGCAGCCTCCAGCATCCGGAAGAAGGCTATCGGTCGCATTATGCAAAAGATAGTGAAAAGGCAAAGGCCGGCTATTACTCAGCCTTTCTAACCGACTATAAAGTTAAAGCGGAAATGACCGCCGCACCGCATAGTGGGATCCTGCGTTTTACCTTCGCACAAAACAAACAGGCCCGCATCCAGATCGACCTTGCCCGCAGGGTGGGCGGCACATCAACCCTGCAGTATGTAAAAGTGGTGAATGACCATACCATTGAAGGCTGGATGAAATGTACGCCCGACGGCGGCGGATGGGGCGACGGCGCCGGTCATGCGGATTACACCGTTTATTTTTATGCTGAATTCAGCAAACCATTAAAAAACTTTGGTGTATGGAGCGCCGACATCCCGGATGGTTGGAGCAGGAAACGGGAAGATGTGGAAAGCGCCAAGTATCAGCAGCAAATTGCAAATGCCGCTATATTAAAGCGGGTTAAGGAAAAAGAAGGCAAGCATTTGGGCTTTTATACAGAATTCGCTACTAAAAACAACGAACAGGTGTTACTAAAGTCGGGCATCTCGTTTATCAGTATGAGTGGCGCTAAAAATAACCTTGAATTGGAAATACCAGGATGGGATTTTGATGCTGTGCACCAGCAAGCACGGAGCCTGTGGAACAAAGCCTTATCCAAAATAAACGTACAAGGCGGCACGCCAGAGGAGCGCATCGTTTTTTATACCGCGCTTTATCACACCATGATCGACCCGCGGATTATCAGTGATGTGGATGGTCGTTATCCCGGGGGCGACGGCAAGGCGCATTTTGCGGCCGACTTTAACAAACGCACCATATTCAGCGGATGGGATGTTTTCCGGAGCCAGATGCCTTTGCAAACCATTATCAACCCTTCGTTGGTCAACGATCTGATCAACTCACTTGTAACCCTTGCGCACGAAAAGAAAAAGGATTACCTGGAGCGCTGGGAAATAATGAATGCCTACAGCGGATGCATGATCGGTAATCCGGCGGTATCGGTTATAGCAGATGCTTATGCAAAAGGCATACGCAATTATGATGTGGACCAGGCTTACCGGCTTTGCATAAACTCAGTCAATAAGTTTGGCAATGGTGAAAAAGGATACACGCCAGAGCCATTAAGCATCTCGTACACACTTGAATACGCTTATGCCGACTGGTGCGCTTCGCAGTTGGCAAAATATCTTCATAAACCTTTGGATGAAAAGAAATATGCTGAACGTGGCGAAGCTTATAAAAATATTTTTGATAAGGATAAGGGCTGGTTCAGGCCGAAGGATAAGGACGGCAACTGGCTCCCATGGCCCGATTCGGGCAGGACAAAACAATGGTATGGTACAATTGAAAGCAACCCTTACCAGCAGGGATGGTTTGTGCCGCAGGACGTTGATGGTATGGTTAAATTGATGGGGGGACGAGAAAAAGTTATTGCTGACCTGGATAACCTGTTTGAAAAAACGCCGGACAACATGATGTGGAACGATTATTTTAACCAGGCCAATGAACCGGTGCATCATGTTCCGTTTTTATACAACCGTATTGGTGCGCCGTGGCTCACCCAAAAATGGAGCCGGGCAACTTGCCGGAGGGCTTATAAAAACTCGGTGGAAGGATTGGTCGGTAACGAAGATGTTGGCCAGATGTCCGCCTGGTATGTATTGGCAGCCAGTGGCTTGCACCCGGTTTGCCCGGGCGATACCCGGCAGGAGATCACCAGTCCGGTATTTAATAAAATAACTTTTAAACTGGATCCTAAATACGCCAAAGGAAAAACATTTACCATCGTAGCGCAAAATAACTCTGCCACCAATATCTATATCCAAAGTGCAAAATTAAACGGCAAACCATACAGCAAGTGCCATATCGACTATAAGGATATTGCCAATGGCGGCATACTTGAATTAACCATGGGCGATACACCAAATAAAAACTGGGGAATTAACTGAATATGAAAAAATTATTTACCATCCTGCTCGGCAGTGTTAGTGTTTTAACAAATGTTTACGCGCAAAAGATAGCGCCTTTTCATGCCGGCGACCGGGTTGCTTTCGTGGGCAACAGCATTACAGATGGCGGGCATTATCATTCATATATCTGGCTGTATTATATGACGCATTTTCCGAATATGCGCATCACTTGTTTCAACGCCGGCATCGGCGGCGATGCTATCGACCAGATCTACAACCGCTTTGACGACGATGTGTTTAGAAAAAATCCAACTGTTTTAACGCTTACATGGGGGATGAATGATAGCGGTTACTTTGAGTGGTACCGCCCCGATGGACAAGCTTTTATGGATAAGAGGATTGAAGGGTCCTTCAAATATTACGGCATGCTTGAAGATAAATTAAAAACCAGGCCGGATATTAAAAAGATCATTATCCTGGGTTCGCCGTATGACGAAACAACAAAAAGCAATCCTAAAAACCTTTATCCTAAAAAAAGCATCGCGTTCGCGAAGATCATTGACTTCCAGGCAGCAGCGGCCAAGAAAAATGGCTGGGATGTTGTGGATTTCTTTCACCCTATGTTGGCAATTGACCAGCGTGAGCAGGCAAAAGATTCCTTATTCAGTCTGACACCCAATGACCGTGTGCACCCGGACAACGACGGGCACCTGGTGATGGCTTATTTATTTTTAAAGGCACAGGGTTTGGAGAATAAACCAGTAGCCGATATCAGCCTTGATGCTTCAAATAAAAGAGTTTTAAAAGCAGCTAACTGCCAGGTATCTGGCATTGCAGTCAATGCTGATTCGTTGGCATTCAATTATCTCGCAAATTCATTGCCGTACCCGGTTGATACCATCCCGCGTGGCTGGGGTAATCGCAAAAAGCAAGCCGAAGCGTTAAAATTGGTGCCTTTTACGGATGATTTTAACCGGGAAATATTAACCGTGCAGCGCCTGAAAAGTGGCAACTATAATTTGCTGATCGATGGCGAGTTGATGGGCAACTGGAGCAATAAGCAATTTGCCGATGGCATAAACATGGCTGAGATAACCGCCACACCACAATATCAGCAGGCCATTCAAATCAGGGAATTAAATGAAGAACGCTGGGATATTGAACGGCGGATAAGAATGTATATCTGGATGGAGTACGACTTCCTGAAAGGGAAAAATATGCTCTATAAGGATAACAATGCCGCGATGGACTCTGTGAAAAAGTATGCATTGAAAGATGTTTTTGTGAACGGCAACAAGGATAACTACGCCCGGGCACGCTACAAAAGCATACGGGAGGCATGGCAAAAAGAAATGAATGTATTAACTGATGAAATATACGCCATAAACAAGCCCCAAATACATCGTATTACTATTGTACCTGTAAAATAAACTGAAAAGAATTGACGAAATGATTACTTATAAGAGACTTCTTACCCTGCCGTTCATTTTTTTGACAGCCGCATTACTAAAGGTGCAGGCCGCTACTGTGGATACGGTGATTACGCATAGCGCGGCGATGAATAAAGATATAAAGGCTGTAGTTATTAAACCGGACGATTATTCGGCTGCAAAAAAATTCCCGGTTTTATATTTGTTGCATGGATTTAGCGGCAATTATTCGGATTGGATCTTAAAGGTGCCTTCGGTTAAAAAATTGTCGGATGTGTACGATATGGTGATCGTTTGTCCGGACGGGGCTTTTGCCAGCTGGTATTTTGACAGCCCTGTAAACAAGGAATGGCAGTACGAAACCTATATTTCGAAAGAATTGATCAGCTATATTGATCGCCGCTATTCAACAATTGCCGACCGGTCCGGTAGGGCAATCACAGGCTTAAGTATGGGCGGTCATGGTGCGCTTTACCTCGCCTTTAAGCATTTGGATCTTTATGGCGCCGCGGGGAGTATGAGCGGGGGAGTGGACCTTCGCCCTTTTCCGGATAGTTTCGGTATTGAGCAGGTTTTGGGCAAATACAGCGAGTTTCCTCAACGATGGGAGCAAAACAGTGTCATCAATATGGTTTATCTGTTGAAACCAAACTCGTTGGCTATCACCTTTGATTGTGGTTATTCCGATTTTTTATTCGAGGCGAACAAAGCGCTGCACGAAAAGCTACTGGAGCGGAATATCCCGCATGATTTTACGGTGAGGCCGGGTGCGCATAGCTGGGAGTACTGGGGTAATTCCATAAACTACCAGGTGCTTTTTTTCAGCCGTTTTTTTAATAAGGAAAAATAACTGATACTATAAAATCATACGATAATATATAGTAGAAAAATATTTTAAAAAAAATTTGCTAAATCGTTTTTATAACGTAATTTAGCTTTCAGAATTTCATATTCTAAAAACAGAACCAATTATACAGCAACCGCAAAATTTTAGTTTAAATTAAGTTTTGTGTTTTTTTAAAGTTTTGCTAAAACGATTTTTCGATTGTTTCGCCTGGCACGATGATAGATAATTAAATGTTTTAAACGCCTTGATATGAAGAAAATTTACTTTCAGTTTTTTGCTCTTTTTGCCTTTATCGGCTTTATTTTATTTGTACAGTCGTGCAAAAAAAGCGGAAGTTTTCTTGCTCAAACAAGCACCACCAATCTTACCCAGTCGACTGTATTTGCTGACAGTTCACGAACCGAAGGTTTTGTTGCCAATATTTACGCAAGTATAGGTTTTAGTACCAGCCCATCGCGGTTTGTTGCTAATAACACTGTTTGTAGTGGCCTGGATGCCGCCTGCGACGAATCGGAACCTTCGCACACGTTTGCTACAGATGCATCTGGCTTTGCCACCGGCACCATTAATGCAGGGACAGTTAGTAACGACCCCTATAACACCTGCTATACGCAGATAAGAGCCGTAAACCAACTGCTGGCCAATATTCATCTCACCAAAATGCAGGCCAATAATAAAGCCGAACTCGTGGCCGAAGCCCGATTTCTGCGCGCCTGGTACTACAGTATTTTGGTCGAACACTATGGGGGCGTGCCACTTGTAGGGGATAGTTTATATACTTACGCTTTACCCATTACCGTTAAACGCGCCACTTACGCGGCCTGTATTACCTATATAACATCTGAATGTGATGCGGCGGCGGCAGTTCTTCCGTTCACCCAGGGCGGTCTCAATTGGGGGCGCGCGTCGGGTGGGGCTTGCATGGCTTTAAAAGCGAGGGTTTTGCTTTATGCGGCAAGTCCATTGTTTAATGGCACTACCTTACCAACCGATGCCGGTAAAAGCTCAAGTGGTTCGGTTGATCCGTCCCTCGTTGGATATCCTAACGCTGACCCTACAAGATGGCAGCTGGCTGAGAATGCAGCACAGGTCGTAATCGCATCGGGTGCGTACAGTTTAAATACCATCAATAGTTATCAAACTACTACGCCTGGCTACGGTTTCCAGGGGCTGTTTCCACAGCGGGTAAATACTGAGTATATATTCCAATTGATGAGGCCCGCTAATACCGACCTTGAAAACCTGTTTTTACCGCCTTCTCGAAGTGGCGGCAACGGCGCATTCCCATACCAGGGCATAGTGGATGCTTTTCCGATGAGCAACGGAAAACTTATCACTGATCCTACTTCTGGTTACGATCCTAATAATCCATACAATAACCGCGATCCGCGTTTGAATTATAGTATAATACACGATCAAACCATACTTAATGTTAGGACGGGTAATGGATTGATCAGCGGACAGGCCCCGGTTAACATTTACCTGGGCAACAATAACAACCAGAATCCGGATGCAGTGCATATTGGAACGGTTACCGGCTACTATTGTAACAAGATGCTCGACCCTGCAGCTATAGCAGCTACAATTGCCTTTCCGTCGAACCGCTGTCTGCCTTTGATCAGGTATGCCGAAATATTATTGGATTATGCTGAAGCAGCTAACGAATTTGAAGGCCCTACAGCCAATGTGTATAATGCCATCCAGGCTGTAAGGCAGCGCGCGGGCTTAAACCCCTACCAGTTACCAACAGGATTGAGCCAGGCCGACATGCGTACCTATATCCAGAACGAACGCAGGATTGAACTTGCCTTTGAAGGACACCGGTTTTTTGATGTGAGGCGTTGGAAGATCGCTGCTCAAACCGAAAATATCCAGGCACAGGGTATGGAGGTGGATGACAATGGCAGTGCTGTAGCCTATAATAAATTTAATGTCACCAAGCACAATTTCAGGCCGGCGATGTATTTGTGGCCTTTCCCTATCAGCGAAACGGGAAAATCGCCAACATTAATTCAAAACCCGGGCTACTAAAAAATTGAAAAACTTAACCAGGAATAAAGTATGAACAATCATTTTATATTGAAAAAGCAGGCATATTTATTTATTGCGGTGATGGCTTTTCTCCTGACATCGTGTAAGATGGAAAGAATAGCTCCCGTTACAGAATCGACCAAAGACCTGACCGGCACCTGGAAGGTTGTGCAGGCAACGCGCAATGGCACCAACCTGTTGCCTATCTACGATTTTACCCAATTCAGTATTAAGTTCGATGCCACCTCGGGATCCTATAATTTACTTAATCCCGTGCCATTTATAGTAGGTGCAGATGGTAAGTTCTCTTTGGATGATCCCAAATACCCGTATCAATTAACCTTTACTGCCACCGGTGCGCAGCCGGTTGCAACTGCGTTCAACTACCCCATAATAAACGGGACGCGGCAGATCATCATGACCTTTAGCCCGGGATGTGCGCAAAATACTTACGTTTTTACATTATCAAAAAGTAACTGACCCAGAAAAAAAATAGAAACTATATGAAAGTACGTTTACATATAAAGGGAAAAAATTTATGGCGGCTCTGCACACTGATTGTTTTGTGTATTGTATTGAGTTGCTGTTATACCATTATTACAAGCGTCGACCAGCCTGCTTCGGCTGTGGTGGGGTCGACGGTAAATATTACCGTTCATGTCAATAATTCCTGCAACAGCAGCGGTACAGCGCATTTCATCTTTGGATTTTTAACACCCAAAGGCTGGAAAACCGCGCAAAATGCAAAAATAACTTACAACAGTTCTAAAGGTAACGGAAACATGGTGCTGATACCTTCAACCACAATTGCACCTAATAGCAATGGTGTGAACTGGCCGACCTACATGAAAAACTTTTTTGGCAATGCCGGAAATTTGATAGATGACGTTGAATGGGTGGCTTATCAAAGCGATGTACCCATCACCTATAACAATGGGGATAAAATATCGGGCACTGTAAATATTACTTTTACCAATATCGGCGCCGACGGCAATCCTACAGAGGTTAAACTTGCCTATGTTGTTGCAAACGATCAAAATGGTTTTACGTTTGACGGCAACGACGGTGACTCGAGCCCGACTACTGAATATTATAATGAACTGATCACGCCATGCTTTCAGCTTACCGGCGGCACCGGCGACCTGGTTGACTTTTGTAACCCCCAATTAACCACCATAGATCCGCCAAAATCATTGGATAATGATATCGTTACACTTACTTACAATAACAATGTTATAACGCCGGCACTATTACCTAACAGTTCTGCGGTTTATTTATGTGCTACCGCTACGATGAGCGACGGTAAAACGGTTACGGTTTGCGATCAATCTGCAAAAACAATGCTTGCGCAAACGTCAGCAACCAGTGGGATCTACCAGCTTACTTTTTGGCCGCGTAAGTTTTTCGGGGCCACGACAGGCCAGACAGTGGTGAGCATGACTTATTTTATAACGGACAAAGCAGGGACGACGCAGGTGGGTTATGGCGGTACAAATTCACCATTTACCTATAAGTTTAAGTGTACATAAAACACCTTGAGTTAAATGTAATAATCTAATTAATAGTTATTTACAATAATTACAGATGCCTTTATATAATGGAAAATATAAGGTATGACGGCCAAAATTATGTTCAATAAATTAACAATTTAAATCTGATTCTATGCTTAATTGCTACTCACAGAAATACTTAACGGGAATCATTATGCTGATGCTATTGGTGATCAACACAAGTTTCGCCGTTGCACAGCAGGATACCACGGTTAAAAAGACTGTTCATCCTGGCTGGGCCAGTGGCATTGTTTTGGATGAATATAGTCAGCCTTTAAAGGGTGTTACGATACAGATCAAAGGCAAGGCCGCCTTTACTACTTCGGATGATAAGGGTAAATTTGAGATTGACGCCGCAGCTGGGTCTACTCTTGTATTTACATATCCAGATCACCTGGTGCACGAAGTGACCATCAAAGACAATGGAAAACTGTCAGTAAAGCTTGACGATGCGCATCTTAAAAATCCGCAAAATATTGATGTATTATATGGAACGCAAAAAAAAGAAAGTGAATTAGGCTCGATTGCCACTGTGTATACCAACCAGTTAACCACTACTCCCGCGTCACTGTTTGTTTATGCTTTTCCGGGGCAATTAGCTGGCGTTTACACACAACAGGTAAGCGGATTTACCTCGTTTCAAACGGCAGCGATTTCTTCACCCTCCATTATAGGGCAAAACCTGGTTAATACTGGTTCAAATAACAACAGCACTACTGATAATTCCGAAATAGGGGTAACCGTTCGCGGGCAAACGCCGATCACCATTATTGATGGTGTCCAGCGCGAGATCTCGTCTATTGATCCTGAATCGATCGAGTCCATTTCGGTATTAAAGGATGGATTGTCAACTATCTTACTTGGTATAAATAGCTCAAAGCCGGTGGTATTGGTGACCACTAAACGCGGCGAGGCTGGCAGGCCGCGCATTACCTTTACCGCCGAGACCGGTTTACAGCAATCGTTGAGCCTGCCAACTCCTTTACCTGCATACCAGTACGCTTACCTTATCAACGAAACCTTAACAAGCGATGGAAAGCTGCCGGAATATTCGGGTGCTGATTTTAACGCTTACCGCAACCATACCGACCCCATCGGGCATCCTGATGTGAACTGGTTTAAAACAATATTGAATAATTATGCGCCGATGACGCAATATAAATTGAATGTAAACGGTGGTACAAATGTTGCCAAATATTCCATATCGTTAGGTTACTTCGACCAGGGCGGCATCTTTAATACGGCAAGTGAAGTGCCATATAACACCAATAACGATTTAAGCCGGTATATTATTAACTCAGACGTTGGGGTTCAGGTAAACAAAAATCTAAATGTAGACCTGCAATTGTTTGGCAGGGTGCAAACAACAACGGAACCTGGCGGGGGTAATGGCGGCGGTTACACCAGCATATTAAACTCATTATTTGGCACGCCCAGTAATGCTTACCCGGTGCGTAACCCCGATGGCTCTTTTGGCGGCTCCATTATTGGTGGCAATACCGGGCCATATAGCAATAACTTACTGTCGGAAACAGAATATTCCGGCTATGTTCAAAATCTTACTGATGATATACTGGCGAACCTTGATCTTAATTATAATCTAAACAGCATACTAAAGGGACTAACTGCAAAACTGAAAGGTAATTTAAGCTATCAATCCATTACCGCGCTTAACCGCAGTTTGCAAAATCCTTCTTTTATTTTAAATAAGGATAGTACCTATTCGCAATACGGATCAATCGTAGCGCAAAGCAATGTATTTAATACAGTGTATACTTCGCGCCAGTCGTTCGGCCAGGCTGCTTTAAATTACGACAGGCAATTTGGTAAAAACCAGGTAAATGCGATAGCCCTATATGACAGCAAATCGCTGGTTACTAACTACGACCTGCCCGAAATTGTTACCGACATCGCTCTAAAAGGAAACTATAATTATGATGGAAAGTATTTTGCGGAAGCAGCAGTTAACCGCAGTGGAAATAACCGTTATCCGCCGGGCCATCAGTTCGGGACATTTTACGCCGGTGGACTTGGCTGGCAAATGGGAAAGGAAAGCTTTATTAAAAATAATTTTACGTGGATCGATTCGTGGAAATGGCGCGGCACTTATGCCCGGACAGGAAACGGTAATATCGGCCAGCAGGCGTCGTTGTATTATGCCTACCTGCAGACGTATAATTCAAACAATTTTAATAAACAATACCAAATAGGAACGGGGTACACTACAAACTACTATTGGTACGACAATTCGCTGGCAAATCCCTATGTAACCTGGGAGAGCGCGGATAAAATCGATTTTGGGACAGATATCTCGTTGTTTAAAGATAAGTTGCTGATCACAGCCGATTACTACCACGACCGGTATTTCAATGTGCTTGGTTTGCGGGGCAATACAATTGCACTGTTAGGTGCGCCATACCCTTTGGAGAATATCGGCATAAACCTTTACCAGGGCGCAGAGCTTAGCCTGACCTTCCAGGATCACCTTGGTAATTTTAATTATTTTGTTACCGGAAACCTGAACCTGCAGGCGTCGAAAATAGTTTATTCCGACGAGCTTACTTCCCCGTATCCCTGGAACCGGCTAACCGGCGGACCTGTTAGCGGTGTTATTTACGGATACACAGCCGAAGGCCTTTACCAAACTGCACAGGATGCAGCCGCAAGCCCGCACATTGCAGGGTATGTGCCACAAGCCGGAGATATTAAATACAAAGACCTGAACGGCGATGGTGTAATCAACCAGTTTGATGAGTCGTCGATAGGCGGAACAAAACCACTTATTTTTTACGGCCTTAATCCAGGGTTTAATTATAAAGGATTTAGCCTGTCCGTTATTATCCAGGGAGTTACCAATCGACAGATCTATGTAGGGAACAATAATATAGCAACCCAGTTCGGGCTTGATTTTTCAACCATAAACCAACAGGCTTACGTTAGTTCCACTGGTCGTTGGACGCCGGAAACGAGTGGTATTGCAACCTTGCCCCGGCTAGCGGTTTCGGCTTATAACAACAACGGTTTGCCTTCATCATTTTACGTAAGGTCAGGCGATTATTTACGTATAAAAAATGCAGAATTAGGTTATGCCCTTCCCTATAGCCTAACGCAAAAACTCAGGGTGGCAGGCATAAGGGTATTCGTAAATGGCGAAAACCTGGCAACACTGGCCGGTTTAAAAGGTATCGATCCCGAAGAATCAGCAATGGGCGCTTACCCGGTACAGCGTGTAATTAATGCAGGTATTACGGTTAAACTTTAATAGGTAATTATAAATACTCGAGTAAATGAAAAATCATATAAATAAGATACTGCCGGCAATAATACTGTTATGTGTTATTTATGGATGTAAAAAGTATGAACAATTTCCGGTTGATAAAGTAACCATAAATTATGTGTTTGACCCGCGCGATTCAGCTGGGGCAACCGCGCAGTCGTATCTGTATGGCGTATATGCAATTGTACCTAATGGCAATAACCGGGTGGGCGGCGATTATATCGATGCGGCCTCCGATGATGCGGTTTCATCTCAAACCGGCAGCGCGCAGGTTACTTTAATTTCAACGAATGCCGCAAACGCGCAGTCATATCCTTCCGGCGAAAATCCGTGGGAGGGCACAAATCCTGCCGGAAACCCCAACTCGTTTTGGGCAGGTATACGCTCGGCAAACGAATTTATCGACAATATTGGTGTGGTGCCTGTTAAAGGTGCGCTCCCTAATGGTGTGGGCACCCGTTGGGTATGGCAAAGCGAAGCGCGCGTTTTACGGGCCTACTTTTATTTTGAATTGGTAAAACGGTACGGAGGGGTACCACTTTTAGGGAATAAGGTTTATAACGTTAACGATGTGATCACGTTGCCTCGCAACAGCTTTTCAGATTGTATAACTTATATTGTAAACGAGCTGAATGCCACAAAGGATAGCCTGATAACGGCGCCTTTGGCCAACCCCAACGATAATTTCCGGATTACGAAAGGTGCAGCTTTGGCTTTAAAAGCGCGTGTTTTATTATACGCAGCCAGCCCCCTTTTTAATGGCGGGAATATTGATGGATCTAACCCGCTTACTGGTTATTCTAATTACGATGTTAACCGCTGGACCGCCGCCGCTAACGCTGCAAAGGATGTGATGAGTTTGGGCGCCTATCAGCTGGATACCAGCTATCGCGATATTTTTTTAACGCAAAATAATCCTGAAAGAATAATGATCAGGCCGGGTGGCAATAGTATCGGTATTGAAACAAACAATGGGCCGGTAGGCTTTCAGGCGGCGTCGGCGGTTGGAAACACCAGCCCAACGCAGGAGTTGGTTAACTCATTTCCGATGCAGAATGGACTAGCTATTACCGATCCTTCATCAGGTTATAACCCGGCCGATCCTTATGCAGTGAATTCAACTCCAAAACGTGACCCGCGGTTAGGGTCCACCATACTTTATAACGGACATACCTGGCTCAATACTTCGCTGCAAACCTATGAAGGCGGCCAAAGTAAACCTGATGTAAATACCCAGCAAACTATTACAGGCTACTATATGCGCAAGTTTATGGGCCTGTTTGAAAATACAACCACCTATAGCAACCATTCGTCAGACTGGGTGATCTTCAGGTATGCTGAAATATTGCTAACGCTAGCCGAAGCCGAAAACGAGGCCGCGGGCTCGCCGCCAGCAGATTGTTACACCCAGCTTTACGCATTGAGGCAAAGGGCCGGAATCGATCCGGGAGCGGGGAGTACATATGGTGTACCACAAAACATGACTACGGCTCAAATGCGTGCCTTTATACAAAATGAATGGCGTATTGAATTTGCTTTTGAAGAACACCGGTACTTTGATATAAAAAGATGGAAGCTGGCGATGACCGTAATGAATCAACCGCGGACAGGTATATCAATCGTAAAAACTGGTTCGAACTTAACGTTTAATCCAACCAACGTTTTAAACACTGTATTTACAAACAAACAATATTTTAATCCGATTCCCTATAACGAAGTACTAAAAGATCCGAATCTGAAACAAAACCCGGGTTGGTAATAAATCTTAGTCATTTAACTATTAAATAAGCAGTTATGAGAAAATTAATACTTTTCTTTCTTGTCATCTTCAGCACGCTCCCGGCATTATTATTTGCTCAAACCAAAGTTATTTCGGGGGTAGTAAGAGACGATGGAGGAGTTTTACCAGGAGCTTCTGTTACGGAAAAAGGTATGCCGGGTAACGGTGTCACTACCGACGTTAAGGGCCGGTTTACTTTAACATTAAAAGGTAGTACAGATATTATTATAGTCCAATTTGTGGGTTATGCAAGGCAAGAAGTAAATGTTGCGGGAAAATCCAATAACATTGATATCACCTTAAAATCAAATAGCCAGGATTTGAACGAAGTTATCGTAGTGGGTTTTGGTAAAACCAAACGTATAACAAATACGGGAGCGGTCAGCACGATCTCGGCCCAGGATATCCGCACGGTTCCCACAGCTAACGTACAGAACGCACTCTCGGGTAAATTACCAGGTTTTTTTACACAACAAACCTCTGGGCAGCCGGGTAAAGATGCCTCTGACTTTTTTATCCGCGGTGTAAGTTCATTAAACCCCGCGGGCAACCAGCCGCTGATCATTGTAGATGATATTGAATATACTTATGACCAGCTTCAGCAGATCAACGTAAATGAAATAGAAACCATATCAATTTTAAAAGATGCCGCTACAACGGCCATATACGGGATAAAAGGCGCCAACGGTGTTTTAGTAGTAACTACCCGGCGCGGTAAAGCGGGCAAGCCCCAGGTTAATTTCCGCAACGAAGCGGGTGTGCAGGCCCCAACTATGACGCCTAAATTCCTTGATTCTTACCAATCGGCGGTGCTGATCAACCAGGCTGATGCCAATGACGCAAAACCGCTCACGTTCAGTCAGAACGATTTGACATTATTTCAAAACCATTCCGATCCTTACGGACATCCGGATGTGAACTGGTACAACTCGGTTTTTAATAAATATAGCTACCAGGTAAACTCGAATCTCGATATTTCGGGTGGAACCGACCAGTTAAAGTATTTCATTTCGGGAGGTATATTGCAGCAAAACGGATTGGTAAAGCATTTTCCCGACCCTGTTGCGAATATCAATAACAATTATGATTTCAGCCGGTACGACTTTAGGTCGAACCTGGATTTAAAAGCAAATAAAACGCTCGATTTAAGGCTGGACATAACAACACGGTTTTCGGATACGAATTCGCCGAATGAAACTGCCGCAAGTACCTTGTCGGATGTATACAATTTTACACAGGAAACGCCGTTTACTGCACCGTTTTTAAACCCAAATGGTAGCTATGCTTATGCATTTTCACCATTTAACCCCAGCCACCTGCCTACACTGAATGCAAGGTTGGCGACCGGGGGTTATCAAAACGAAAAACGAACCGATTATAACGTACTATTTAATGTTAAGCAGAACCTTGATGCTATTACTAATGGTTTGTCCGTGACAGGCAGGGTGGCTTACTCAAGCACCGAAGCTTATACCCGTTCCACCGGGAATTACGGACCTATTCCAACATATCATTTCGACCCTACAAACAATACAACTCAATTGAACCCGGCTGGCAGCTATGTGTTTCCACAGATCTTTTATGCAGGGAATGTCAACATCTACTCTACCAATGTAAACCTGCAGGCATTTGTTAATTACGATCGTACGTTTGGCGGAAAGAATCATGTGTCGGGCCTGGTATTGCTAAATCAATCAGCCCAAACTTTTGATGCCAATTCCACCTCAATTTTTCCACTTGATCCAACCCAGGTAGGTGTTCCTGCTAAGTTCAGGGGGATTTCAACCAGGGGCGCATACGATTACGATGGCAAATACTTGTTTGACATCAATGCAGCTTATAACGGAACGGATCGTTTTGCGGCCAATCACCGGTATGGCTGGTTTCCGGCAGTAAGCGCGGGATATAACATCACCAAAGAAAATTATTTTAAGCATTTGACCTCTCTTTTTAGTTTACTTAAAGTGAGGGGATCCTATGGTATTGTAGGTTCGGATGTAGCGCCGGGTAACACTTACATTTACACTCAAAACTATATTCAAAACCCTAATCAGTATAATTTCGGTGTATCGCCCAATAACTACAATCAATATTATGAAGGTTCGCTTGCAAACACAAACGTAGTTTGGGAGCGGCAAAAAGAACTGGACCTGGGTTTGGATATGAATTTACTTAAAGACCATTTGTCTTTTACAATAGATTATTTCCACAACGTTCGTTACGACCAACTGATCACGCCAAATAACATTCCGCTTATTTTGGGTGTTGGCCTGCCCGCAATAAACCTTGGCCGCACCCAAAACAACGGGTTCGACGGACAGATTGGTTACCACAACAGTATAAGGGATGTACAGTATGGTGCTAATTTTGTGTTCTCGTACGCTAAAAACAAGATCCTTTTTGAAAGCGAGGCGCAACCCGCCTATCCGTGGCTTGCGCGCACCGGGCAGCCAATTAATCAACCGTTCGGCTATCATTTCTTAGGTTATTATACAGCTGCTGATGTTTCAGCAATAAATGCCTATAAGGCAAAGAATGGTAGTAATGCCGGCGACCCTATTGCGGTACCTGACAATGGCGAAATTATTCAGCCAGGCGATCTGAGGTACCAGGACCTGAATGGTGACGGCTATATTAACGTTTTTGATCAAAAGGCAATCGGTCATCCTAATTTGCCAAACACAACATTGGGGTTAAACTTAACCGCTGGTTACAAAGGGTTTAGCATTAGCGTTCTATTCCAGGGGGCATTCAACTATAGCTTTATTGTAACCGGTACAGGGATCGAGCCGTTTGAAAGCCAGTTTCAACCTATCGACCAAACGGCATGGACACCGGCTAATGCGTCATCCGCTCAATTTCCGCGGTTGACTACTAATCCGGCAACCATCAACAGCCCAACTTACTACCCGTCGGATTACTGGCTTTTAAATGCTTATTATATCCGTTTGAAAACGTTGGACATTGGCTACCAGTTTCCGAGTAAGTCGCTTCCTTT
>Ga0206921_10140_pt1 | contig 21320 bp, 20 predicted proteins | sample Alteio_BWOrgHeat_66_FD_152930 | JGI IMG/M metagenome (GOLD analysis project Ga0206921, IMG submission 152930) | Enriched cells from forest soil in Barre Woods Harvard Forest LTER site, Petersham, Massachusetts, United States -... | ecosystem: Environmental > Terrestrial > Soil > Temperate forest >...
TCTTGTGGGAGAGACTCATACTAAGCAGATACTGCGTAGTTACAAAAAAGAAAGCCTTAGACAGTTAGACTATCCAAGGCTATCAGTTTTCTTATTAACGTATAGCGCGTTACGCTTAATCGTCAATAACCGTAACATCTTCAGCTTGTAAGCCCTTTTGACCTTGCGTTACTGTAAATTCAACGCGTTGACCTTCTGATAAGGAACGGTACCCTTCTCCATTGATTGACTTAAAATGGACAAATACATCATCACCTTTTTCACGTTCAATAAAGCCAAACCCTTTACCAGCATTAAACCACTTCACTTTTCCAGTTTCACGAGCCATAACAAATAACCTTCATAAAATTAAAAATTAACGCTAGAATAAATTGCTCAGACCCTATTTCAGATGAAATACGCAGTAACAACTTCATAGCGACGGGTATAATCTAACAGAATTTTCTGCTGACGTCAGCAAGTTATGCAAATTGAGAACAAATATTTAACACATTGTAATATCGACTATCTAAATACAGCAAAAAACCTGGACTGTTCATATATAGAGCAATATACTCCCATTGTCATCCGGAGCATAGCGTACTACTTTTCCGATGACAAAACGCCGATAACTTAGAATAGCAATAGACACTTATAATGAGGAGTAAAAAGATGAAAGCCGGCCGTTTATATAAGATATTAAGCGCTAACTTCATACTGATCTTAAGTTTTTCTTCTATGGGTTCTGCATTCGCTTTCCCAAAAGAAATCATCCTTATCCGCCATGCAGACAAGCTAAACCAAGCTAAGCCAGGTCCCTTTCTTTCCCCCAAGGGCGAAATACGATCGATTGCTTTTGCCAATTATTATTTAAATAAATTTTCCGAACCTGACTATATTATCGCGACGAGTCCTACTGACTCCGGCAAGGGGTCATCGATGCGAGAAATACAAACTGTTGCGCCGCTAGCCAACATACTGGCTGAGCGTCACCCTCAGACTGGGTTTACAATTTTGCGCCATTACCGCAATACAGATGGCCAGGAATTAATTAATGACCTATTACACGATAAAAAATATAATGGAAAAATTATTCTTATTTGTTGGCACCACGCCAAAATCCCACAATTACTCAAAGGGCTCGGCGTAGCAAGTGCTCAGAAAAAATTAGATGTTAACAATTTCGATACTGTTTACGTCGTAAAATATGATACTAGTGGCAATGTCACACAATTTAATCTTTTGCAGCAACAATATAATGTTTTATTTAATGGTTCATGGAAGGAATTTTACAAAAAGCTACCGGTATCTTCTCTTTAATTTCATGCATGATCCTTAGACAAGGATCTTATCATCTCTAACATATTAATAAGTTGCTTGCGTCGTACAGTATTAATTCCTCTCGTCCCCACTTTGAAATAATAAGGCTTAGCTGCTGCAAGAGAGATGATAGATTCAATCAATTGGCCTTGTAAATACCACATTTCTTCAAGCACTTGTTGTTGCTGTTTGCTATGCGGCAATGAGATTATTTTTTCTACATAGACCTCAAGCATATGATGAAATTTCTCTAAAAATTCGCGAGAAAAGTGGGCAAGCGTTGCATTATGATCTAATAGAAAATTGATTAGATGAACCAGGAGATAATGTATCGTTGTAGTATGTGAGAGAGAAAATTGATCCCACAGCTGTGTTAAAAATAAATCCAAGTAACTTTCCGGGCTTAAACCGTGCCGTAGTAGAAATTGTAAAGTCTTATCACTTATCTGTAGATGATTATCACGATTAATATATAAATATTTCTTGAGATGATCAATATTGCTTTGCTTATTAAAATCAAATTTACACTCAGCCAATCGTTTTAAAATACTCATGCTTTTTTCTTGCAAAATATCACCGAATAATTCATATGACATACCAAACATCATATAATATTTTTTGGCAATGCGCGCTTTATCATTTTTATCTGCAAAGACAGGCCAATTCGTGTTATCAATATAACTTTTAATAGGTGCTAGGTTAAAAGCAAAAATATCGTGCAGCGCTAATAATTCCGCGCTTAACGGTGAGCCATATTTATAATTAAGGTAATGATTCAGCAGATTCAGACCCCCATCTCGCACTAATTTAGCAATCAACGGATCTCTTCTAATAAAATCCTGACAACTTTGATCTTGAAAATAGAGAGGCTCTTCCATGTGTTTATAAAGTAAGTGGCGATCTAATTTTTTTTCTTTAACCAACTCATCCATCAATTGCAATATTCTTTCAGCTTGTAGGGAATTTTCCGGTAATAAATCGAAGAGCAAATCTAAATGCTGGATAGGTTTTTCGTAGATCTTTTCTTTCAGTTGGCTTGTTGGCGTGCTTTTTAAAGCTGACATCTGATTTTCTCCTGTAAAAGAAAATCAAACACTCTAGTCTCAAAAAGTAATTATACCATTTTTTAAGAATGGTCATTTTTAATACAGACTGTCATCCTGGCCCCTGAAGAACTAAGGGCTTAGGATGACAACATGGCACAGTTGAATCAATATGCTCTATTTTTCCTCTTCTTTTTCTCCAGCTTTTTCTCTAGATGTTTCTTTTATCCAACCTTGTGGAGAGCCAGGTGGTCTTGGCACTGTATTGAAAGGCGTAGGACGAAAAGTCGCTTTATTGGTAACACTCCCTTGTTTATTATCCTGCTGTTTTTCTGCAACCGCCGGTTTAACCGGATCAAATTTTTCTAGCATTTGATTACTTTTCAAAATACGGTAAGTTATTTTTTTATTTGCTGTTAGATCAGCCGGTAATTTTTTCTCTATAAATAAGCGAGCATCTTTTAACTCAATAAAGTTTGCGCATGGCTCAGGTGAATTAACTAAATCTTGAGCTGCTACCTTATATGCATTGGGATGTACACTCTGAATTCCTTCATCTGAAAAATACCGTGTCGGAACACCAGAAACATTAATCTTGCCACGATTAATTTCGTTCAGTAAGTTTCCATCTTTGTATAACCGGTAAATTGCTGCCACATGCAATTCTGCATCCGATTCTAATTTTGCTGTTAAAAAGAAATTAGCATCCCCGAGACTATTAAATTCCGCTAGCGGCATTTCAACGTCACGGGCATATTGTCGAGTTATTGTATGTTGCATAGTTTATCAACCTCCAGGAGTCATCAGCGATCCGGCCTGATTATTAGGGCGAACTGCTGCGATACTTCCTATATCTAAAAATAGTATTATTAATCACCGCGTCTAGATACCCTATGGGTATATTACCAGTTAAAACTTAACATTTTCTTAAGGCTACAATTCAAGCATGACAATCCTGTCTATGGAGAAATCCAATTGAGGCAAAAAAACTTAAAAAACCCGGCAGATTTAGGAGTCTTATAATAGGTATTTGCTTGATTTTTCTGACTTATACTTCCATGCAAGACTTCCTTAAGCACTGGCAGTATACTACATAACATCCTCTAAAATAAATAAAAGAAGAGAAAAAGTTAGCTATTAAAAATTTCAATAAAGAAATTTTTCATTAACATCCAAGATCGGCTATCTGCAATTGGATTATAAACAGTACCAAATCCTGGATCATTCGCTTGGGGGTTTGTAAACGCGTGCATGGTATTGCCATAAATATGCATTTGCCAATCCACTTTAGCTGCCGTCATTTCTTGTTGAAACTCAGTCACCAAAGAAGAAGGAACCATGGGATCATCATGGCCATGCAATACTAATACCTTCGCTTGGATCGCATGCGGCTTTAGATTTTGTGGTGCATTTAATAATCCATGAAAACTCACGACACCTTGCACTGCCGCACCCGCTCTTGCTAAATCCAATACGCATAGCCCGCCAAAACAAAATCCAATAGCACCCACATTGGCATGATCAACTTGCTCTAGCGTTTTAACGGTATTAAATGCACTTAAGATACGTTGTACGAGAGCATTTCTATTTTCCATCAATGGCTTAATCAATGCCATTTTTTCATCTTTGGTATTGCCTCTTACCTCTTTACCAAACATATCTAACGCAAAACCTATATAACCTAATTCAGCTAACTTCTCTGCTTTTTGGCAGGCAAACTCATTGCGTCCTGACCAATCATGGGCAACTAATATCGCAGGTCTTTTACCTGAGATTTTATCGTTATAAGCATAGTAACCTTCTAAGAGAGTTTTACCATCGTGGTATTCAATTTTTTTTGTTTGTAACATAATTTTTACTCCAAAATCCAATTGCTGCCACAGTAATAATAACTCCAATAATTAATAGAGTCACATTCATCTGCTGTAACCCTAATATAAATGCAGAGAAATCTGTATAGTTTCTTAGAATTAAAATCATAATTGTTGCAGATACAACTAAAATAAACACTGGGCGCACTAACTTAATCCCTTGCCATATAGCAAGACGTGCACCTACTCTGCCGCCTATTAATTGTCCCGCTGCCATACACAATGCAAGTAAATAATCAATATTGTTACCCATTGCAAAACAAATAAAAGCCGCTACGTTTGTATTTAAATTAAATACCTTAGTATACGCTGTCGCTCTCAGCAAATTTTGTCCCAGAAAAAAAACGAGGACAAACACCCAAAATGAACCGACTCCTGGGCCTAAAAATCCATCATAGAATCCAAGTAGAGTTCCAAAAATCGCATAAAACGTACTTTCAAGCATTTTAGGTTTTTCATCCTGAGCACCCAAGCGTGGCAAAAAAATAATACAAAGTAGTATCAGTAATAGTAGAAGAGGAATCTCTTTTTTTAATAGCTGACTACTGATGAACTGACTCATCATGGCTCCTAACAATGCACCGCAAAAACTAAAGAGCAACCCTCTCCATAGCCCTTCCCACTTTACCCAGCCTTGACGGTAATAGGTATGTGTAGCAACAGCGGTACCAATCATTCCCTGCAGCTTATTGGTTCCTAAGGCAAGATGAGGAGGTACTCCTACTCCCAACAAAACTGGCAAACTAATTAAACCTCCTCCACCTGCAATCGCATCTACTGTGCCCGCAAGCAGACCGGTTATAAATAATACATACGGAATATAATGATGTAATAAATAAGCAGCCATAAACTACCTTGAGTGTTCTATGTGGAACATTTTTTTAACCTAAGAAAAGTATCCCATAAACGTCACATTTTAAATTATTGCCATAATAGCTGTTTTTATCATCCTGAGCGTAACAGACAGTACTGAAAAATTATAGCTTCATCTTGTCGTTTCTACTCATAATGATAGGAGAGTATATAGGCTGAAAATTATCCAATATGACTACACAGGAAAAGATCCGCGTTAAGCCAGAGATCCCATAAACGTCACACTTCTACTTATCATACGCAAAGTAATCACCCTCAAAGTAGCATGTGATTGCCCTAAGCTACTACTAAGCAAGTGCTAAATAGTATTTCATAAAGAGGATTTAATATTAATTAAATTACTTAATTATCAACTAGCTATATCAATATTCGGTCACCGAAGTTGCTTCGCGAATAAGGCGTTGCATGATACTTGCCCGGATAAGATTACTCTTAACTCCTTCCATTACTGGATAGTGCCGACGTATATCAATAATAGCACGATCAATTTTCAACATAAGACTTTCAGGCAACCGAATACTAATAATTTCATTCAATTGATTCATATCTCCAGCAATATCTGCGAGTGCTGGAAAATCAGGCAACTGTAAAAAAGATTCGATGGCTTCAACAATCCATTGGCTTTTCCCCCGCATCCCATAACCGTCACTGATAATACGTTGCTGCATTTTATAATGCAGTGATTTCTGCAGCTTAATGGATGTCATTACTTTGTTAGTCATTACGCTATTTCACCTTCATGCTCTAAAATTTCAATCAATTTTTTAAACATCTGTGTTGCTTGGCCTATATGAGCCCAATCAACTTTTAGAAATTTATCCGCATATTTTTTATATTCAGCTCGACTTAAGACAGATTCCACAATAACTTGAATCACCCCAGGATGTAATGTAAAGCCCATATTAACTCGCGATACGGCTCTGCCTCGCTTTGCTGTACCATTGGGTATAATATGCTTTCTTATATTCTGTTTACCACGCGCCACTATTTTGCGTAATTCTTTCAAGCTACAACCATTCACACAGGCAGACAAAGCTTCATAACGTAGTTCAGGTAAATCAATCCCGGTAATAATTGCTGCTTTATCAAGGCTGCGGATCTTACCACTTTCTATCATTTGCCGTACATCAGGTTGTGCATTGAGTACAGCGCCATAATAAGTTGCTTGCGGTAGTGATAACCCAGTCACGTTTTTAAGTAAGGTAGGCGTGACAGCAACTTCACCATGCTGATGTTGGTATTCCCGCAAAAGATCACGAATATTATTAATCCGTTCATCTAACGTCAAATCTTCCCGTGCCGTGTTTTCTATCCATTGAACTAACTTTAAAGCAAACCCTTGTGGTTTTTCATTGAATACACGTGCTTCAATTTCTTGTTTACCGGCAATAATAGATGCCAGGCAACGACGTTCCCCCGCAACTACCCGATAGGCTTCTCCTAGTTTATAAACAACAATAGGATTAATAACACCGCTGCTTTTGATTGTCATAGCCAATTCTGTCAGTCGTTCGTGTTCCTCAGACTTGCGCGTATATAATGGATCGATTTTATCAAGCCCTTGTTGCACATCTGTTAACGTAATGGCAAGCTTGCGTGGATTATCTGGATCAAGCTCAATACGAGATAAAGGTAATACTACATTTCGATAGATACCGGCGTTATTCTCTACCACATTAATTGTTTCACTTAAACCGCGACTTAATGCTTGTGATACTCCAAAACGTTTTTTCTTACTCATTGGCAAAAATCCTCTCTGCTATAAACTCACAAACCCCATGGCTTCTTGCTTGGCAACATGGTTCTCCTGAAAATCAAAAATAGAATGTGGATTAGCATCCTCAGAATCAATTTCCGCAAACACAATCCGTTGACTCAGTTTGACTGGCATAATGTACTTACCAATAGCGGTGTTCTCTTGCAGACTTGTCAAAATATCTTTATGCAATCGTGTCTGTTTAAACATATTTGGTAAAATGCCTACTAGAGTAAGCGGCCGATTTTTTTCACGTATAAGTGATTCTTGCATCCATAATTGCAACATGCCATAAATACCTTGCACAGGTTGCTCTTCCATCACTGAAGGAATAATAATATGTGTTGCTGCTTTAATAACACTGACTGTTAAAGGACCTTTTGACGGCGCAGTATCAATCACAATAGTATCGTAAGCTGCTTTCACATCTGCTGAATTTAAAAAATTTGTGAGTTGTTTGTGTACTTTTTCAACAACATCGTTCTTTCTGACCGCTTCTGCAGCAAGTAATTTCTCGGCATGTCCAGGTGCTAAGTCTAATTTTTCAATATAGGTTGGGTAGGGTACTACACCTTGTCCATAAAAAATTTCTGAAATGCTACTACGGCCATCCCAATCACTATGGTCTGGATCATGGGGATCATAATCAGGATGAATAGGTGGCATTAATCCTTCAGGTGCTGCTGGGTCAATTTCCATTTTAAGATATTGATGAGAAAAGTTACACTGTGGATCAAAATCGATAGCTAAAGTGGGTCTTTTTTTTACTTTACTAAGATACTCAGCCATTGTTCTACTACATGTTGTTTTTCCTACACCACCTTTATTATTTAAAAACGCGATTACTCTCATAATGATAGTCCCTTTTATTTGTATTACGTTACGACTTAATATATCATCTATTTTGCTTTGTCATAAATATAAATTATAAAAAGATGAGCACGACTTTGTTGTGTTTTTTGTTTAATAGGGTTTATCTTTTGTTTAGGACTGCATAGGTAATTGAGAAATAAAATTTTTTGCAGTGAAAGGGTGACGTTTATGGGAAATATTGTGACGTCTGTGGGATGTTAATGTGACACTCTTGGGATGGAACTGTGACAGCTATGGGATTAACTGTGACAAATGTGGGATTCGAAAAAAAATCGGAACGGCATGAATTAAAAAAACATGCAGCTACGATTCATTGCTCTAATCCACTCAGTTTATTGCAACGCAAGGTGAGTAATGCGCTGCTCTATCATGCTTATGAAGAACTCATGGTTAAAGAAGAGCATGAGATCAGTATTCGACAGCTATGCAAATTGATTGAGTACAGTGGTAATAACCATGCTGCGATCAAGGAAGCCTTAAAAGGGTTATTGTCTACAGTCATTGAATGGAATGTGGTAAGTGATTCTACAGGGACTGAAGATTGGACAGCCAGTTCTATTATTGCGAGTGTTAGCTTGCGCGGACCTACCTGTCTCTATGCCTATTCACCACGGATGAAGCAATTACTTCATTCGCCCTCTATGTTTGGAAAGATTAATCTGTATATCCAATCGCGGTTTAAATCCAGTTATGGGTTAGCATTATACGAAAATTGCATTCGTTATCGTGGCTTGCCGTATACCAAATGGTTTGACATGGATACATTCCGTAAATTGATGGGTGTGCCTACGGATAATTATACCGTATTCCGGGACTTTAAACGACGTGTACTCGATAAGTCGGTTGAAGAGGTGAATACGTACTCTGATATGTTGGTTGAACCAGAGTTGGCACGTGATAGACGGCAAGTTGTTAAAATTCGTTTTGCGTTAAAAGAAAGAGCGAAGCGGTTACGGCTAGGCACAAAAGCGGAGGAAGAGAGTAGAGCAGCACCTACAACCGACTTACGCTCTAAATTGATTATGCAATTTTGTTTGTCGCCTATGCAAGCAGAGCAAATACTACAGGAGTATAGTCAGGATTTTATCATAGAGAAAATGACAGTAGTGGAAACATCGAATAATTACCAAAGTGGTAAAGTCCAAAATCTGGCGGGTTATTTTCTGAGTGCTTTGAAAAATGATTATCAACCAGGGAAAAGCAGTGCTGAGAAGACAGTACAAAAACAACGAGAAGTATATCAATTACAGGCTAATGCTCAGGAAAAGAAGCGTTTGAGCGAAGAACTAGAAAAAGCTTATTTAACTTATCGCGAGCAAACTATCGATCAAGTTCTTGAAGAACTAGACGAGACACAGAAAAAGCATTTTATGCAGCAGTTCTATCTTTATGCGGCAACACCGATTAAAACTATTCTTAAGTTGCAGCGAACCAAATATACCGAAAGTACTGTGTTGAATTCTCCGCAAATTAAAGGGTTATTGCGGCAGTTTGCGTTGCAAATGCTGGATGTTTTGCAAGATCGATTAGATTCGCTGGAAACATTTATTGAAAAGCGCCGTTTTATTAGCGTGAGCAAGAGTGAGAGAGTATAAGGGACTGAGGGGGGTTGCTAGCAAAAAGCAAAGTGTAAGGCAGAGGCTACGCTGAAGTGAAGGGAGGCCAGGGGTGAATGCTGGCTCCAAACACAACATCCCTGTTGTTAGAGTTGCCATCCCTGGCAACTAGTCGCCTGCATTCACCCCTGGCCTCCCTTCACTTCAGCGCAGAGCATTGCCGGGTGAAGGAGCGTAGATGTATTAAGAGCATTATCGATTTTCTTCTGGTTCAAAGTATTGTTACCTTTATATTAAGGTGTGAGCGTGTTTTGTCATACTTCGCTATGCTCAGGATGACAAGATGCAAATGTTTGCCTCGGTAAAGTTCTATCTTTTTAAGACACCGCAGCGCTAGTCAGGAAGAAAATTAATGCTGCTCTTAATATATCTACACTTTTTCTCTGAAGATTGCTCTGCGCTTAAGTTAACAGGAAAGGGGGTTGCATGCAGGCGACTAGTTGCCAGGGATGGCAACTCTAACGACATGGATGTTGTGTTTGGAGCCAGTATGCAACCCCCTTTCCTGTTAACTTAAGCGCAGCCAGCCTCTGCCTCACTTTGCTTTTCGCTAGCCATTCTCTCAACACGGTATAATTGCAACGAAAAATGAGATCCCGCTAAGTTACAGGAAAAGATAATTGCTAGACTTAGGGTTTTCCCGTAGTGTTTTGCGTGTTGTACGCACATAAATTTTTTTATTATGCAAATAATTAAAATGAATTTAGCTAAAGTATTCACAAATCAAAATAAAGGTATATAATTAATTTGCTCAATTAACTTGAGCAGACTTTTTAAACTTTTTAAGGAGCAAACACCATGGCTACAACCAAGAAAAAAACCAGCAAAAAGAAAAAGTAAGTTAAAGTTCTAGGGAGGGTATCAATATCTTCCCTAGTTACCTCTCTTCTCCTGCTATACGTCGTACAATAATCATTTTTAAATAATCCGTTTCTGGAATGGCTAAGTGAACTGGGTGATCTGGTGCCTGATGGCCACGTTCTATAATCTGTAGTTCGCAGGAGGCATGCAAACTAGCGCGGCGTATAGCTTGAACCAGATCGTCATAAGTCATGTGCATGGAGCACGAACAGGAAATCAGGATACCGTTAGGGGCAAGAAGTTTAAGGGCTGCTTCATTGATACGTAGATAAGCTAGTAAACCTTCTTTCTTATCTTTTAGTTTTTTGACGAAAGCAGGAGGATCAAGAATAATGACGTTAAATTTTTCCTTAGTTTGAGCCAGGTTTTTTAAGGCAATAAAAGCATCTTCGTGAATAGCGTGTACTTTGTTCGCAACATGATTTAACTGAGCATTTTCCTGTATTAAAACAGTTGCAAGGGGGGAAGCATCGATACAAATGACTTCTTTTGCTCCCCAATTTGCAGCTTGAATACCCCACCCACCCAGATAACTGAATACATCCAGAACACGTTGTTCTGACACGTAGGCTTGCAAACGTGACCTATTTAAACGGTGATCGTAAAACCACCCTGTTTTTTGTCCTTCCCATAAGGGTACGTTGAAAGAGGCATTGTTTTCTTCTAAAAAAACTTTTTCTGGCGGGGAACCCAAGCCTGCTTTGACGAAGGTTTCTAAACCTTCTTGCTGACGCGCCGGACTATCATTGCGTAGTAAGATGGATTGGATTTCTGGTAGTACTGCAGAGAAGGCAGCCATTATCAGATCTATTTTTGCATCCATGCCAGCTGTATTGATTTGGAGGACGAGCGTATTACCAAAGCGATCAGCAATCAAGCCTGGCAGGCCATCACTTTCGCCAAAAATTAGGCGGTAATAAGGCTTAGCAAATAAACGCATACGCAAGGTGAGAGCGTTTTTTATATGCTGAGTTAGTAAGGCAAGGTCTAGGCGTTCGTGAGATTTACGTGCGAATAAGCGAGCAGTGATTAATGAGTGAGGGTTGACATAAGCTACCCCTAGTTTAGTTCTATCATGTGCTTCAACCACGACTTCTTCTCCAGGAATAAAGTCTTTTAATGGTGTTGCTTTGATATCAATTTCGTTACTATAAATCCAAACGTGACCTGCACGGAGACGGCGATCTTCATTTTTTCTGAGGCGTAATGTTTTAAGGTTCATAGCTGTGTTTGCAACCTGTTGGAATAAGGCGATAAAGATTAATCATACTGGGAGAAAAAAGCTATAATTTCTTATGAATTTTGATCTAGTCCATAAATGTCATCACGGAACTGTAGATTCCCGTCATCATCTACCCAGGCAGTGAGATAGGTAATAATGACAGGCATGGGCCTTGCAATTTTGATATAACTGGTTTTTCCTTCTTCCAGGATATCTTGCATGCGCTCATCGCTCCAATTTATATTCTCTTGCATCAGATAAGTGACCAGATCAAAGGGTCGTTCCAAGCGGATACATCCCGAACTGAAAGCACGTTTGTCAGCATCAAATAAATCTTTTGCTGGTGTATCATGCATATAAACATCATGAGAATTCTGGAATTCAAATTTCACTAGGCCTAGCGCATTATTTTCTCCAGGGTCTTGACGGAAATGGTATTTAAAGCCTTCTTCAGAAGCTGTTTGCCAATCAATTTCCTCAGGGTTAATTTCAGGTGCATTATCTTCTTCGCGGTTAATCACTTTAATATGCATTTCATCCAAGTAACCAGGATCATTCAATATTTTTGGCACAATATCTTTTTGTGCAATGAGTTTAGGTACATTCCAATAAGGGTTAAATATTATTCGCGTGACTGTCGAGCTAATTTCAGGAGTGGGGCGCGTCGGTTTGCCGACAATGGCTCTCATACTTAAAACGGTATTACCATTTTCAACTAAGTCGAGTCTATAAGCAGGTACATTCACCATAATATAGTGATCACCTAATTCACCTGAAAGTTTTGCCCAACGTGCCATATTGACTTGAATTTGTTTAATACGTTGCTGAGGCGGGATATTTAATTCAGTGCGCGTATCATTGCCAACAATGCCATCTGGATTTAATCCGTGGCAAGCTTGAAAAGCCATGACAGCATTCTCCAGGGTGTCATCATAAACATCTAAACCCATGTTATCGCTGTTTTTTAATTCCCCTGTTGCTTCCAAGCGGCTACGTAGCGCCATGACATAGATATTTTTCATGCCGGGTTTTAATAATCTTACTTTAGATGAAATAGTGGGCCATGGGTGAGCAGCTGCATTTTCATAAACAGCAAGTGCTTGTTGTAAAGCGGCATAGTTTCTTGTCGCAACTGAAGATGGCATAGAATAATTATCGTTATTAGTATGGTAATTATTGCTATAACTATTATTTTGCGAGGCGACTATCACAGGCAACTGAATAGCTGGACATGGAGTTCCGCTAATGATTAATCCGCTTAATACTAACTGTTGCATGAACAATCGAGATAATTTATTCATGATGTGCTCCGGATTTGATTCTTTATCCCATTTTAACATGAGTAGATGCTAGAGGCTGTGGATAAGTTCAAAATTGTATCTTGATTGAGCAGATGATGCGGGAATGAATTTAATTTTAAAGGTAGCTAAGATGAGTTAACCATCTTGTTTTATTAACTTCGCTTGATTGGCTAATAAAACTAGCTGAACTTCATTAGTAATATTTAGCTTTTTAAATATTTGATGGCGATATGACATAATTGTTTTAGGGCTAATAAAAAAAGTATTTGCAATATCTTGTATCCCTTTTCCTTCAATAATGAGTAGTGCTATTTGTAATTCACGCAATGATAATGTATCAAAAGCAGAGTTATATTCATCACTCACATGCTTTAATGCGAGTTGTTGTGCAATAGCTGGGGTAATATAACGTTTACCTGATGAAACAGTGCGCAACGCTTTAATAATTTCATCCGCGGGGCAGCCTTTGGTGAGATAACCCATCGCGCCTGCTTCTAAAAGGCGTGTAGGATAAGGATCATCTTTAATCGCACTGAGAATGATAATTTTAACTGAAGGATTACCGAGCATCATTTTTCTTGTGGTTTCAAGGCCGTCAATGCCAGGCATTTGAATATCCATGAATACGATTTGTGGCTTCAATTCTTTTGCTAATCGTAATGCATCTAATCCTCGAGCTGCTTCGCCTACCACTTTAACTTTAGAAATAGATAACAAAGTATATTTAATACCGATCCGGGCTATTTCATGATTATCAACTATTAAAACAGTAATCAATTTGTTTCACCTTATTTGAAAATATAAAGAGAGTAAAACTTTCCCGGATTACATGTCAATATGTTGTCATATTTTTTATTAGCAAGCGCGTTTTATTTTATTTGTTCATGAGCATAAATGCGGCGCCGACAACGGTGCTCGATAAGAGTTCCAACAATTTTTCCATCGGATTGATCAGATATAATGATTTTCTCCCAATCATCATTTAAAGCAAGTAATTCAATTTTGTAAGAACCATTGTGGTAAAGTTGACGATATTTTCTAAAAATTAAATGATCATAGTTCTTGACTTTTGCAACAACAAATTCGCCAGGTGAAGGCTTTATGCTTGGGTCAAGCACAATGACATCACCGGGGATAAAAGTGGGTGTCATGCTATTATCTTTAATGAGAAGAGCAAATGAATGGGAGCTAGCTACCTTTGCTAACTGCTCATCTAACCCAACATTAGTTATCGACTCTTTTTCCATAGTATTCACTGCTTGGGTATAACTTAGCAGTGGCACAAAACAGATATTTGGATCAAAGCCTGATTGCATTGTTTCTGCAGGCGGCCTCATATTGCCAAGTCCGAATTGTAGCCAATCTGGAGTTATATTTAATACCTTTGTGGCATATAATAAATTAACTGCCTCTATTCCACTCGTTGTGCTGGATTCCCACTGCGTGATGGTAGTACGTGAGATTTTTTTTGTGTCTGAAAGCTGACTCATTGCTTCGGCTAATCCTTCTTGGCTTAAGCCAGCCTCAAGGCGTGCTTTCTTTATTCTTTGACCGAAAGTTGACATATATGTTCTCTAAACTTTTTCTCATATGATGTTTACTCTAGGTCTTTAGTGTAGCACTATATTACACCGGGTTTAAAAGTAAGTATATATACGTATGTCATTATGTTGACATTTATTGGCGAACTTATTGGACATTAAATAAGATAAGGATGACTTAGAGCTAAGAGTAATATATTGTTTATTTTATCGTTTGTTGTGTTGTTCATTCTGTCAGTTACGTTAATATGCCTCGATTTTTGAGTTCTTCCAAGGCTTTTTTTGCCATGACATGGCCATGAGTTGCGGCTGAAATAAACCAATATCTGGCTTGCTCAGGCTCATTTGTTACACAATAACGCAGCGCAAGATTATATTGTGATTCAGGATCTTGTTGATTTTTTTGTACTGTTTCATTATTAAGATCAAACATGATGGAACCTCCTTTTTTACTCATTGAGTAAGTTAATTAAAAATAGAGAGATGCTCCTTCACTCCAATTAATTGACTAGCACTGACAATGTCAAAAGATCTATCATGTAGTAAAGATTCGCGAAGTCATATACGTAGAAATACTTAGGTAGCTTAAAAAGTTAGGTTGATGGATATCAAAATTATTAATGAGTCATTGTTGCTTGATTATTTGATCTGAAAATTAACATCCATAGTATGGAATGGAGAAATAGTAATAGATAACGATACTTACACAATAATAAAATTTTCCTGGGAGATCACTATGAGCGACGAAGATAATAATAAACAGTTGCCATTTGAAGTGTTGGGGCTTTTTGTATGTAAAACGGTTACTTCTGAAATTATCTATTGTAATGACTTGTTTTTAAAATATGCTGGAGCAAAGTTAATGGATCAAGTCCTCGGAAAAACAGATGCAGATTTTCCTTGGGGAAAGTATGCGAATTATTACCGAAAACATGAGCTGGATGCACTTAATGGAAAAATATATAGTGCTATCCATCCAGCTAAAGATGCGTTAGGGCGCGAAATTTTAATATTTAATACTAAAGCGCCACGGTATGACAAAGAAAAGAAGATTGTGGGTCTTGTCGGTCATGTGATTGAGATTGTTAACCCAAGTATGTTGCAATTGAATCATTTACTAAAGCAAACAGACATAGTCCAGACAGAACAAAAATATATTGTTGGCAAGAATCCAGCAGGGATAAAACTCACCTGCAGAGAAGAGGAAATTTTATTTTACTTGTTACGGGGAAAATCAGCTAAAGTGATGGCAAAAATTTTGGATATTTCGCCAAGAACAGTTGAAGTGCATATCGATCATCTACGCTTTAAATTTAATTGTAAAACCAAAAATGAATTATTTGCGAAGGCAGTTGAGCAAGGCTATTTTAATGTTATTCCAGAATCTTTGTTTAATGTCAAGCTGGCTGATGAATTAAGTTGAAAGAACTGATGCATTTTAATTTTTCCGATATTCTTGAGTGACAAACTAACGTTGAATAGTAGGAATCTAGCTTAGCAGACAACTGTCTGCTGCGCATAGCAAAAAATCACTAGAATTGAAGCAGATCCTTCGTTTCTTTCAGGATGACAAATTAACTTAAATTAGGCTATCTACGATATATTCCTTTGATTTTTTTAAGGATTTTAATTTAACTACTAAAAGTCCAGTAGAATAGGAAATATGTATTATACTTATAATTAAATAAATATAATCTAGCTTATTTATAAGGAGGTTATTATGTTAACACGAGAACAAGAAGCTCTTGCAATAACAGTGATAAATTTAATTCAAGAAGATAAAAGTATTCCTCAGGAACTTATGAGTAAACTAATAATAGCTACTACAGGGAATGATGTTGAGAAATCTGATTTTCGAGATTTTATTGCTGGTTATGTGGCTCCTTTGTTAAATGATAAACAATTATTCGAGTTTACAAAATCAGTTATGATTGAAGATTCAGGTTATTTATTGCGAGATACTAGCAAATTAAGTGGTGATTTATATAAATTGTTTGCTCGTCGTATTAACTATTCCCCTATAGATGAAAGTCAACCAGACTCTATGATTGTTTTAAATAAACTTGTATATGAAAGTATTAAAAAAGATAAAACAATACCTGAAGATAAATTAGATAAAGGGGTTGCAACAGGAATAATATTTAAGTTTGCACCGATACCAAAAGCAATGACCACGGAAGCAACAGCAGAACTGAAAGAGTATCAGAAAATGGCACAGCAGAAACAAAAGCATTTGATTGATAGCATTAAAAAGGAAGGTATACCTGTCCCAGAATTTAAAGAAAAAGTTAAGAATGTGCATGATTTAACGAAAATACTTGATTTGGACACTCGCTTAAAATGGAAGCTAAAAGAATTAGCAAATGCAATGATAAAATATCCAGAGGAATCTGCTTCTTATAAAGCAGCAGAAAAGGTTTTACGGGAAGCACATATTTTAGTTAAAGATATGGATGCCAAGGATGCAAAGCAGGTAGAAAGTTTATTGTCAGCAATTAGTATGGCTGTGATTGTTCTTAAAGATCCAAAAGGTAAAGATGTTGTGACACGTTTAGAAACAGAAGCGACAAAAAATACTATTACTGTAGGAGAAAGATTTTCAAAGGCAATGGCAGCATTAGCAAAAATCTTTAAATGGAATAATAAGACAGAAGCCAAGGCATCAAATGAAGGTGTTTTTAAATATACAACTCTTGCAAAGCCATTAGCTGAATTAGCAGCAGCACCATCTAGAGATGCAAAACCGGTTAAACCTTAATAAGTTTTATTGAAAGCATAAACACGCAGCTTGACTAGAAGTTACAAGATGGGTATGTTTATACTTTTTATGGAATAAATTTCAATCTTATTATGATACATAATACGTCTTTTTAATAGTAAGCAAAGGAATGCGGTAAATGGAAATCGTTGCCCACTTCGAAATTCCTTACTATCAAACCCTCAATGAAGCAAGCCAGATTATAGGCAATTTGCCTGATTTTGCTAAAAATACTAACCATCTATTACGTCTTTATCACTACATGATACTCAACCGTGTATTTGATACCAAAGCCATTGCATTACAACGTACTGGTAAGATCGGTACCTATCCTTCTACACGAGGACAAGAAGCCGTATTTGTAGGTATTGGTGATGCCATGGCAAAAGATGACATCCTGGTACCTTATTACCGTGATACTGCAGCACTCTTGCAGCGTGGTGTTACGATGGCAGAGATTTTATTGTACTGGAGTGGCGATGAGCGGGGAAATTGTTTTGCTTGTGGGGGGGAAGATTTGCCATTTAGTATTCCAGTGGGTAGTCAAGGATTGCTGGCAGCAGGTGTGGCGACGGCATTGAAAATCCGCCAAGAAAAAAGAGCTGTATTGACAGTCTGTGGTGATGGTGCGACGTCAGAAGGGGATTTTTATGAGGCAATGAATATTGCAGGAGTGTGGAAATTGCCAGTGGTGTTTGTGATTAATAATAATCAATGGGCGATTTCAGTGCCACGTGCAGCACAGACAGCAGGGCAGACATTGGCGCAAAAAGCCATTGCGGCAGGTTTTGTCGGGGAACAGGTGGATGGCAATGATGTGATTGCGGTACGGGAACGCGTTGCAATCGCTTTACAAAAAGCGCGTGCAGAACAAGAGCCTTCCTTATTGGAAATTATCAGTTATAGGCAGAGCGACCATACAACAGCCGATGATGCGCGTCGTTATGAACCTAAGGGTTTGCGCGATGCGGAATGGAAAAAAGAACCGATCGCGCGGTTGCGGCATTATTTAGAAACAGTGGATGTGTGGACTGAAGCACAGGAAGAAAAACTACAGAGGGATTGTACAGCAGAGGTAGAGCAAGCAGTGCAGCTATTTTCTAGTGTGCAACCTGCATTGCCGGAAACAATGTTCGATTACCTTTATAAAGTTCTGCCAGATGCTTATGCAGAACAACGGGAAAGGGTTATCAAGCGAGGAACAGCGCATGAGTGACATCACGCTGGTTGAAGCGATAAATCAGGCATTGGCTTATGAAATGCAAGCAGATAGTAGTGTTGTTATCTTGGGTGAAGATATTGGTAAAGATGGTGGCGTGTTTCGGGCCACAGTGGGTTTGTTGGATCAATTTGGTCCTGAGCGTGTGCGTGATACGCCGTTGGCAGAATCAATGATCGGTGGCTTAGCGATTGGTATGGCATTGCAAGGATTGAAACCAGTAGCAGAATTTCAATTTATGGGTTTTATTTATCCGGCATTGGATCAGATTATTAATCATGCAGTACGCATCCGTAATCGCACGCGCGGCCGTTTGCAGTGTCCCGTGGTATTTCGTACACCTTATGGTTGTGGGATACATGCGCCAGAGCATCACTCAGAAAGCACAGAAGCCCTCTTTGCTCATATTCCTGGATTACGTGTGGTGATTCCTTCTTCCCCTGTACGGGCTTATGGTTTATTACTGGCTGCGATACGTGATCCAGATCCAGTGATATTTTTGGAGCCTTCACGGCTATACCGGTGGGCCAAACAATCAGTACCTAACGATGGTCAGGCGTTGCCTTTAGATACATGCTTTACTTTGCATGTCGGGACTGATGTTAGTTTAGTGACATGGGGTGCTATGGTAAAAGAAACCATGGCAGTGGCTAGGCAATTAGCACAAGAAGGTATTAGCGCTGAAGTGATCGATGTGGCGACGTTGAAGCCCCTGGATATGGCAACGATTTTAACTTCCGTTGCAAAAACCGGTCGCTGTGTGATTATTCACGAAGCAGCGCGCACAGGTGGCATAGGAGCTGATATTTCTGCACAAATTGCTGAGCAAGGGTTACTGTTTTTGCAAGCGCCGATACAGCGAGTGACAGGTTATGATATACCGGTGCCGTATCCGCGTTTGGAAAAATTTTATTTACCGGGCGAAGAACAAATTTTAGCAGCAGTGCATCATGTAATGGAGTTTGCATGACATTATTTCATTTACCGGATTTGGGTGAAGGCTTGGCGGAAGCAGAAATTCATGCCTGGTATATTAAAGAAGGGGACGTTGTTGTTGTAGATCAGCCTTTAGTCTCAGTGGAAACGGCAAAAGCGGTAGTGGATGTGCCAGCACCGCAGGCTGGGCGTATTGTGAAGTTATATGGTAAAGCGGGTGAAATGATTAAAACACATGCGCCATTAGTGGAGTTTGCAGAGCAAGAGCCTACTGCACAGATGAAACCAGTCGGGGAAGGTGATGGTGCAATGGTGGGTCGATTGGAAGTGACTCAGCATGTGTTGGATGAAAGTGGTATGAGGGTAGGTGCTGCGCACACAGCAGCAGCGGTGACAGTGAAAGCGATGCCTGCTGTGCGGGCATTGGCTAAACAACTCAAGGTAGATATAACGTTAGTAACACCTTCTGGTCCACAAGGCCAAGTGACAGCGGATGATGTTAAAAAATTCGCAGGCTTGGCTACAGTGCAAGGGGAGGTATTACATGGTGTACGGCATTTTATGGCATTAGCGATGGAAAAATCGCATCAAGTGATTGTGCCGGTGACAGTGTTTGATGATGCAGATGTGACAAACTGGGCCGAGCATAGTGATATTTCTGTGCGCCTGATTCAGGCAATAGTGGCAGGGATTAAGGCAGAACCGTTATTGAATGCGTGGTTTGATGGTCTTACCAGGGTGCATCGTGTGCAGCAGGAAATTAATATAGGGTTGGCGATGGATACAGCGGATGGTTTGTTCGTCCCCGTGTTGCGAAATAGCGCCAAACGGTCAGCGCAAGAATTGCGTGATAATATAGATCAGTTTAAAAAATCAGTGCAGGAACGCACGATTGCACCACAAGATTTACAAGGCGCGACTATTACTTTATCCAATGTTGGAACCATTGCGGGGCGGTATTCGACGCCGATTATTTTGCCACCGATGGTAGCGATATTAGCAAGCGGGAGAATGCGGGAAGTGGTGGCAGTGCGTGAAGGAAAGGTAGCGATTCGGCGGATCATACCGTTGTCGTTGACGTTTGATCATCGGGTGGTGACAGGCGGAGAAGCAGCACGGTTTTTAGCAGCAGTGATGGAGAGTTTGCAAGAATAGCGGCTTAGTCCTCCTCCACAAGGGGAGAGGCTATACGAAGGAAGTGAGGAATAGGAAAGAAGTTTTGTAACTACTCACTCCTGCTTAGAACTTCCCTCTCCCGCTTATAAATGATGTTAGAAAACTGATTTAGAGTGCGGGAGAGGGTTAGGGTGAGGGAAAAATGACAAAGTTTCCCCTCACCCTAACTCTCTCCCGCAATAAAGATCATCATTCTTAGCATCATTTATAAGCGGGAGAGGGAAGTTCTAAGCAGGGGTGAGTAGATACATTTTTATGGAGATCTTATGACTGTTGACTTCAATTTTAATCTCAACGAAACCACTATCCTGCTACGTAACTCCGTCCGTCAATTCGCGCAAGAAATCATTGCTCCACGTGCAGCAGAGATCGATCAACAAAATAAATTCCCCAATCAATTATGGAAAGAAATGGGATTGTTAGGTTTATTGGGTGTCACTGTAGAACAGGAGTTTGGTGGTTCAGGTCTAGGTTATCTGGAGCAAGTGGTCGTCATGGAAGAAATCAGCCGCGCTTCAGCTTCTGTCGGGTTAAGTTATGGTGCGCATGCCAATTTATGTATGAATCAAATCCGTCTCCATGGTAATGCGCTACAAAAGAAAAAATATCTTAAGAAATTATGCAGTGGTGAATACATTGGTGCACTAGCAATGAGTGAATCAAGCGCAGGTTCAGATGTATTAAGCATGCAATTACGCGCAGAGGAAGAAGATCGTTATTATAATTTGAATGGTAATAAAATGTGGATTACCAATGGGCCTGATGCGCATATCATCATTGTCTATGCCAAAACCGGTAAAGAAGCAGAAGCGCATGGTATTACGGCCTTTATTGTAGAGAAACAATTTCCTGGATTTTCTACTACACCAAAACTCGACAAATTGGGTATGCGTGGTTCTAACACGTGTGGTTTATTTTTTGAAAATTGTAAAGTGCCTAAAGAAAATATTTTAGGTGAAGTGAATCAGGGTACCT
>Ga0206921_10141_pt1 | contig 21202 bp, 10 predicted proteins | sample Alteio_BWOrgHeat_66_FD_152930 | JGI IMG/M metagenome (GOLD analysis project Ga0206921, IMG submission 152930) | Enriched cells from forest soil in Barre Woods Harvard Forest LTER site, Petersham, Massachusetts, United States -... | ecosystem: Environmental > Terrestrial > Soil > Temperate forest >...
GCTGCCGGAGATCATGCAGATACAATGATCCGGCCTTTCAATTCATCTTCTTTTTCAAGGTAGAGACCTGTTCCTGCAGATTGGAAACCAGGTTTGCCAACTGGTTGACATCCCAACGATGCTGGGTATTGGCCTTGCTGATGATCATCTGGGCTTTCCACACTTCGATGACGTCATCCGAATTGACGTTATAAGGCTGATAAGCCGTATTATCGCTTATGAGGGTAAGTTTGCTTTTCGATTTATTGTTTTTCATCACCCGTTTGTAGACGATGCCTTCGTTGCGCGATACCACGATATAGGTCTGGTTGCTTTTGACCTCTTCCAGATCGTCGACCTTTTCGCCCACGATCACCGAACCGCTTGGTGTCGGCAGCATGGAGTCCCCGACGATCTCGAAAGCGCGGTAATTGCCCGGGGCGAGCATCGGAAGAGTGAACGTGTTCAGCTCGTCGAGGAATTCGGGATCGGCATATCCGGCGAGGTAACCGGCCGCGGCTTTCACAGGCACGAGCTGGATCTCATTGGAAGCCGCTATCAATTTCTGGTTCCTGCGCTTGGAAAGATAGCTGCCGCCCTTGGTGTCGCTGAGCTCTTTTCTCAGCAATTCATCGAGCGAGAGTTTGAACATATCCGAAATGGTCTCCAATACGTCGAGGCGGGGTTCTGCCCTTTCTTCCTCATAAGCGCCGAGCAGCGAGCGTTTGATGCCTAATTTGGAGGCAAATTCTTCCTGTGTCCAGCCCCGCAGCTTGCGGAGATATTTCAGATTTTGACCTGCTATTGACATAAACTAACATATTTAGCACTAAGATACTAACATATTTAACATCGTCAAAAAAAAATTTAAGGACGGGGACAGCGGATGCATTGGGAAGACAGGGAGCGAAAGCCTCCCCCGAAGACGGGTAGATGGGCGCTTTTTCCGTACATTTGCTTCCCTCCCTGTCAATTTGACCTTTTCAGGAAGGTAGCATCAAATTTGAAGGAGTTGTAGACAGCCCATGCAGGCGCAATTCACAAATTATTAATACTAAAGGAATTATGTTAGGCATTTTATCCAAAATATTTGGCGGGAACAAGTCGGAAAAAGATATCAGGCAAATCCAGCCACTCGTGGAGGAGATCAATCGCCATTTTGCAGCATACCAATCGCTGACCAATGACGAATTACGTGCCAAAACGGAAGAATTCAGGAGCCGTATCAGAGAACATCTTGGAGATACGGACACGAAGATCGCCGAATTGAACAAACAGGCGGAAGAACTCCCCTTCAGCGATATCACGGGGAAGGATGTAATTTACCAGGAGATCGACAAGTTGAAGAAAGAGCGGGACGAACAGATCGAAGAAGTGCTGGAGACCTTGCTTGCTGAAGCATTTGCGGTCGTCAAGGAGACGGCCCGCCGGTTCAAGGAGAATTCCGAAATGGTGGCGACGGCTACCGAGATGGACCGTGCGCTCAGCATAAAAAAAGAATATATCCGTATCGACGGGCAGCAGTCCGTCTTTAACAATTCCTGGATGGCCGCGGGCAGTCCCATCACCTGGAACATGGTGCATTACGATGTGCAGCTGATCGGGGGGACCGTTCTGCACCAGGGTAAGATCGCCGAAATGGCCACCGGTGAAGGTAAGACCCTGGTCTCTACCCTGCCGGCCTATCTCAATGCGCTGTCGGGCGAAGGCGTTCACATCGTAACGGTGAATGATTACCTGGCCCGTCGCGACTCGGAATGGAATGGCACCATCTTCGAATGGCTGGGACTGACGGTGGACTGTATCGACAAACATGAGCCGAACAGCGAAGCCCGCCGGAAGGCCTACGCCGCCGACATCACCTATGGCACCAATAACGAATTCGGTTTCGATTATCTGCGCGACAACATGGTACACTCGCCGGATGAGATGGTCCAGCGCAAACATCACTATGCGATGGTGGATGAGGTGGACAGCGTACTGATCGATGACGCGCGCACTCCGCTGATCATTTCCGGTCCCGTACCGAGGGGGGATGACCAGCAATACCATATTTTAAAAGGACGCGTCGAGAAATTGTTCGAGGCGCAACGACGGGTCTGCAACCAGTTCCTGGTCGAAGCAAAGAAAAAGCTGGCCGAAGGCAATGACGATCCGAAAGACGGCGGGCTGGCCCTGATGCGTAGTTGGAGAGGTTTGCCGAAGTCCGGACCGCTGATCAAATTCCTCAGCGAACCCGGCATCAAAGTGCGTCTGCAAAAATCCGAAAACTATTACCTGGCCGACCAGCAGAAAGAGATGCCGAAGGTGGATTCCGAGCTGTTCTTCACCATCGACGAAAAGAACAACTCGGTGGACCTGACGGACAGAGGCATCCAGATGATCACGCGGGAGGGCGAGGACCCCGAGTTCTTTATCCTGCCCGATATCGGCATCAAGCTGGCCGAGATCGAGAAGAACGAGAATGACAACGACGAAAAGCTGCAGCGCAAAGAGGCGTTGCTGAATGAATATGCCGTCAAGGCCGACCGCATCCACACCGTACAGCAATTGCTGAAGGCTTATACCTTATTCGATAAAGACGTCGAATACGTCGTAATGGAGGGCCAGGTGAAGATCGTCGACGAGCAGACGGGTCGTATACTGGATGGAAGACGTTATAGCGACGGCCTGCACCAAGCCATCGAGGCGAAAGAAAACGTGAAGATCGAAGCCGCCACCCAGACCTATGCGACGGTAACGTTGCAGAACTATTTCCGGATGTACCATAAGCTGGCCGGTATGACCGGTACGGCCGAAACGGAGGCCGCCGAATTGTGGGATATCTACAAACTGGATGTGGTGACCATTCCCACCAATGTGCCCGCCATCCGCAAGGACCACCAGGACCTGGTGTTCAAGACCAAACGCGAGAAATACAGGGCGGTGATCGACGAGATCGAAAAGCTGAGGGGCGAAGGCCGGCCATCGCTGGTGGGTACGACGTCCGTGGAAGTGAGCGAGCTGCTGAGCAAGATGCTGCAGGTAAAAAAGATCCCGCATAATGTGCTCAACGCCAAACAGCACTCCCGCGAGGCGCAGGTCGTCGCGGAGGCCGGTCTGGCGGGTGCGGTGACCATCGCCACCAACATGGCCGGCCGTGGTACGGACATCAAATTGGGGCCGGGCGTCAAGGAGGCCGGCGGCCTTGCGATCATCGGTACCGAGCGTCATGAAAGCCGCCGGGTGGACAGACAGCTCAGGGGACGTTCCGCCAGACAGGGCGACCCCGGAACATCACAGTTCTATGTCTCGCTGGAAGACGACCTGATGCGGATGTTCGGCAGCGACAGGATCGCTTCGCTGATGGACAAGATGGGTTATAAGGAAGGCGAGGTCATCCAGCACAGCATGGTGACGAAGAGCATCGAACGGGCGCAGAAAAAAGTGGAAGAAAACAACTTCGGCATCCGCAAAAGGCTGCTGGAATACGACGACGTGATGAACAAACAGCGGAATGTCGTCTATAAGAAACGCAACCATGCGCTGTTCGGGGACAGGCTGGCGTTGGATCTCGACAACGCCTTTTATATCGTCGCCGAGGGGCTGATCAACTCGTTCCGCGAACAGGATGACTACGAAGGGTTCAAGCTGTCCTCGATCGTCAATTTCGGCATCGATACCAAGATCGCACAGGACGAATTCCTGAAAGGCGATGTCCGGCAGCTGTCGGAGCGGCTTTACCTTGAGGCCACGCAGAATTACGAGAACAAATTGACCGAGCTGCGCAGGCAGGCGCTGCCGGCCTTCCAGAATATCCGGACCACCCAGGGCAGCCATGTGGAGAATGTAGTGGTGCCGTTCACCGATGGGAAAAAACGCATCAATGTGCTGGCCAATCTGCAAAAGACGCTGACCACCGACGGTCGCGAGCTGTCCAATGCGGTGGAAAGACAGATCACGCTGGGAATCATCGACGAAGCCTGGAAAGAGCACCTCCGGGACATGGACGATCTCAAGCAAAGCGTCCAGACGGCCTACCTGGAGCAAAAGGACCCGCTCGTGATCTATAAGGTGGAGGCCTTCGAACTGTTCCGGCGCATGGACAGCGATGTCAACAGGGATATCATCTCCTTCCTTTGCCATAGCGGCATTCAGCAATCCAATCAGCAACAGGCCGCCATCCGTGAAGGGCGCGAGCAGAAGACGGATATGAGCAAAATGCGGGTACGCAAGGATGAGATGGCTGCGGCCCCCGCCGCCGCGGGCGCCGGTGCTCCCCATAACGGCACGCCCCAGGAAGGCGGAAGGGACTATTACGAACCTTCCGAGCCGGTGAAACACGAGCCGGTGAAAGTAGGGCCGAAGATCGGGCGTAACGATCCCTGTCCTTGCGGCAGCGGAAAGAAGTATAAGAATTGCCACGGCAAAGATGCTGCTTAGCGTGTTGAATGCGCCGGGGGGCTGATGAACGGGTCGGTGGAGAAGGATGATTTCCCTAATTTCAGCGCTTAAACTCGCTATGATATATGAGAAAATTTTTGACTGTGCTGGCTTTGATTGCCGGACTCTCGCCGGCTATTGCCCAGCAAAGACCAGCTAACCCCAACCAACCACCTGCAGGGACCGGCGGCGGCGCCGCACCGGGAACGCGTGGCGGAGGTGCCGCTCCGAGACAGGAGCCCAAGCCTTACAAGGATGTGATTACGGACAAAGCGGTGAGCCATCCCGGGCTGTTTACCGTTCACCGGGTCGAGGACAAATGGTATTTCGAGATCCCCGACTCCATTTTCAATCGGGATATCCTGGTCAGCACCCGGTTTGGCAAGACGGCCGCCGGAGGGAATTACGGCGGTGAGGCGGTAAATGTGCAGACCATCCAATGGCAGAGGGGTCCTTCACACACGGTGTTCATGAAAGTGGAGACCATCGTGAATGTGGCCGCGGACAGCACTCAGCCCATAGCACAGGCTGTAAGGAACTCCAACCTGAACCCGATAGCCGCGGCGTTCGACGTGAAAGCCTATGGCAAGAGCGCTGATTCCACCTCGGGCACCGTGGTCATCGAAGTGACCGATTTTTTCAAGGGTGACAACCAACCCGTGAGCCTGACACCCGCTATCAAGAGAAGATATAGCCTGGCGGCCATCTCCGCGGAACGGTCCTATATCGAAAGCATTCATACCTACCCTATCAATACGGAGATCCGGACGGTAAAGACCTTTACCTCCTCCCCCGCCCCGGCGGGGCCGACGGCCGGCGGACGCAACCCCATGGGTGAGCTGCCAGCCGCCGAAGTCAGCGGAGCGGTAACGTTCGAGCTGAATAACTCCTTTTACCTGTTGCCGAAAGTGCCGATGCGCAGACGCAAATTCGATCCCAGGGTTGGATTTTTCGCGAGCCGTTTCACCGTATACGGTGACGACGAACAACGCGTCGAAGAAGACGAATTCATCCATCACTGGCGTCTGGAGCCGAAAGACGAAGACATCGACAAATGGAAACGCGGTGAGCTGGTCGAGCCTAAGAAGCAGATCGTGTATTATATCGATCCGGCCACGCCGAAAAAATGGCGTCCTTTCCTGATCGCCGGAATCAATGACTGGCAGGTCGCCTTTGAAAGAGCGGGCTTCAAGAATGCCATCGTGGGCAAGGAATGGCCGGAGAATGACCGGACCATGTCCCTCGAAGATGCACGGTTCTCCGTGATCCGTTATTTCGCCAGCGATATCGAGAATGCATATGGCCCCAATATCGCCGACCCGCGCAGCGGGGAGATCCTGGAGTCGCATATCGGCTGGTACCACAACGTGATGAAGCTGGTGCATGACTGGTACATGATCCAAACGGCGGCTGTGGACCCGCGCGCCAGGAGGATGAAGTTCGACGATGCGCTGATGGGCGACCTGATCCGTTTTGTCTCTTCTCACGAAGTCGGGCATACGCTGGGGTTGCGTCATAATATGGGCAGCAGCAGCAAGACGCCGGTAGAGAAGCTGCGTGACAAGGCCTGGGTGGAAGCCAACGGGCATACGGCATCGATCATGGATTATGCGCGTTTCAACTATGTCGCCCAGCCGGAAGACAACATCACCTCGAAGGGGTTGTATCCGCGCATCGGCGATTACGACAAATGGGCGATCATGTGGGGGTATAAGGGCTTGCCGGACACGAGGGACGAAGAGGAAGACAAGAAGATCCTCAACAAATGGATCATCGACAGTTTGGGGTCCAATCCCCGTCTATGGTTCGGCGGAGAGGGTCAAAACTTCGACCCGCGCGCGCAGACGGAAGACCTGAGCGACAATTCCATGAAGGCGAGCGAGTACGGCATCAAGAATCTGAAGCGTATCCTGCCCAGCCTGCCCGAGTGGTGCAAGGAGGAAGCCGACCGTTATGAAAATCTCGAAGAAATGTACGGTCAGCTGGTGGGACAGTTCTCCCGGTATATGGGCCATGTGACGAAGAATGTCGGCGGCGTACAGGAGACTTTCAGGAGTATCGAACAGACCGGGGATGTCTATGAGGCGACGCCTAAGGCGACCCAACGCGAGGCCGTCGAATTCCTCAACAAGAACCTGTTTGCGACGCCGACCTGGCTATTGAATAAGGATATCGTGAATAAATTCAGCAACCCGGGTATGGAAGACCAGGTGAACACCGTACAGGCCAATGTGCTGAAGAGCCTGATGTCCGCCGCGCGTCTGTACCGCCTGGCGGTATGCACGCAACGCTACGGCACCGGGGTCTATGGCGTGGACGACCTGCTGACGGACACGAAAAAAGGAGTATGGGGCGAACTGGCGACGGGCGCCGTCATCGATCCCTACCGGCGCAATCTCCAAAAACAATATGTACAGGCGCTGATCGCGCTGATCAATCCCGAGCCGGCTGCGGCGCTGCCTCCCGGGGTTAACCTGCCGAGGGGCCTGGCGATATTCACGGGCGATATCCGGTTTACGGACGTGCCTTCGATAGCCAGGGCGCAGCTGGTAGAGTTGCGGACCGAGATCGGAGCGGCGATCGCGCGGACGACGGATAAAGTGAGCCGGTATCACCTGCAGGATGTGCAGGAGAGGATCAAACAGGCGTTGAATCCGAAACAATAGGTTGGATAGTAAGAGAATGGAAGGCCCCCGCGAGTGCGGGGGCCACATTTGAAAAGCACGCTATTTATACGCCGTCCTGAATCTGCCCTTGCCTCGCCCAAGCAATTCCTCGGCCTCATTTTTGAACCGGAGCGCCAGCCTATCGGCATCCTTTTGGGTGCCCGCTTCCGTATAGATCCATAGGGGTGATTCGGGACCCGCATAGCGGAGACGGACCCAGCCTTCTTCGAAATCGATCCTCAAACCGTCTTCTTCGCGCCGGTGGCTTGACTCGTATTTTTCAAGGATTGTTGCCAATAGCTTTTCCACCACCGTCGGGTCGTGGAGGTCGATCCGGCTTTTCGACATATAATAAGGAGGACACTCGCCTCTCAATTGCGATAGCGATTTGCCAGCCTTTGCGACGTGCGAAAGGAATAAAGCGATCGCCACGAGTGCATCGCGGCCGTAATGCAATCCGGGGTAGATCACTCCCCCCCTCCCTTCTCCGCCCACGACTGCATGACATATTTTCATCTCTTCGATCACAAAGGGCTCTCCGGCGGATGCAGAGAAGCAACTAAACCCGCTCTTTTCTGCCATATCACAAAGCGCCCTGGTAGAAGAGCCCACGACATTGCCAGGCGTATGTTTCAAAACATGATCGGCGATCGCCACTAACAAATAGTCGTCTCCAAACGGCAAGCCATCCTCACAGCAAAAGAAAAGCCGGTTGACATCCGGATCGACCGCGATGCCCATATCGGCCTTTTTGGCCGTTACCAGGGCCGACAGTTGAAAAAGATGCTCCGGTATCAATTCGGGATCATGGCCAAAATCGCCGTCGGGTTCGCAAAATATCGGGAATATGGTCTGCACGCCGAGCGCGTGTAATAATTGTGGTACCGCGATGCCGCCGACCGAATTGACGCCGTCCACTGCGATGAGGAAATTAGCCGCCTTGATGGCTGCTTTATCCACCACTGGCAATTGCCGGATAGCTTCTATATGCCTGGTCAGGTAGGTATCATTCGAAACAACCTTTCCCAACCGGTGTGCGTCTGAAAAATTGACCGCGCCGTTTCCGACCAGCCCCCCGATCCGGGTGCCATCGGCTGTGCTCATTACCTCCCCTTTTTGATTCAGCAGTTTCACCCCATTCCATTCTTTGGGGTAATGGCTCGCGCTCAGCACGATACCACCCCCTGCCTTTTCGGCTGTGACGGCCATCGCCACCGTGGGCGTGGCGGAGAGGCCGAGATCGGTCACGTCAATACCAAGGCCACGCAGCGTGCTAACGACCAGACTATGGACCATCTCTCCCGACGCACGCGCGTCCCTGCCGATCACGATCCTGGAGATGCCGGTCTTTTCGATCGTCCATTGTCCAAAGGCAGCTGTATATTTTACGATATCGAACGGCGTCAGTCCGAGACCGGGTCTGCCGCCAATGGTGCCTCTGATGCCGGAAGTGGATTTGATAAGTGTCATAATTCATAGCATTAAATAAGTTGAACCGGGAGACCGCCGTTGATCATTGCCGGCCTGTAGATTTCAGAGACAGGCGGTACTCACCGGGTCATTAATATATTTGGAAAGCGCGGGGCACGCTCGCAAGACCGTTCAAAAGGGTTCCGGTCATCAGTCTTACGGGGATGGGACTAAAATGAATGCATCATCTAACGGAACAAACTTACAAGAGGATTTTGTGGAACATGGGGTGATATTCCAAAGGAAAGCAGGTGTTTTCAAAAAGGTGTTGGACTCCGCGGTCCCCATAACCAGGACCGGTGAAGATCGGTTAGGCGGGTTTGTCCCTGGCATGGGGGATTTTCGGAAAAAGGATGGGGGATTTTGTAAAGCGGCATGGGGGGTTTTTATAAAGGGGACGGGGGTTTTTATAAAGAGAGGCGTGACATTCCTGCATCAATTCACTAAATTAGTGGAGAATAGAAAGTTTTGTTCCTATTGTATGTACCGGATTCTTTTGATTTGCAGTTTGTTTGCGCCTTGTTTGGTCCATGCGCAGGTCTTCCATCATTTGAATGAGGGAGACGGATATACCCAGCAATGTGTATTTACATTCGCACAAGACAGTACTGGATTTATCTGGCTGGGGGGGAAATCCGGACTCTCCCGGTATGACGGCGTTCATTTCCGGGAATATATGAGCAACAGCGACGATTCGAATGCCCTATGCTCTCAGTCGGTGATCACGCTGCTAATGGATAGATGGCACCGGCTATGGGTGGGGACGAGCCGAGGCCTGTGCAGGTATGACCCTGAAAGAGATCAATTTATGAGGTTTCGCCGGGGACCGCTTGGCGATCCCCAGATCAGTTGTCTTTTCGAAGACCGCGAGGGGAACCTCTGGGCAGGCAACTCACGCGGACTTTTCCGAATGGATAGCCTTCATCCCGAAGCATTCGCTGCCGTGGTGCGCGTAGCGGGAGATAGCGCAAGTCTGTCCGATATTCAATCGGTGTATGAAGATTCAAATGGGGATTTTTGGGCCAGCGGCCCAATAGGCCTGGTGCGGTTGACCCCAGCCAACGGGGGTTACCGTTTTACCGTTTATCGCGGGCCAAAGGATGGGTTGACCCGTATTTGGCCCAATCCCCGGCAGTCCGGAAACATCTGGGTAGGGTCCATTAGCTCCGGAGTATTGTCTTTCGACCCTGAAACCGGTGTCATGCAGAACGTGCTATCCGCCGGCGGAGTCAATCCCGGGCTTCCCGATAATTATGTCCGTTCGTTTTGCGCTGACAACCGGGGTCGTCTTTGGATCGGAACCGGGGACGGTCTGAGCATCTATGACCTGGCGTCCGGCCGCAGTACCATCCTCCGGCACCAGCCGGGTGAGAACGGCAGCCTGAGCCAGAACTCGGTATTCGGCTTGTTCAAAGATACAACAGGGTCGATGTGGGTGGGCACCTACTATGGGGGCGCAAATGTGTCCTATGCGCATTCCACCGATTTTACACTTTATCATGGTGATCCTAATCGCTCCAGCATCAGCAATGATGTCGTCACCTGCTTTGCCGGGGATGCCGGGCACAACCTTTGGATCGGAACGGACGGCGGCGGACTGAATTATTTCGACCCGGGCACACGGAAGTTCACCGCCTATACCCACACGGGGACGAACCCTGCCAGCATCGGCGCCAATATCGTCAAATCGATCTGCCTGGACCGCGACAACAATCTATGGGTCGGTACCCGCGGCGGTGGATTAAATGTCGAACGGGACAATCGTTTTCGACGGGTGCTAAAAGATACGGTGGAAACCGAAGTAGAAAGCCTGCTGGAAGACCGGGAGGGCAGGTTCTGGGTGGCTTCCGAGGACCGCTTGCGGGTCTACTCCCGAAAAGGTCAACAATTGTACCCATATACCGGCATTTCGAACCTCGGAGATTTCCTGGATGACGCTTCCTTCTACCTGTTGTATGAAGATAGGGCGGGGAATATATGGATGGCTTCGCCCGGGAAAATATTCGTCCTGAAACAAGGAGAGACCCGTATCAGTCGTCTTACCTCCTTATCGGACCGTTTATTTTCTTCAAATGTCCACTGTATTCGTGAAGATCATAAGGGCCGTATGTGGTTCGGAACCTCCAAGGGAGGTTTGGTAGGATGGGACCCATCTACCGGAAAGATGGTGAGCTACGGCGAAAAACAAGGCTTACCGGACCAAAATGTACTGGTGATCGGAGAAGACGACAATGGCCGGCTTTGGCTCGGAACGCCCGTGGGTCTGTCCTGTCTCGACCCCGACACCCCACTGATCCGCAACTTCACCGTGAGTGATGGGCTGCCACCCCGCGGTTTCTTTTACAATTCCTTTTTTAAGGACAGCAACGGCGAATTATTCTTTGGGGGATATAACGGTTTTGTGTCGTTTGTGCCCGCCAATATCGACCTCAACTCCAATACCACGACGCCTGTTTTCACTTCGCTGGATGTTTTCAATAAACCGGTCGCTATAGGCGGGAGCGACGGCCTCCTGCGAAGGTCGATGGTATACGAAGATCATCTCAGTTTCGGTCATGACCAGGATGGGTTTACGATCCATTTCGCCCTGTTGAATTTCATCAAACCCGAAAAGAACCGGTATGCGTATAAGATGGTAGGGGTCGACCAGGATTGGAACGAAACTGCTACCAGTTCGGCCACTTATACGGGATTGCCGGACGGGGATTATGTATTTATGGTAAAGGGCTCCAACAACGATGGCGTCTGGAGTAAGCCGGCGCTGTTGAACGTGACGATCCGACCGCCTTTTTGGAGGACCTGGATGGCGTATGGCATTTACCTCCTTGCAGTAACCGCCTTGTTATTCCTGGTCATGCGCTACCTGTTCCTGCGCGAGCGGCTGAAGCATGAGGGCGCGCTAAACCAGGCGAAACTCAATTTCTTTACGAATATTTCCCACGAGATACGTACCCATCTCGCATTGATCGGCGGTCCGGTCGAAAAGATGTTCCTCCGCCATCGGGATGAGGAAGACAGACGTCAGCTTCAGTATATCAAGAAGAATTCGGAAAGTCTGCTCCAACTGGTGCGGGAGCTGATGGATTTCCGGAAGGCCGAATCCGGCAACCTGAGCCTGCGGGTGTCGCAAAACGATGTCATATCTTTCGCGAAGGAGATCGTTCAGCGATTCGAACCTATGGCAGCCGATCGGAATATCCGGCTCAGTCTTGTATGTTCGGCAAATTTGATCTCTTTGCCCTTCGACGCGGAACAATTGGAAAAAGTACTGATAAACCTTCTGATTAACGCGTTTAAATTTACTCCCGATGGTGGAACCATCGATGTGCTGGTCGAGGAAACCCGAACGACCGTCGAGATCCGTGTCGTCGACAACGGCAAGGGGATTGCGGCGGAGAACCTGCCCAAGCTATTCACCAACTATTACCAGGAAACCGAATATGGTGTAAAGAACACAGGATATGGCATCGGGCTGGCTTTGGCAAAGACGATCGTCGAATTGCATAAAGGACAGCTGAAGGTGGAGAGCAAGCCGGGTGTGTTTACCTGTTTTACCGTAACGCTGCCGAAGAAAGGCCTATCGATATCGGCACCGGCTCCCGAGCCGCGAGAGGGCCTTTTGGAAAAACCCGAACTTTCTCCTGTCACGGAAGACACGCCCGATGGTAAGAAATATTCGGTGTTGATCGTGGAAGACAATCCGGAGCTGCGCTCGTTCCTGCAATCCGCCCTGGACGATCAATATGATATCATACAGGCGCCCGACGGGCTGAAAGGATGGGAATCCGCAATCGAAGAATTGCCCGATCTTATCATCAGTGACGTGATGATGCCCGGTATGGATGGATTTAGTTTATGCGGAAAATTGAAATCCGACGCAAGGACCAGTCATATACCCGCCATCCTTCTTACGGCCAGGAGTTCCATGGCCGACCAGATCAGCGGTCTGGAAATGGGCGCCGATATCTACCTGGCCAAACCTTTCAGCATCCACATCCTGCGGTTGCATCTCCGGAATCTTTTGGCCGGGAGAGAAGCGCTTCGGCGAAGATATGCAAAGGGAATTGCCGAGCCTTCCGGCGAAACGGAGACGCCGACCATCGATGATCTGTTCATGAAAAAGGCGCTGCAATTCATCGAAGAAAAAATGGATGATGAAGAATTTGGCGTGCCTATGCTCTCCTCTCATATGCTGATGAGCCAGCCCATCCTCTACAAGAAGATGAAAGCCCTAACGGGCATGTCCGTCAACGATTTTATCAAGAGCGTCCGGTTGAAAAGGGCTGCCCAGCTGCTGCTGGAAAAGCGGTATACTGTATACGAGGTTGTCTATATGGTCGGTTACAACGACCGGAAACATTTTGCCAAGGAATTCAAAAAGATGTTTGGTGTGACCCCGGGTGAATACGGTAAAGACCTGAAATGAATCAGCGAGCGCTCGCTGTGTAAAAAAGGCCCCCAAATAAGTGTCTGACTTTTTGGGGGCACATCAACTGCGGGGGCCTTTTTTTAATTTTTATGATTATTGAAGAACGCCCAGAACAGATCCAGCATAAACCCGCTATTGCGCAGATTCACATCATTCCATGAAGCATTGCTGACATTGTCCACGCGCGTGAGGCCCTGGTTATACCGCAGATCGATCCCGAACCCGCTGGGGCTTTGATAACCCAATCCCAGACCCCATTGAAAATCTGCTCCATTGGTAATACTCTTGACGCTTTGATCGGCCCACGTCGAGGAGCTGACGTTGATGTTCACTTCGGGACCTGTTTCAAGATAAAAACCACTGTTGAACTTGTATTTCGCAAAGACAGGAATATTCACATAGCGCAGGTGCAGGTGGCCTTCAGAGGAAACGCTCGCCGAGTTGCCCGATTGCCCCGCGTTTACTTCGGCTCCTGCCGTCGTATACAGGACCTCCGGCGAAATAGCGAAGTGGTCGCCCAGCCAGAAATTCGTGAAAACGCCTGCATTCCAGCCGGCTGTTGCGGAATAGGAACTATACGTTGAGTTGCTGCTCGACAGGAAGGTTGTCAAATTCCCCCCTGCCTTGATGCCCCATTGGAACCCTTGTGCATAAAGATGCCCTCCTGCCATAAGCAATACGATGGCCACGATTGTCAATGTCTTCTTTTTCATAATGGTAATTTTTAAACCTATCCTCAAATCTTATGCCCGGGGATTTGATGGTCCCGGACGAAGGTGCTGCGGCGGGGCTATGGCTAGCGGGACTCGCGGACGAAGGCGCTCCGGCGCGGTTGGGGAACGGGGCTACCCTCCCCTTTGATCGCATGCCAGAGGACGGCATTCATAAGACGGTCCGGTATCCGGTCGGCATCCGAGAGATCGAAGTGCCCGGAGAGCTCGGCGGAGGGGCCGGAGGCCGTATTGCGGGTATTGATGTCGACACCGGCGGGAAGGAAGGTAAAAGAGGTGGTATCGGCGGTAGCGGTAAAACAGCCGTAGAGGGGGGTGGAGGCCGCGTCGAACTGGCTCATGGGCGGAAGGCCCAGGATCAGCTCCATGGTCCGGAGGATGGAGGTCGTGGAATACAGGGTATGGTTGACGGAATGACGGCGGACATAGGGGCTGATGACAAAGGCGGGCGAGCGGTGGGCATCGACATGATCGGGGCCGTCCTGGGCGTCGTCTTCGAGGACGAAGATGGCGGATTGCGCCCAGACCGGGCTATGCGAGATGTGATCGATCAGCCTGCCAAGCGCGAGATCGTTGTCGGCCACCTGTGAAATGGGGCTATACGCGCCTTTGTTCAATCCGCTGGTATGGTCGTTTGGGAGATAGATCGTGCTGAAATGCGGCAGGTTGCCTGTCTTCACCAGCGAGTCGAAATCTTTCTCGAATATGGATTCCCTGTAGACGTCCTGGATACCGAGGTTCCAACCGGGATAGCGGGTGCAATAGTGTTCCTTTTCTTTCAGGGTGGGCAGCGTGGGATAGCCGTTGTCCATGAATTCGCCATAATTCCGGAAGGAGACGCCGGCGCGGTCGCAATAGTCCCAGATAAAACCCTTCGTGGGGTTGGCGATGGGGCGGCTTCCGTCGAAATCATAGGCGCCTCCCCGGCCGCTGTAATTGGTGGGCCAGGTCTTTTCGACGAAGTCCGTGGCATAACCTGCCATCGACCAATTGTGACCGTCGGCACTGACCTCGGCATCTACATAGAAATTGTCCAGCAATACGAAATCCTCGGCGATGGCATGGGCATTAGGCGTGATCCTTTTCCCAAAAAGAACGAGGCTCGTGTCGCCATTCCCCTCCGATTCGTCGCCCAACACCTGATCATAGGTGCGGTTTTCCTTGAGGATGTAGAAAACATATTTAATAGGTGAAGACTCGCCGGCGCGGCGGGGAATGGGATTTCCCTCTTCCCCGGGAGCGGTCAACTCCTTCTCAGGGGAATAGGAGGAATTGGCATAGACCTGCCTGGTATAGTCGGCCAGCTCGGCCGCTGTCGGGATGGGGATAACCGAGAGGGTGCCCTTGAGCATATTGCCGATATATTGGTGCGGATGGCCTTCGGAGCGTTGGTGGGTCTCTTCTTTTTCGAGCGGGCTCGGACCATAGGGATCGGGCATCGAAGTGAAGCCTTTGCCGTTGGCGACGAGCAATTGATGTCCGGAGACACGGACGCAGGTAGGATACCATCCCACCGGGATGAAGCCCAGCGACCGGCTGTGGCCCGGTTGGGAGACATCGAAGACGGCGAGATAATTGTTGTCGGCATTGGCGATATAGAGGGTATGCCCAGACGCGTCGAGGGCGAGGCTATTGGTAGTGGACCCGATGGGGGCGTCGGGGGACAGGGCCGTGTGGAGCACTTCGATGGTTTTGCGGGCGGAGATGTCGATGATGGAAACGGAATTGGAGTTGGCATTGGCGACATAGAGCAGGCGGCCATGGCGGTCGAGCGTCATATCCGTAGGGTGGTCTTCGGTTGTCACCGAATCCCGGAGACGGTCTTGTTGCGTGTCATAGATCCATATCCTTTTCGCGCCCCAGGCAGAGATGTACAACTCTTTTCCCGAGGGGGACAGCACGCTGGAATAGGCTTCTGCCCCGAGGGACGATCGCGAGAGGAGCTTTTTGCTTTTGGTATCGAAGACATACAGGGCATTGTCTTCCTTGGTGACGACATAGAGCCTGTCGCGGGAGTCGTCGAGGCTGATGCCGGTGGGGCTGATAGAGGCCGCAGGCCAGGTTTTACCGAGAAAAATGGTATCGGGCGAGGTTAGGGTGTCGGTGGTCAGGGTCCAGCGGATGATGCAGTTGTCGTTGCCTCCCGACGCATAGAGCCAGGGGTGGCGTTTGCTGAAGGCGAGTCCGAGCCAGCCCCTTTTCATGATGACGGAGGCGCTCACCCGTTGCGTATGGAGATCGATAAGATCGATGGCTTGTGGCCCGTTTCCGTTGAGGGTGACGGCTGCGTGAATGCCGTCGGGAGCCAGCGCAATATTGAGCGGTAGGTCCGAACTGAGCGGGATACCGGTGCCCGCCGGGGTGAGATACCACCCGTTCGGTAATTGGGTGCGGGTGGGTTGAGCGAAAAGATGGCAACAAATCAGGAGAGCCGCCGGGAGCAATGTGTTTTTCATGGAATAAAGATAAGGGCCCCCGCTACGCGGGGGCCCTTATCAAAAGTGATCTTATTGTTATTCTAACCCATATTTGGTCATATACCGGTGGTACAGCTGTGTCTGTTTGTTCTCCAGGCTCACTTCACGCCCCTGGATAAAGCAATGTTCGATGATGCTGGAGCGCATATCGAGGATGTCCCCGTCGCTGACGACGATATTGGCGTCTTTGCCGGATTCCAGACTGCCGGTGCGGTCGTCGATGCCGCATATTTTGGCGGCATTGAGGGTAATGGCCTGAAGCGCCTGTTCCCTGGTCAGGCCATAGGCTACGGCCGTACCCGCATTGAACATCAGGTTGCGATAACGGGCCTCCTCGTGGTTGTCATTGAGCGCGAAAAGGACTCCCGCTTTCTGAAGGGTCGCGGGTGTCTTGAAGGGCTGGTCGACATCGTCGTCCTCGGTAGTAGGCAGCGCATGCAATTGCTGCAGGATAACGGAGATATTGTTTTGTTTGAGCAGATCGGCGATCAGCCAGCTCTCGCTGCCTCCGACGATCGTCACGTCGAACCCGAACTCTTTCGCAAAGTCGATGGCCACCAGCATCTGCCGGACCTGGTCCCCATGGACGAAGAGTTTTTGCGTACGGTTATAGAGGCCTTTTACCGACTCGAATTTCATGTTGGTCTCCTTGTGTTCCGGCTCGGCAAGATAGGCCCTGGCTTCGCGGAAGAAAGTCTTGATCTCTTCGACTTTGGCCAGCGCCTCTTTTGTCGGATCGGTCGGGGGTTGCGCACCGCCGAAACGTCCTCCTCCCCCGCCCCCAAAGCGGCGTTGACGGTTCATAAACGACGGAAGATTGACATGGATGGCATTGTCCATCTTATAGGCGGCGTCTTCCCAGTTCCATGCGTCGAGCTGCACGATCGTGGACGAGCCGCTGATCGTGCCGCCCTGTGGCGTCACGCCGGCAAGGAGGATGCCGTTGGCGCGGAGCGTGCCGATGATCTTCGAGTCCGTGTTATAAGCAACGATCGAGCGGATGGTGGGGTTGAGATCACCCAGTTCTTCATAGTCGTTCGAGCCCCGGACGCCGCTGCCTATTTCCTTCAGACCAAGATCGGTGACGGAGAGGATGAGCCCGGGATAGACCTGTTTGCCCTTGGCATCCACGACCTTAGCCCCGGAAGTGTTGGCAGGGGCATCGGTACCCACCCGAACGATCTTACCGTTGGCAATCTCGATGGTGCCTCCTTCGATGACCTGGCCGTTACCGACATGGATGGTGCCGCCGGTGATGAACACCCGGCCCGTATTGGGTTTTGCCGGGTATACGTCGTCCTGCGCCTGTGTAACCGCGGTTACGGGCAACAGGAGCGCGAGTAAGCAATAATTCTTGAATATCTTATTCATTGGTCATACTTTTTATTGGTTAGATTCCGTGGTTGCGCTGGTTTGTCCGGCGTCATCGCCGTCGCCATCGCTGACATCGATGGTCAGCAGACCGTCATGATGATCGTGGTCGCCGCAGCTGAGCTCGATATGATAGCTGGGGGTGGCGGCGGCCATGGGTGCACCCGTCCGTTTTTCAGCTACCATTTTTTGGATCAGGCGGTTGCGTTCGCCGGCGATATATTTGCGCATCTGGATATCCCGATCGATATCATAATAAACGATGCCGTCCACGATGGATTTTTCAGCCCGGGCATAGATGCTCAGCGGGTTGTCGCTCCATAGCACGAGATCGGCATCCTTTCCTTCCCTGATGCTGCCTACGCGGTCGGCCACATGGAGGGCCCTGGCAGGATTGAGCGTCACCATCTTGAAGGCCTCTTCTTCCGACAGGCCGCCATATTTCACGCTTTTGGCCGCCTCCTGGTTGAGCCGGCGCGCCTGTTCGGCATCATCGGAATTGATACAGACATTAAGGCCCTCCTTGGTCATGATCGCCGCATTGTAGGCGATGGCATCCTGGACCTCCATCTTATACGCCCACCAGTCGGAGAAAGTGGAAGCATTGCTGCCATGGGCTTTCATCTTATCGGCGACCTTGTATCCCTCGAGGATATGGGTATAGGTGTTGACCGTAAAACCGAATTTGTCGGCGACGCGCATCAGCGCCGTGATCTCGCTTTGCACATAGGAGTGGCAGGTGATGAATCGTTTGTGGTTCAGTATCTCGACGAGGGCTTCCAGTTCCAGGTCCTTGCGGGTGGCGCCGGGAGCGGCCTTGCGTTGTTTTTCATAATCCCGGGCGCGGGTAAAGGCATCCATCAGCACCTCTTCCACACCCATACGGGTGTCGGGGAAGCGGTTGTTGTTCGTGGAAGTGGTCCTTTTTACGTTTTCGCCGAGCGCGAATTTGATGAAGGGATCCCAGTTCCTGAATTTGAGGGCGGTATCGTTGACGCCCCAGCGCAATTTGATGAGCTGGGTCTGTCCGCCGATCGTATTGGCCGAGCCGTGGAGGATATGGCTGCTGGTGACGCCGCCTGCCAGCTGACGGTAGATATTGATGTCTTCCGGGTTGAGGTTGTCGGCGATGCGGACCTCCGAAGTGACGGATTGTGCGCCTTCGTTGATGGAGAAGGCGGCAATATGCGAGTGTTCGTCGATGATACCCGGGGCAAGCCATTTACCGGTGCCATCGATGACCTGGGCGCCGCCGGCTTCCAGGTTCTTCCCGATCCTGGCGATCTTGCCATTCTTTACCAGGACATCGGTGCCCGCCAGACGACCATCTTTTTCGTTGGTCCACACAGTAGCATTTCGGATGAGCAGGTCGTGTTGGGTGGGCAGGCTGTCCCAGCCATACCCGTCGAAGGGATAGAGCACCTTGCCCAGGCGTTGCGGACGCCGGTTGACCCTCGCCGATGTATCGGGAGCCGCGGCCTTCGAGAAGGTAGCCGTCCAGACCACCAGGCCTCCGGCCGAATCGGTGCCGTTGCCGTTGAAGACATCCCCATTCAAGGTGCCGCTGAGATGGGTTGCGCCGCCGGGACGTCCTCCGCCGGGTCTTCTGCCGCCACCACCCGCGGGCGCCTCGCCGGCCGGAGCCTCACCACCGGGTCTGCCGCCTGCACCACGGAAACCGCCGCCGCCTGCGCCGGTAGGCCCGCCAAAGCTGAGCGAGACCAGTTTGCCGTCGAAGCTGAATTTTCCGGTGAGCGTGTCCTTGCCGATGACATTCGCGGATGCCGGAGATTTGATGTCGAGGGTATAGGACGTGGAGTTGCCGGAAGGCGTCGTGATGACGAGGTTATACTGACCCTTGATATCTTTCCAGGCGTCTTCCTTTACACCGTATTTCTTGCCCTGGACCCAATTTTCCACGATACTGGTCTTCTCATTGAAGATCGGGCCGGTGGTGATGAGGAAATTCGCGAGTTTGCCGGCGTCGAGAGAGCCCACCTTGTCGTAGATGCCGATGAGGGTGGCGGGCGTCTTTGTCAATGCCTCCAGCGCCGCGGCTTCGGTGAGGCCGTTATCGAAGGCTTTCCGGAGATTGGTAAAGAATTGTTTGGTATCGCGCAGGTCGGCCGCGGTGAGACAGAACCTGATGCCGGCTTTTTCGAAGGCGCCCGGATTGGTGGGCGCCAGCTCCCAATGTTTCATATCGGTCAGCGAGACAAAGCGCGCCGCATCCGGGTCCTCCACATCCATCGCCTGCGGGAAATTGACGGGTACGATGAAGGCTGCCCTGGTAGCGGCCATCTCCCCGATCCGCTGGTATTCATTCTCGCCGGCCTTGATAATATACTGAACGCCGAATTCATCACCGATCCGGTCGCCGTGCAGGTCGCCCCATTTATCGCTGCCGTCGAAGATCTGCGGCAGGGATTGCTCCTCGTTAAATGCCTGAAGGCTGAGATTGGTACCCTCATGGTAATTCTGGGTCTTATACCAGACCGCATCGAGATAGGTCTGGCGCAACAACGCGACGGAGCCCATCAGCGAAGAGGGATAGCTTTGGGTCGAGGTGCCTTTGTTCAGCGAATAGTTGGCCGAAGCGCGCTGTTTGACGATGACCAGGTTCTCATTTTCGTTGCCCCCTTCTCCGCATACCCGGTCGAAGTCTTCAGAAAATCTACCCCCATCCCTCCATACAACCCGCAACATCGGACGATCTCGGCGTCGGTCAGTAACCCGCTCTCGACGATCACTTTCACCAGCCGCCCCGCGGCATGTACCTGCCGCATCAGCGTGAGCATCTCCGCCTCCAGCAGGCTCCAGTCGCCCTCCTTCAAGGCGATCAGATTAATGACCACATCCAACTCATCCGCACCATCTTCCAGCGCCTGTTCGACTTCCGCCGACTTGGCCTTGATGACCGAATAACCGAAAGGGAACCCGATGACCGTCGCCACCCGAACGCCAGATTGCCGGGCAAGGCTCACAAAAGGCGGCGGGACGCAAGCGGTTGCAAAACCATATTGTCTGACCTCGGCACATATTTTATTAATATCAATATGTGTGGTCGTGGGTTTTAAAATGGTATGATCGATATAGGACGCCAGCTCACTCACCGATAGATTGTTTGCATTTTACCGCTAATAAAATATTCGAACTTTAAAATTACTCCATTTAAGTATATTAGGCCCTATTATTTCATCCGGAAAAAACTAACAAACATGAGAAACTCTCGCCATCGACCGAGGGGCAGGATCCTTTCCCTCACTACCGCAATTTTATTCCTCACGCTCTTTTCATCCGCGCAATCTACCTTCCCGGTCAACGGCGTAGCCGATCCCAGGGTGGGCTGCTATGCGTTTACCCACGCGACCCTGGTCAAGGATGGCGGCGCGACGGTAAACGATGCGACGCTTGTTATCCGCGATGGACTGATCGTCAGCGCCGGCGCAGGCCTTGCTGCGCCGAAGGATGCCGTCGTCATCGATTGCACCGGGAAATATATCTATCCCTCCTTCATCGATCTCTATAGCGATTATGGCATCGCCGAACCCGAAAGGGAAGGTCGGGCCGGAGGCCGCGGTGTGGTCAACCCCGCCGATTTCTTCCGTCAGCCTGCGCAGATCACCTCCAATACCAAGGGGGCCTACAACTGGAACC
>Ga0206921_10143_pt1 | contig 21049 bp, 20 predicted proteins | sample Alteio_BWOrgHeat_66_FD_152930 | JGI IMG/M metagenome (GOLD analysis project Ga0206921, IMG submission 152930) | Enriched cells from forest soil in Barre Woods Harvard Forest LTER site, Petersham, Massachusetts, United States -... | ecosystem: Environmental > Terrestrial > Soil > Temperate forest >...
CGGAGGCAAGGTGTACGCCCTGACCGTTGGCGGTAATGCGGCCGGAAATCGAGCCAAATTGGGCAAAAGCTGCATTCGGATAAAGCACTGAAACTCCGGCAATATCGTCCTGATCGATCGGCCGGCTCAACGTGGTGGCGCGCGTGGTGGCCTGCGACATCGCACTTGAAGTAAACGTATGTTGGAGACCAAGCGCATGGCCCATTTCGTGAACAACGGTAAGGAAGAAAGTTTCGTTATAGCTGGGTCCGGGGTCCACGGTGAGATTGCGGTTAAGGTGAACCACGGAGCGGGTGACGGGAACGAACGGCGAGCCACTGGCGGGAGTGACCGGACTCAGGGTCGCACTGGGGCCGCCATAGGCCAGCAGGCCGGGAGGAAGATCTTCGAACACCACATCGCCGCCGGCGACGTTTTGCGGAGTCGCCGAATTTTCCAGTCCTCCGAACGCGACCCGAAGATCCGATGTGGCCACTCCGTTCCATACGGCGGCCGCCTGGCGAATCTGACTGAGAACCGATGTAAACGAATCGGTTGGCCCGTAGGTCGTCGGACCGGTGTTGGAAACGAAGAAGGTGACGGTCTTGTTAGGGAGCGCGTTCAGATCGAACTTCTCCGGGACCGCCACTCCGTTGATGTAGTAAGTGAAGTGATAGTAGGCCGGCGCGGGAACGGCGATTGCCAGGACTGCCAGGAACCAAACAAAGCCCTTCCTCATCTTGCGGCTCCGATACTCAAGTGCGTCGCCACCTGCGATTTCATATCGGCAACCCGCATGCTTACAGCCTGATCTTTGACCTTTTGTCCAAGAGCGTTCAGCATCAACTCGCCAACCTGCGGCCGGCTGGCCATGGCAACGCCGTCCGAACCGGTCGCCACGTTATAGATTCCCTGGTTGAGGCCGATCAGATGCACAATGCCCGTGGACGGCGACTCCCACAAAAACAGCACGTACTCAGAGCCGGGAGCGAGTTCGGGGATACCGGGAAAGCTCTGGCGGATACCGTTGGCTGTACCACCCGGAACCAACACTTCGGCTGCCGGTCTTCCCTTCCACGTTTCCACCACGTCAAGCCGGTAGTGGGTGTAGATGGTGGTCCCGGTAAAACTGGCGGAAGCGCCGCTGACACGGGCGCGGACGATGGCGGTTGCGCCAGTCGTCATGTCGTCGAGGGAGATCTGCTGCAGCGTCGCGGCCGGGAGCGAGAAAGCGGCGACGGCCAAAGCGGCCGCAATAAGGAGATACCTGAACATACTTCGAATTCACCTGACGAAAGCAGTTGAAGAACCGTTACTCGGGCATTGACTACAAAAGGGTTACTGACGCTGCTGCACCATGGTGCGTTTCCCTGGGACACGGCAATGGGACAGACTGTCTCAGGGTTGGCGAACGACAAGGATTGGGATATTCACCGCGTGGCGGACCGGGTTAATGGTATTGCCGAAGATCAGATCTTTAAGACCGCCGTGGCCGTGAGCGCCCATGACGATCAGATCGGGGGCAATCTCGCGGGCATACCGTGCGATTTCGCGGCTGGGTCGTCCGCCGTGGCGAATGGCGGTTTCCACGTCTATTTGCCTCTCGCCCAGCGACTCGACGAGTTCATCCAGATAGCGGCGCCCGGCTTCAACCTCCGCCGTGGAGGCGTCCTGGCCGAAGACCTGGCTGGTGACGCCTTCCTCGACGTGAAGCAGGAAAAGCCGGGCCCGATTGGAACCGGCAAGCGCAGCGGCGTGGCTGAGGGCCAGGCGATCCAGCGGCGAATGGTCGAGCGTAACCAGGATCCGGTTGTAGCGCTGAACGGGGACCACTTCGGCGGTTTGGGTTTCGAGGCCAAGCGTGGCCGGCACGACGACGCGGCGATAAGGAAAGAGAGTGATCCAAACCAACAGCGCCAGGAGGCCAAACGAAATCGTGAGCGAGAGGGCCCAAACCAGGGGCGCCCAGCGGCCGGAACTGGCAGCCCACGATCCAATTTGCTGCGCTGCGAGCCAAACGTTCAGGCCGACGACGATCGCCGCAGTAACCCAGCCCGCAAGGCGAACCTTCCAGCCGCTGGCGAATTCGCCCATGCGCTCTTTGTCGCCGGTGAACTGGATAAGAGGAATGATGGCGAAGGGGAGCTGGAGGTTCAGCACCACCTGGCTGAGCAGAAGCAACTGAAAGGTGCCGGAGTTCCCCATCACCCAAATCACGGCGGCCGCCGGAATGATGGCGAGAGAACGTGTGACCAGGCGGCGGAGCCAGGGTTGGATACGGATATTGAGGAAGCCTTCCATTACGATCTGCCCGGCCATAGTGCCGGTTAGGGTGGACGACTGTCCCGAACAAAGCAAGGCGATGCCGAACAGCTTGCTGGCGAGCGCGAAGCCCATCAGCGGCGCAAGCAACAAATAGGCCTGTTGTATTTCTTCCGCCGGTTGGTGCCTGCGGAAAAACACCGCGGCTGACAGGACGAGGATGGCGGCGTTAATGAACAGCGCGCCATTGAGAGCCACCACGCTGTCAAGGAAATTGTAACGGCAGGCGGTCTTCTTTTCGGAGATGCTGCGGCCGATCTGCCGGGTCTGCACCAGCGCGGAATGCAGGTAGAGATTGTGCGGCATCACAGTAGCGCCCAGCATCGCGATCGCGATGTAAAGGCTCTTCGCGTCGATGCGCGGCACCAGGCCAGCAACGATTCCGGCTGCGTCCGGTTTCGCCATCCAGATTTCGACGCCAAAACAGATGGCGATAACGGCAATCAGACCGAGAATCACCGCTTCCAGATAGCGGATGCCGAGGCGCTGCAGCCACAGGACCAGCAGCGTGTCGAGAGCGGTGATCGCCACGGCAACGAGCAGCGGGATGTGAAAAAGCAGATTGATGGCGATGGCGGCGCCGAGCACTTCCGCCAGATCGCAGGCGACGATAGCGATTTCGCAAAGAACCCACAGGATCAAATTGACAGGGCGAGGGTAGGTGTCCCGACAGGCCTGGGCGAGATCGCGTCCGGTGACGATTCCAAGACGGGCGGAGAGGGTCTGCAGCAGGACGGCCATGGCATTGGACATGACCAGAACCCAGAGCAACCGGTATTCGTATTGAGAGCCGGCGGCCAGGTCGGATGCCCAGTTCCCGGGGTCCATGTAACCGACGCTGACAAGGTACGCAGGGCCGCCAAATGCCAGCATTCGGCGCCAGAAGGAGACGTGGTCGGTGGCTACCGTATTGTGGACATCGGACAGCGATCGGGTTGGCGCGCCGGGCAACAGGGGTTTTCAGGGACTCCTGTTCTCAACTGTAGCGCGAAGTGCGGCAGACCTGCCTATTTCGTAGTTGCCATGGCAAAGGCAACAGCAGGTTCGGGGACCCGGCGCACGGCCCTGTCCGGCATGAGGAAAACCAGGTAGTTGCCATCGGCGCCGATCAGCTGCCCTTCCTGTATCTCGAGTATTGGCTGGCTCCAGGCGCCGGAGGAGCGATTGAATACCATGATCTTCTTCCCCGCCTGCCGCCAGGCAAGCCCGTCAGCGGTGAATGCGCCAGGGCGCGCAAAGTTTGGGCCGGTGCTCCATCGGGCTGTCTCCTTTCCGTTCAAATCGGTTTCGACCCAAAGATTGACTCGGTCCAGGATGATTTGGACACGGTCACCCGCCACCTGAAGGTCCCAGAGACCGATCCTCGGCAAAATCAAGGGCTCGCGGTGAGGATCGTCGGGATGGGGAAACGCAGCACGGGGGAGGGATGCTCCAAGGGGCTCGCCAGTCTGTGCAAAGTGCCGTAAGGTCAAGTAGTCCGCATAAAGACTGACTTTAGTACTCCCTAACCAACCGATGGCCCAGACCGAGTGATCCGGGCCGAACGCAACCTGGGTGGTCCAGTACTCGCAACCGGTATCAATGAAGCGAACCTGGGCACCGGATCGGTCCCAAAGGGCGATTCCACCTGCACGCCAGCGAATTACGCCCAATCCGGGGACTTCGCAGGATCGGGCATACTCAACAGCTGCGGCAACTGTTCCATCGGAATCGGCCGCTGCATTGCCTATCCGGGCATGGCTGCCGTCCGGCGCTTGAGCAGAGGTCTTGTACATCGCCGAGCCATCGGGAGCATAGACATCGAGATCGGGGTCGTGATCGTAAACAACCATGTACCCGTGATCGAATGTCGGCACGATGTTCAAGGGCGTCAGCGAGCCTTGATAATGCACATCGCGCATCTGACCCGACGCCAACGCCGTGGCCAGCAGAAGAAGAAGGCAGAAGCGCATCCAGAATCCTCCTCAACAAAATTATGACGCGAATTGGGTCTGCGACCTATTGGGCTTGACCGAGGCCACTTCGAATGGGGTCAGGATTTCCGTGGTTTGAGGTTCATTACTGAAGTACCGCCGGGTAAGCGGGCGGAAGGCGCAGGCGCAGGCGATAGAAGATCGCCGCTAACAGAGAAAGGAAAATACCGGTTCCCCCGCCCCAGGCGGCGAACAGTAACCGGTTGGGGTAGAGCGGACTTGCCGGAAGTGTCGGCGCCACGACGAAGCTGAGGGTGAGGTTGGGGTCAGGCGGAAGGTCGGGCATCGCGGTTGACCGGGGCGGGAACACAGTCCCGGACCTGGGACTAGCGGTGGTGGTGGGAAAGAGGGAGCGGGGCGGGTCTTTTTCAGCTGAACCGGTTGCTAACCGCCGCTCGAGTTCTTCAATACGAGCCTCCAGCCGGGCGATCTCCGGGTCGCGAGGCGCGGCGATAGTTTTCGCACGTGCACGGTTCTGATCGAGTAATTCCTGCAAACGGCTGCAAACAGCCCGAATAGTCGCCTGCGCTTTTTCCGCATCGGAGAACCCAAAGGCCACGCGGAACTGAAGAGAGCGTGCGGTTGCGTTTGTCATTTCAAACTTCAGATCGGAGCGCATCGTATCAATGACATCTTCAATAGACGAAGTGCGGACTTCCTCCGCGTACAGGGACAATCCGGGGTCTTGGATGATTCGGGAAAGTTGCAGACGGCTCATGATTTCATCGCGGTAGTGCAGAAAGGCGATGACGAGGTCGGAGGGTTGGGAGGATGTCGATGAAAAGACGAGTTCAGCGTGGGATTCGTAGCGGGGCTTGACAGTGTAGGATATCCCGAACCCGGCGGCGAGACCTGCGATCGTCATCACCGTCAGGACGCGCCCCAGATTGGGCATGGCAAATTGCATCGCAACCGCTCCTTTCAGCAGATCGAAGATCATGCGCCCACGAGGCCGGGAGTCTTCGATCAGAGCCTCGAACTCATTTCCGTACCGCTCTCGCCAGGCGCGCGGATAGAGACGAATGATCAGGCTAAGAAACCGCTTCATACATGCCTCAAACGGGTTTTCGCTGTTTTCGCCACTCGATCCATTTCGGCCAGCCGCTCTCGCAGGTGTGTCCGGCCGGCGGAGGTTAGAGTGTACGCCTGACGACGAGTACGCGGGCCTGAAGGCTGTATCCAGCCGCATTCTTCAAGACGTGTGATCGCTCCGTAGAGCGTGCCGGGACCCAGTTCGACTCCCGCAAACGCGGCAACATCCTGCATGATCGCGTAGCCGTGTTTGGCTCCTTCGGCGAGACTGGAGAGCACAAGAATCGTCGGATCGGTCATTAATAGCTACTCAGCCTACTACTTTTAACGTAATACCGCAAGACGTAATATTGGATAATATTACGGCGGGGTTATACTCCGGCCAGAGATGATATTCGAACAGTTCTATTTGGGCTGCCTGGCGCATGCTTCGTACCTTGTTGGGTCGGGCGGGATGGCGGCAGTGATCGATCCGCAGCGCGATGTCCAGATCTATCTGGACGGGGCGCGGCGGCACGGATTGAGTATCGGATGGATCATAGAAACCCATCTCCACGCTGATTTCGTGTCCGGTCATTTGGAGTTGGCGGAGCGAACCGGCGCCACGATTTGCCTCGGCGAAGGCTCGGGCGCAACGTTTTCGCACCAGCCGGTTGGCGACGGGCACTCGATCGAATTCGGATCGGTGCGCCTCGTTTTCCGCTCGACGCCTGGGCATACGCCGGAGAGCGTATGCATTGTCATGACGGATTCCGAAAAGGGCGCGGCCCCGCATGCCGTGTTCACTGGAGACACCCTTTTCATTGGTGACGTAGGCCGCCCCGACCTTTCTGATCGGTACACGCCACAGCAACTCGCCGGCATGCTGTACGACAGCCTTCACAACATCCTGATGAAATTGCCGGACGAGACTCTGGTCTATCCGGCGCACGGCGCGGGGTCGATGTGCGGGCGCAATATCAGCAGCGACCGCACTTCGACGATAGGGCGGGAGCGGCGCACCAACTATGCGCTGCAGCCAATGAGCCGCGATGCGTTCGTGCATCTGACCACCGCAGAACTGCCGCCCCGGCCGGAGTATTTCCAGCAGGATGTGGAGGCGAATCGGACCGGCGCTCCGGCTTTGGCGGACCTGGCGCCGCTGGCCCTTCTGAACGCGGACGAGGTCGCGCGCCGGCAATCCGAAGGCGCGCTGGTGCTGGACGTCCGTCCGGGCAATCTGTTCTGCAGCGGTTTTGTGCCGGGCGCGATCAATGTTGGCCTGGGCGGGCAGTTCGCTTCGTGGGCAGGGGCTGTTATCGGTCTGCATCGCGACGTGATTCTGGTAACTGAGGAAGCCGCGGGCGCGGAGGAAGCGCGGATGCGGCTCTCCCGGGTGGGAATCGACCGGGTGGTGGGTGTGCTGGAAGACGGTGTGCTGGGCTGGGTGCGCGCCGGCCGCGCGCTTGCGTCGATTGAACAGGTGACAGCACCGGATCTCAACGAATGGGTTACTCGCGAACCAAACCTACGGGTGCTGGATGTGAGGCGCAAAGGTGAGTGGGATAAGGGTCATGTGCCATTCGCCGAATTTCGTCCCCTGGATGCGATGGCGCGTGGTATCAGCAGTCCGGAATCAAAAGGCCCGATCGTGGTGCATTGCCAGGGCGGGTATCGCAGCATCATTGCCTGCAGTTTACTTTCCGCCGCAGGCTACCGGAATCTGATCAACCTGCAGGGCGGGTACGATGCGTGGGCTCGGGCGGGCCTGGCGACAACTGCGGCTACGGCTTAGGCGCCTGTTCCATTCCGCTTCTTTTTATCGCTGGGGCTGCACTCGCCGATCTGAGGAATGCGACCAGGCGTTTGGCCTCTTCGATTTGCTTCGAACCTGCGACCACTGCGGCGCTGAACACGGAGATTTGCTGAACTTCGGCGGGAATGACGCCGACGAAATCGACGCCGGGCACGTGAAGCAACTCGCTCACCGGCAGGACCACGAGGTCAGATTCTCCGCTGGCCACGGCAGGCGCGCCCTTGTCCGCAATTTTGGCCGCGGCGTCAGTCATACCCAGCCGTGGAAGCAGCTTCTGTTTAAGGTAGATAGCGGCGCTGCTGTTTGACGCGATGGAGCGGGCGTCTCGCACCGCTTGAGTGAATGCGGCGACGTTGCTGATATCGGGCTTCGGTGCGCCCGCGCGCACTGACAGACCAAGCGGTACCCGGGCCAAGTCAACGTTCGTTCCTGCGGCGATTTTGCCGGCTGCAAGCAATTCCTCCAGCCCTTCCCGGTTCATAATCACGACGTCCGCAGGCAGGCCGCGGCGCAGCTGTGCGCCAATGGTGTCGGGGCCATTTCCCTGCGATGGCCCTCTCGTCGTCGACACCGTAATGCCAGTGGTTTTCTCGAATTCGGGCAGGAGTTCCTGATATGCAACCGCGAAGCCGCCGGACATAATGACTCTTAGCTGTCCGAACGACACAACTGGCAGCGTCAGCGCGAGGAAGATCGTAAGGACCAATCTGCTCTTTGGGTCGCGGACTCGGTGGGTCATTGCTTCGGTGGTGGTTTGGGAGCTGCGGTTTTGGGCTGATCCGGCTTCTGTTCTGTCTTCTGGTCGTCAGGCAGGGGTGAATCGACGTCGTCGAAGGTGATGGTAGCGCCGGCGGAGTATTTATGATAGCTGCGGAATTCGATTTCATTGCGGCTCATCTGTAACCCATCCCGCATCTGCACGTTAGAGGCGAAAGGCAGCAAATAGGGCTCGCCGGCGATATCGACATCGTTGTAGTCGATCACCTGATGAATGTCCTGCACTGGGAAATCGGCAGGCGGTTTGGGGTCAATGGTGATCCGCAGGATCTTATTCGGCCCTTTTTGTACGTAGATAAGCCCGGTATATCCGGCAGTTACCTGCATCGTGTTGTTGTAACTGATGGTTTCTTTGGAACGCGATTGCTCGATGCGGTAGCGGAAAACGTAGCAAAGTTTGTTGCGCAGATTTCCCCAGTGGTCCCAGCCGAATTCAGCTTTGGATTCGGGAGTGAATATCTCGTTGAGAGCGGTGCCAAACTCGCCGCGGGAAAAAGACCCACCCATACTTTCCCAGCTCTTGCCATACAGCGACTTGTCGTTCATGCTGATCGGCTCGTACTTTTCTTTCTGATCGAAGTAAGTCAGGCGCTCGAGGATGCGATCCACCGGAGAAAAGGAGCCCTGACCGCCACGCTGGTAGTGGAGATCGATGGAACGCCGGGTGACCTGCAGGCAAATGAAATCGGGCAGGGATTTTGAGTAGCTCAGGGCGTTTTCAGTAATTTCGCGAATCACGCGATCCTGCTCCTCGCGAGATGGCGGAGGAGGTTCGACGTAAACCGGTTTGGGCGCTTTGGGGGCGGCCGGCGCGAGCGAAGACGAAAGCTCGGCCAGTTTTTGCAAAGCAGCCAGCGTTTTGGGTCCGGCCCCTTTGCCCTGCATGTCTTCCACCATGGAGGGCGTCAGGCGTTCGCTCATGCGCGCGGTGGCGAGATAAGCAGCCACTTCCCGGTCGGGTATGTGGTTTTTGATGGACGAATCGATAAAGCTGGTCAGCTTCTCGACGGTAAGCTGCTGCTGGGCGAAGAGGAGTGCCGCCAGGCAGGTGAGGGCCCCTAAACGCAGGAATCTGAACCGCATAGAGTTATTGTCGCATTTTGAAGACGCAAGGTTTCAGGATTGACACCTTCGCTACACTGAAAATTCCCATGCAATTAGAGAAAGTTTACGAACCGGGGCGGTTTGAGCCACGTTGGGCGCAGCGGTGGGTTTCCAGTGGCATCTACCATGCCAAATATGAGCCCGGAAAGCCGGTATTTTCGCTGGTCATTCCGCCGCCCAACGTCACCGGTTCGCTCCACATGGGACACATGCTGGAGCATACCGAGATCGACGTCAGCATCCGCTGGCGGCGCATGTGCGGAGACTCGGTTCTGTGGCTGCCCGGGACCGATCATGCGGGGATCGCGACGCAGATGGTGGTGGCGCGGCAACTGGCCGAGCAGGGCATCAATTTCCGCGAGCTGGGCCGCGAAGAATTTGAGAAGCGCGTTTGGCAGTGGAAAGCGGAGTCGGGCGGAACGATCAAAAAACAGATGATCCAGATTGGCGCGTCGTGCGACTGGTCGCGCGAACGGTTCACGCTGGATCCGGGGCTTTCGCGCGCGGTGCGGGAGGCATTCGCCAGCCTGTACGAACGCGGCCTGATATATCGCGGCGTGTACATGGTGAACTGGTGTCCTGGCTGCAATACCGCTATCTCCGACCTGGAAACGCATCACGAGGAGACGGCCGGACATCTTTGGCATATCCGGTACAAGGTCGTCGGCTCAGACCGTTGCCTGGTAGTGGCGACAACGCGCCCGGAGACGATGCTGGGCGATACGGCAGTCGCAATTAACGCGCGCGACGAACGTTATCTGGACCTGCACGGCGGCAAGGTGCAATTGCCGCTCATGGATCGGGAAATTCCTATTATTCTGGACGACCTGGCTGACCCGGAATTCGGCACCGGCGTGGTGAAGGTGACGCCGTCGCACGATTTGAACGACTTCGAAGCCGGCAAGCGGCACAACCTTCCGCATGTCCAGGTGATTGGCGAAGACGCAAAGATTACCGCTGCGGGCGGCAAATACGCGGGGCTGGATCGTTTCGCGGCGCGTAAGCAGGTGGTGGCGGATCTGGAGGCGATGGGCGCTCTCGAACGCGTCGAGGATTACACCGTCAACCTCGCCAAGTGCCAGCGCTGCAAGAGCATTGTGGAGCCGCTGGTCTCGAAGCAGTGGTTTGTGAAGACCAAACCGCTGGCCGCCAAAGCGATTGCGGCGGTTGACGAAAAGCGCATCGAGATCGTGCCGGAAAACTGGGTGAAGACCTGGAACGAATGGATGCATAACATCCGCGACTGGTGCATCTCACGGCAGCTTTGGTGGGGGCACCGGATTCCGGCGTGGTATTGCGATGCGTGCGGTGAGGTGATCGTGAGCCGGGTCGATCCGCCGGCCTGTACGAAGTGCGCGGGCCCGTTGCGGCAGGACAGCGATGTGCTGGACACCTGGTTCAGTTCCGGCCTGTGGCCGTTCTCCACGCTCGGCTGGCCCGACCAGACCGAAGATCTGAAACACTTCTACCCGACCGCACTGCTCAATACCGGCTTTGACATTTTGTTTTTCTGGGTGGCGCGCATGGCGATGCTGGGTATCGAGTTCATGGGCGAGGTGCCGTTCCGCAAGGTCTACCTCCACGGCTTGGTCCGCGACGCCGAAAAGCAAAAGATGTCGAAGACTAAGGGCAACGTGGTGGACCCGCTGCTGGAAACCGAAAAGTCCGGGACCGATGCGGTACGGATGACCCTGCTGACCGGCGCGGCGCCAGGGACGGACATCGTCTTTACCACTGAACGCGTGGATAGTTCGCGCGCGTTCGCTAATAAGATCTGGAATGCGGCGCGGTTCCTGTTCATGAACATGGAGCGGTCCGGTGTCGAGCCGTGGATGGCCCCGGATGTGAATGCCTATATGCCCGCGGGCGATGCTCCGGTTGAAGACCGCTGGATCTTCAGCCGAATGAACGAGTGCGCCAGGGATATGAACCGCGCCATCGATACCTTCCGCTATCACGAGGCGGCGCAGACGGTCTGGCGATTTTTCTGGAATGAATTCTGCGACTGGTACGTGGAACTCAAGAAGCTGCGGTTCACCGAAGGCTCAGGGCTCAACGACGACTGGCGCAATTTGCTCGCGGTGTTCGAGAGCGCACTGCGCCTGCTGCATCCGGTAATGCCATTTCTGACGGAAGAACTGTGGCATCGGCTGGGCGCTGCGCAGGATGCATCGATTTCGCTGACAGCCTATCCGCAGTTCAATCCGGCGCGTATGGATGCAGCGGCGGAGAAGGAAATCGGCACACTGCAGGAGATTGTGACTGCGGCGCGTAATCTGCGGGCGGACCTGGGGCTCGATCCGAAACTGCAGTTGAGTGGTTTGATTTCAGGCAACGCAGACATATTGGCGGTGGCAGCGGCTCAGGCCGTGGCGATAGGAAAGCTTGCCGGGCTGTCCCTGCAGGCTGGCGTCACGCCGACTACCGGAGCGGTGCGGTCGACGGCGGAGTTTAGCCTCTCGATCGATGTGCCTGCGGGCCAGATGGAAGCGCACCGCAAGCGGCTGGAGAAGGAACGCGATCAGCTGACGAAAAATATCGCGAGCATAAAGCGCCAACTCGGCGACGATGTTTTCCTGGGGAAAGCGCCCGCGCAGGTTGTGGATTCAATTCGGGCCAAACTGGCGGATTACGAAGTGCAACTGGCGAAAGTGTTGCGGAGTTTGGAAGGTTAAGAGGCCTTTAAAACATTGGTGGACGGGACGGGATTCGAACCCGCGACCCCCGCGATGCGAACGCGGTGCTCTCCCAGCTGAGCTACCCGCCCCAGTGTGGTGTGACCCCTACAATATAACAGATGACCCCAGTGAGTCCGGAACTCTCCGTGACCGAGAAAATGCGAGCGGAATGGGATAAGAGGGCTCGCGAAAATGCCCGCTATTACATAGCTACAGCGCAGCCCGAATGGTCTGACGATGAGTTCTTCGAATCGGGCCGCGAGAACGTCCGGCGCGAGATCCTGACGGATATGATCAACATCTGCCAGGGCCGTGACCCGAAGCAGATGAAGGTCCTGGAAATTGGCTGCGGATCGGGCCGCATCACGCGGGCGCTCGCCGAAACTTTCGGTGAGGTTTATGCGGTGGATATCAGCGGTGAGATGGTTGCACAGGCGCGCAAGGCCCTGGCGGACCTCCCGAATGTCCACATTTTTCAAAATAATGGTATGGATCTGGCGGTGCTGGACGGTCTGCAGGTGGACTTTGCGTTCACGTATATCGTTTTCCAGCACATCCCAAGCCGTGAAGTCATTTACAGCTATGTAAGAGAAGTGCGCAGGTTGTTACGGCCAGACGGCCTCTTTAAGTTCCAGGTGCAAGGCGACGCCACCATTCAGACGGTGGAAGGCGACACCTGGCTGGGTGTTCCCTTCTCCGATGAAGACGCCGTTGCGATGGCGCGGGAGTGCGGATTCGAACCACGCTACAGGCATGGGGCGGGCAGCCAGTATTTCTGGCTTTGGTACTTCAAAACATAGAAAGTAAAGGGCAGACAGGCGGAAAAGCCTGCCTGCCCTTTACTCTGCCCAACGTTAATTAACTAATCGTCGAGTTTTCCTCTTCACTCCGGCGCTGGGCCCAGTAGCGCCTCATTCGCTCCGATACCTCCCGACGGGCTTTGGCGTCCATCGACTTTCTCCCTCGGCGTTTCCTCGGAGTGGCCGCCTCGCGCGTCCCGACAGCTTCTTCAAGCGATTCAATTATGCGCGCAATACGATTGCGCTCCTCTACCAGGTCGCCAATAATTTTATATAAGTCCATGCCCAGGCCGTAAGAAAACGTCTCCTAATTCACACTTTAAGCTACGTGAGAATTATCTAACAAAATACGGCCAGTGCGCTACAAAATTGTAGCCGTAGTACTTACCAGTAATCAGAGCGATGAGTGCCAGAACCAGAATTATCGTCACCAGCCACCGCAGGATCCGCCCCCACGGAAATTTCCGCTTCTCCCGGCGTAACACCAGGACATAGCTGGCGAGAATTCCGATGTAGAAGAGGATGATCATCGGCGTGGCGAACAGAGCCAGATTGAACACATCGCCGGTGGGCGTAATAATCGCCGCCAGGAAGACGATGGCGAGAATCGCGTAGCGGCTGTGGCGAACCAGAAACGCCGGGCTGGCTACGCGGATAAGCGTCAGCAGAAACAACAGGACCGGAATTTCAAATACGATCCCAACCCCCAACATGACATCCACAAAGAGGTCGAAGTATTCGGTAACGGAAATATAGGGCCGGATGTTGAGCTCGAGTCCGATCCCCAGCAGAAACTCCAGTCCGTAGCGGAATGCGATGAAATAGGCGAATAATCCGCCCAGGATGAAAAGGCCTGCGCTGCTCAGCACAAAAGGAACGGCAAGACGGCGCTCTTTCTTATAGAGCCCGGGTGCGATAAATGCCCACACCTGATAAAGAATCCATGGAGAAGAAACGAAGACTGCGGCAAGAATGGGTAGCTTCATCCACACAATCTGGAAGACATCCATCGGGGAAATCTGGACCAGAACCGGAGGGTCTACGCCGATCTTCTTAAGTGCGTAAGTCGCCGGTTCGCTGACGAGCAGATACAGTTGGTTACTGAAGAGCAGGCAGAGAACAAATGCGACGCCAATGCCGCCGATGGCGTAGAGCAGCCGGCTGCGGAGTTCCTCAAGGTGATCGAGGAAGCTCATTTTGGCCATGCCTTCTTCTTCATCGCCTTCGTCCGGCGGGTCCGGCGGTTTTGGGGGGCGGGCCGGAGGACTGGCGGAAGGCGGCGCCGCGGGAGGCGGAGCGACCGGTGTTACAACCGAGGCCTCGGGTTCCACGGTTACCACGACGTCAGACGTTGGACGCACTTCCGTCGACCCCGAAGAAGACCACTCGCCGGAGGAGTACGGCGTTTCATCGTAAATATGAGGTTCAGTGAGCCCAGTCTCGGGGCGCGGTTCGGCCTCAGGGTTGGACGGAGGAGTCCCCGCTCCCGGCTGGTCTTCGGAATCTGCCATCGATTAGTTAGCTGTGTATCGTCTTCTCCACGGTAGGTCCATCGGGGGCGATGGATGGCTCGTGGACGGGGCGCTCTCCGCCAAACGCGGCGATTGCCGCATTATTCGCATAACCAGAGGCGATAGAGCCGGCAGCCGGTTCAACGTGAATCGTCTCCACGTGTGAAACAGCGGCTGTAGAACCTGCGCCCTCAGTTGCGGATGCGCTGGCGGTGTTTGTTGAGTCAGAAGTGGAGTTGTGTACGGGGCTGTCGTAATACGACGAGTCATACGAAGAATAATCGTAGCTGCCGGTTTTGTAATCGACAGCCGCCAGTTCTTTCACTCCGGTTTCCCTCTCGATGTTTTGCATTTCGCGGTCGAACGTGGATTTCAGTTCGGCCTGCGCGCGACGAAACTCGGTCATCGCTTTACCGATGGTGCGGCCCAGTTCAGGCAGTTTTTTCGGCCCGAACAGCAGCAGCGCCAGAATAAAGATGACAACCAGTTCTTGAGCACCAAGCGGACCCATGTGGCTTGCAGAACCTCCGTACCTATTGTAAGCCCTCAGGCTGCCGGAACATAGCCGTGTTCGAGCATTATGCTCGCGGCTTTTTCCTTGTCGGCCGGATCCACGTAGAAAAAAGCCCCCACGCGGGCCGTGCGGAAGACAATGCCGGCCTGATATTCGTCGGGTTCCACGGTGTATTCGATGCCTGCCTGGGTGAGGATGCCTTCCAGGCGCTGCGCGTCGGCAAGCCGCTTGGCGATGAAGATGAGAATACCCTGGACTTCACTTTCCGGCTGCATTGACGATTTCAATTATGCTACGAACGGCCCGCTCTCTTACGGTCGCGGCTCGGAACAAATATCGCTTTTGCCGAGCCGCGACCGTAAGGGAGCGGGTCAATTTCCTGAGAATTTCAGCCGCCCGAACCAACTGGGTTTAGTTATGGTGGCTACAGCGTTAACTGCGGAAGACGAACTCCACTGGCTGGCGCTGCGCATGGTGCAGGGCCTCGGGACGCGGCGCACCGGACAACTGCTGGAACGCTTCCCGGGACCGCAGGCAATATTCCGCGCCTCGATCGCGGAGTTGGAGGGCGCCGGGTTGCCGGGGGCCCTCGCGCGGTCAATTGCGTCCGGAATCAGTTTCGACGACGCCGCCGATCAGCACCAAAAAGTCCGGGATGCCGGAGCGGCGTTGATTCCGCTTCGTGACGCACGCTATCCGGAGGCCCTGCGGCGGATCTACGACCCCCCGCCGCTGCTGTACGCGCGCGGCGATGCCCGATTGCTGCAATCGATCTCCATTGCGGTGGTCGGCACACGCCGCCCTACGCCCTATGGCCTTGCAGCGGCTGAAAAACTATCTGGCGATCTGGCGCGGGCTGGCGCAACCATCGTTTCCGGTATGGCGCGCGGCATCGATACGGCGGCGCATAAGGCAGCGTTTGCGGCCAGCGGTTCCACCATTGCCGTCCTCGGGTGCGGCGTGGACATCGTTTACCCCTCTGAGAACAAAAAGCTGGCGGCCGAAATCGCCGCCAAAGGGCTGATCATTTCCGAGTTCCCCATGGGCTCGGTCGCATTCCCTCAGAATTTCCCTATCCGGAACCGGATTGTCAGCGGGCTCAGCGCCGGTCTCCTGGTGGTGGAGGGTGCAGAATATAGCGGTTCGGCGATCACCGCGCGGCTCGCCATGGATCAGGGACGCGAGGTTTTCGCAGTGCCCGGAAACATCACCTCCCGAATGAGCTGGGGGCCCAATCTGCTCATTAAACAGGGCGCCAAACTGGTGCAGGACTGGAACGACATCGTGGTCGATCTGCCGCACATGGCCCAGCGACGCCTGATCGACGAAGGGCGGCAACGCCTTTTAAATCAAGGCATTGGCTCGGAACCGAAAACCCTCGGTGAATCCTCCGTGCCAGACCCCGCATCTCACTTAAGCGAACCGCAACAAAGAGTTGCCCGGCGGACCCTGGCAGCGCTGAAGACGGATAGCGCAATCCATCTGGACGCTCTGACCGAGCAACTGGATGGCTGCTCGCCGTCGGAAATCATCGCTGCTCTGTTCGAACTGGAGATCCTCGGTCTGGTCCGGCAACTGCCCGGCCGCAACTTTGTTAAAGTGTGGTAGCCGCGCCAACGCGCTTTAACCGCCAGGGAAGTATGCCCTGGGGGCGTGGTTTATTCTGGGAATGCAATTTTCATGGCAAAAGCACTCGTGATTGTCGAATCGCCCGCAAAGGCGAAGACTATCAACAAATACCTCGGGAAAAACTACATCGTTAAGGCCTCGCTGGGGCACGTCAAAGACCTGCCCAAAAAAGACCTTTCGGTGGATGTCGAGAACGGCTTTAAGCCGAAATACGAAGTTATCGAAGGCAAGAAGAAGCTGATGAGCGAACTGCGGGACGCGGTCAAAAAGGTAGATTCGGTTTACCTGGCAGCTGACCCTGACCGCGAAGGCGAGGCCATCTGCTGGCACCTGCAGGAAGAACTGCAGGCAAAAAAACAAACCAAGGATTCCCCGGCGTTCTTCCGGGTGATGTTTAACGAAATCACCAAGTCCTCCATTCAGAAAGCTTTTGAGAAGCCTCTGATGGTGAACATCAACCTGGTGGAAGCGCAGCAGGCCCGGCGAGTGCTGGACCGCCTGGTTGGTTATAAGATCTCCCCTCTCCTGTGGGACAAAGTTCGGCGGGGCTTATCGGCTGGACGCGTGCAGACAGTCGCCGTCCGCGTGATTGTGGACCGGGAACGTGAGATCCGCGCCTTCCAAAAGGTAGAGTACTGGACGCTGGACGCCGCGCTTTCCGCAAGGAAGCCGCCACACTTTGACGCCCGGTTAAACCGCATTGGCGAAAATGCGGCTGAAATTCCAAATCAGGAAGCGTCGGATGCGCTGCTGGCCGATCTCGACGGCGTCAGTTACAAAGTCAAGTCGGTTGGCACGAAGGAAAAGAAGCGCAATCCGGTGGCGCCGTTCATTACTTCGACGCTCCAACAGGATTCCGCCCGCAAGCTTCGCTTCAGCGTGAAGCGCACCATGATGCTGGCGCAGCAATTGTATGAAGGTATCGAACTGGGCAGCGAAGGCGCGGTGGGTTTAATCACCTACATGCGTACCGATTCCACGCGCATCGGCGGGGAAGCGCTGGCCGAGGTGCGGGATTTCGTCGCGTCGAAGTATGGCGCCCAATACCTGCCGGCTTCGCCCAATATTTACAAGTCGAAGAAAGATGCCCAGGACGCCCACGAAGCGGTTCGTCCGACTTCGGCGATGCGGACGCCCGACGATGTCGCGAAGTATCTTGCCGAAGACCAGTTGAAGTTGTACAAGCTGATCTGGATGCGTTTCGTGGCGTCGCAAATGACGCCGGCGCTGTTCGACCAGACGACCATCGATGTGACAGCAACGGGAAAGGGCGGAACCGGCTACACCTTCCGCGCGACCGGGTCGGTACTGAAGTTCGACGGCTTCCTCGCCGTCTACGAGGAAGGCAAAGACGCCAAGGACGAAGATGACGAAGAATTAAAGCACAAGCTGCCGCTGGTGGCCGAAGGCGAGGAACTGAAGTTCCGCGGCCTGAAGCCGGAACAGCACTTCACCGAGCCTCCGCCGCGCTATACCGAAGCCACACTGGTGAAAAAGCTGGAAGCCGACGGCGTGGGGCGGCCTTCGACCTACGCTTCGATTCTTTCCACCATTCAGGAACGGGAGTATGTGTCGAAAGAAGGCGGCAAGTTCAAGCCGACTGAACTCGGCATGGTGGTAACCGACCTTCTGCTGGAGAGCTTCTCCGACATCTTCGATGTGCGCTATACGGCCCGCATGGAAGAAGAGCTGGACGAAATCGAAGAAGGCAAACTCGACTGGCGTGAGGCCATGAGCGAGTTCTACGACCGCTTCACTAAAGATATTGAGCATGCCGAAGAGCACATGACCAATATCAAGCGGATGGAGAAGCCGACCGATCTCATCTGCGAACGGTGCAGCAAGCCGCTGGTGATCAAGTGGGGCAAGCATGGCAGCTTTCTGGCTTGCACGGGCTACCCGGATTGCACATTTACCCGTGAATTGACAGTTGATCTGCCGGATGTGGAAGGCGCCGACCTCTCCGATCAGGGCGACGAAGAGTATTGCCAGAACTGCGGCCGGACAATGGTGCTGAAGAAGGGCCGCTTCGGGACTTTCTTCGCATGCTCCGGCTATCCGGATTGCAAGACGACCCGCCAGATTGGAGGAAGTCAAAAAAAGCAGGATGTGGTGCTGGACGAAAAGTGTCCTAACTGCGACAGCCAGATGGTGCAGAAGTTCGGCCGGTTCGGCGAATTTACCGCGTGCAGCAACTACCCCACCTGCAAGTACGTGAAGCAGAAGACGATCGGCGTGAAGTGCCCGAACTGCACCGACGGTGAAGTCGTGGAACGCCGGTCGAAACGCGGCAAGACATTTTACGGGTGCAACCGGTATCCGGACTGCGATTTCGTCTCGTGGGCGCGGCCGGTGCTGGAGAAGTGTCCGGATTGCAATGCGCCGTACATGGTGGAGAAGTACCTCAAGGCCGGGGCGTTTCTCCAGTGCATGGCCGACGGCTGCAAGTATAAGCGGGAAATCCCGCAAGCTGTCGCGGTGTAGAGGCGCTGTCCGCGTGGGCGCCGCTTTCCGTCACGATAGGGCGATGGAGCGTGTTGTCCATAAGTTCCGGAGTCACGCCGAGGCGGACGCAGCCGATGCGGCCGCCGACGCTGCAATGACGGGTGAGGAAGGCTTACGGCGCTTGTTTGAACTGCGCCGGATGTACCATACGAGAGTGCTGAAAACCCCAATGGCGACGAACCCCGACTGGAAAGAGTTTGTCGCGTTATTAGAGGTCTGGGCCGGCAAGGTCATCGGTGATTTTGGCGGTGTGCCCGCAAACTATATCGGCCGGGCTGAGTTGCTGCGAAACAAGCTGGCTACCGGCCGTCCGAAAGATGCGGGGGATGCAGCGAAATTGGCGCGCCGGGTAGCCGAGTAGAAACTGCGGTATTCTGAACGGCGATGATCAACGGCGTCCACACCATTCTATTCAGCCCGGAGGCGGAGAAAATCCGGGCGTTTTTTCGAGATGTGCTGGAATGGCGCAGCGTGGATGCGGGCGGCGGATGGCCAATCTTCGCCCAACCTGCATCGGAAATGGCCGTGCATCCGGACCAGAGCGGCGGCCACAGCGAAATCTATCTGATGTGCGATGACCTTCCCGCCACGCTCGCCGAGTTGGCAGCGAAAGGTGTGGAAACCACAGGGCCTGTACACGAAGAACGATGGGGCAGCGTCGCCCGGCTGCGCCTTTCCGATGGCGGCGAACTGGGCATTTACCAGCCGAAACATCCGCGCCCATAATGGGTTATGCGCCGTCTGTGTGCCCTCTTCGTTCTGAGTTGCCTTGGCATGGCTGCGGCTGAGCTCAAAATCGACCATGTCGCCACCGCGGTGACGGACCTGAAGACCATGCGGCCGAAATTCGAAGCTGTCACTGGAATCACGATGGAATACGGCGGACGCCACTCCAATCATGCGTCGGAGATGGCGCTGGCAAGCTTCCCCGATGGCTCTTACATCGAGATGATTGCCATTGAGCCTGACGCCGATCCGGCAGCGGCGGCCGCGCACGAGTGGAGCAAAGCTCTGCGAAGCAATGCAGGGCCCACCGCCTGGGCCCTCAGCGTGACCGATCTCAAGGCTGAGAGGGTACGGCTGCAATCTGCCGGCGTCCGGGTCAGTGAAGCGGTCCCCAACGGTCGCGCCCGGCCGGATGGCGTCAAACTTTCCTGGGCGACGGTGGAGATGGGCTCGGGGCCCCGCGGTTCTTTCCTTCCATTTCTAATTCAGGACTTTTCGCAGCGGGAAGACCGCATCTATCCCAGCGGCAAGCCGACGACAGACAAGTTCACGGGCGTAACGAAGGTGGTGCTGGGAGTGAAGGACATGAACGCCGCCGTCGCGGAGTGCAGGAAGGTGTTCGGACTAGCCGAGCCCAGGCGCCAGGACGATGCGGCGTTCGGTGCCCATCTGGCATGGTTTGACGGAACACCGGTAGTCCTGGCGCAGGCCATTTCCGGGGATTCGTGGCTGGCGAAACACGTCCAGGAATACGGCGATGCGCCCTGCGCCTGGTTACTCGGATCGCGCGCCAACCCAGGCGCCGGCGACCACAGCACATGGTTCGGAAACACCGTCACCTGGTTCGATGCCGGAAAGCTCGGATGGCATCTGGGTGTGGAGGCCGTTCCTCAGGTGGGCTTCATCGATCGCATCCCCACCAGGAAGAGGAAATAAGCCGCGACCATCAGATCGAACGATACGCAGAATACAGGATAAAGTGCCGGCACCCAGGCCTGCGCCGGCCAGTGCAGGAGCACATCCCAGGCTCCGTGGAGTAGCCAGCCGACCCCCACAAGAGGTGGCCACCAGCGCGCGCCGCCGAGGGCCATCGGAGTGAAGATCACCATGCCAACGATCTCCAGCCGGTACTCCCGGGGCGAACTGCCGCCGGCAAGAGCAAACCCCAGATAGGCGGCTGCGGCAACGATTAAACCCGCCGCGAGAAACCAAATCTCCATTCGGCCCGCGCAGCGCGCGAGAAACAGAAACAAAGCACCCAGCAATACGCCGGCCATGAGGGCGCCGGGGAGCGCCAGGAACGGCTGTAAACTCATGGGCGGTTTTCCAAACCTTGAGCATAACCTCGCAGGCCTGCCGGTGTCATAGACTATGACTTGACACCGACACCTGCGGAAATCGAAGCCAAAGGGAAAGGCGGCGGGGCGGGGAAAACCGTCGCCATCGTGCTGGCCGTGTTCGCGGTGCTGGTGGGTGTCGGGTCTTGGCTGGCCCGCAACGGAGGCTTGCGTGGGGGCTCGACCGTCGCGATGACAACTCCCTACCAGGCAGTGCTGCTGTCCAACGGGTCAGCGTACTTTGGGCGTCTCGAAGGGTTCGGCGGCGCATATCCGGTTTTGAAAGAAGTGTTCTATGTTCAAAGCGTTCAGGACCCCCAAACCAAGGCCGTCTCCAATATTCTGGTGAAGCGTGGCAAAGAATGGC
>Ga0206921_10145_pt1 | contig 20982 bp, 13 predicted proteins | sample Alteio_BWOrgHeat_66_FD_152930 | JGI IMG/M metagenome (GOLD analysis project Ga0206921, IMG submission 152930) | Enriched cells from forest soil in Barre Woods Harvard Forest LTER site, Petersham, Massachusetts, United States -... | ecosystem: Environmental > Terrestrial > Soil > Temperate forest >...
CAATCCTGCTATCAGAAGAGCTCCATGTTATATCGGCGACCGCTACCGGGATATTATCCAGCTTAACATTCAACCGGTAACTTGTTATCGGGCTTTTTGATATGTTTAGAAATGATGGATCAAATACCGGAGTGGATGGCTTTGCAGCGGGTTCCGGAGACTTTTTGCATGCTGTAAAAAGAAAGCATAAACAGATCAGACAATAACAGCGTAACAGAATAGATAGTTTCATGTTTAGGTATGTAGTAAGTATAATCGACCATATCCGTCGCTATAGACCGCAAAATAACCATTTTCAATTCTCAAAAACAAGTGTTTGCAAATGTGAAAACGGCAGGGAAAGGTGAAAACTAAGAAATAGAGTTGGCTGATATTTGCTCAAGTAAATACACTTCTATACGATGCCCTGGTACATGATTGCCCGGGACTGAATTCTGATACGGGGAAATTTACGGACTCTTTTATTCTTTTTTTGCTCAGATTTATATTTATATTCACACAAACATTAATTAAAAGTTTACTTCCCGTCTGTTAAAAATAAAGACTAATAAATCTATGTATTTAGTAGTGTATTTTATATACTTGTAATATGAACATTGTATAACAAGCTAAAAACAATTTTTTATATCAATCTTAATTAACATGGCAGATCAAAAACCAAAACAAACCGCATTAGGCGATGTTGCCGCGAGGCAGCTAGCCATTGCTACACGTACCGTTCCTCAGTTATCAAGAATTACACCGCGCTGGTTACCGCAACTGCTCAATTGGGTGCCGGTTGAATCTGGCGTATACCGCTTGAACAAAGTAAAAGATGCGCAGAATGTAGAGGTTGATTGTTCTTCACGTGATGAGCGCGAGTTGCCATCAACATTTGTCGACTATATTGATAACCCTCGTGAGTATAATTTGAGCGCGGTAAATACCGTATTGGATGTTCATACACGGGTTTCTGATCTTTACAGTAAACCTTATAACCAGATCAGCGAACAGCTTCGCTTAACTATTGAGATTGTTAAGGAAAGGCAGGAAAGCGAATTGATAAATAACCAGGAGTATGGATTATTACACAGTGTTGTTGCCAGCCAGAAAATTAAAACAAGGTTGGGCCCGCCAACACCTGATGATCTGGACGAACTGATCACCAAGGTTTGGAAGGAACCGGGTTTCTTTTTACTTCATCCATTGGCCATTGCCGCTTTTGGCAGGGAATGTACCCGCAGAGGTGTACCACCGCCCACAGTTTCTCTTTTTGGTTCACAGTTTATCACCTGGAGAGGTATACCGCTTATCCCGTCTGATAAATTACCTATAGAAAATAATAAATCCAAAATTATCCTTTTACGTACTGGCGAAAGCAGGCAGGGAGTAGTTGGTTTGTTCCAGCCGGGCTTGCCTGGTGAGCAGTCGCCCGGCCTTTCTGTTCGCTTTATGGGCATTAATAATAAAGCTATTGCATCCTACCTGGTATCATTATATTGCTCTTTAGCGGTATTGGTTGATGATGCTATTGCCGTTTTGGAAGATGTTGATTTAGGAAATTATTATGAGTACAAATATTAATCCCGGTAATCTACCCGATCTTCAGGAGCTGCAAAGGCTGGCTAATCAGTTCTTTAAAGCACAGCCTAACGAAGATATTGCCTTACCTGATTTAAACCCTTATGATGCGGCTAAACCGCCTGTATCAGTAGCAGGTAGCGGTGTTTCTCCATCGGCTATTCATCATGGCAACGCGGTAAATCTGGAAAACCCGCAAACCGGTTTCAATGATCCCGGCTTAAATGCTTCTATTCAGCCCGCTGAGCATGATCTCGGGCGAAGTTTCCTGCCGTTTGAGTTGATTCCTGACAGCCTTTTTCATTTGCCATTTCAACAGGAGCAACCCTTTGAAAAGCAATTGCATGATATTTTAAATCAAATAGCCACACCATCGCCATTACCCCAATTACCTGCAAGTGGGTTTGGGGCGGACCCCGCGGCTTATTATTTTTTAAAGGATAAGCCTGCAGCCACACTTCCGGGTTTTGATGTAAATTTCATCCGGAAGGATTTCCCGATCCTTTCGGAAAATGTAAATGGCAAACAATTAATATGGCTGGATAATGCCGCCACCACGCAGAAACCAAGGCAGGTTATTGACCGTATCAGCTATTTTTATGAGCATGAGAACTCCAATATTCACCGGGCCGCGCATGAGCTTGCAGCCCGTGCTACAGATGCCTATGAGGGTGCCCGCAAAAAGGTACAGGCTTTCTTAAATGCAGGATCGGTTAATGAGATAATTTTTGTACGCGGCGCAACAGAAGCCATAAACCTGGTTGCAAAAAGCTGGGGGGAGCAGTACCTGCATGATGGTGACGAAATCATTGTAAGCCACCTGGAGCATCATGCCAATATTGTTCCGTGGCAGCAACTGGCCGCTAAAAAGAATCTAAAAATCAAGGTTATCCCCGTTGACGATGACGGGCAGATCCTGCTGGATGAATATGTAAAACTGATAGGCCCTAAAACTAAACTGGTTGCTTTTACCCAGGTATCAAATGCATTGGGGACAGTAACGCCTGCGGAGCAAATTGTGCAGATCGCGCATTCGGCCGGTGCAAAGGTTTTGGTTGATGGCGCACAGTCCGTTTCGCACATGCCGGTTGATGTACGCGCATTAGATGCCGACTGGTTTGTTTTTTCGGGCCATAAAGTATTTGGGCCCACAGGTATCGGTGTGGTATACGGTAAGGAAGGCTTATTAAATGCTACCCAGCCATGGCAGGGTGGGGGCAACATGATAAAGGATGTTACTTTTGAACATACCACTTATCATGACGCGCCGGGCAGGTTTGAAGCCGGAACAGGCAATATAGCCGATGCCGTGGGATTAGGTGCTGCTATTGATTATGTTACACACATTGGCATGGGAATAATTGCGCAATACGAACATTTTCTGCTTGAATATGCAACCAGTCTGCTGAAACAGGTGCCGGGCATACGCCTGATAGGCACCGCTGCTGAGAAGGCAAGTGTGCTTTCATTTGTGCTGGATGGCTATAAAACCGAGGAAGTAGGTACGGAGCTGAATAACCAGGGAATTGCAGTACGTTCGGGCCATCATTGCGCACAACCTATTCTGCGCCGTTTTGGAGTTGAGAGTACGGTAAGACCATCATTGGCATTTTATAATACTTGTGCCGAAATTGATGTTTTGGTACGTACACTGCACCAGCTTAGCAGTAAAAGAAAATAATAAATCCGGAACTGTAAAGAGTGCTTTCAGTTCCGGATCTTTTTTAATTTGCCCCGGGCAATGGCAGGTGCTCAAATAGCATTCGTGGAGGGTTTACAATATAAATACATTCCTTTTTCATCAGTTTGAAGACTTCATTTCTTACTGCTTTCAGTAAAAAAATAATCACGTCCTCCGCGCTTACCTGCTCTTTGTTTAACCACAATTGAAAGAATGCTTCCTGAGTTATTTCTGATGCCTTTTGAGGGTCAAATAAGCGTTTGAAAGCCGAGTTATATATTGGTAGCCAATAGCTTTTATAAATGGTGTCAAAGGCATCCCTGTCCATTATTTCCTCCTTTTTTTCTCCGCTATTTCCTGGCGGATCGCGGTAGCTGAAACTTTAATTTGCTGTAGCGTTAAACGCAGGCGGGTACCTGCGGCACTATTGCCTTTTCCATAAAAAGCAGTTGCATCCTTTTCTGCCGTTGCTATCAGTTCTTTTAATATTTTAAAATTGTCCATATATATATTAGTTATTTAAATTAATCAGTAAATCCCTGGTGTCACCGGTATCGGCATTGTCGAATTTACCGCCTATGATACTCTGGCCGGTAAAGGCAGGGTTATTACCGCTACCCAATGGCCAGCTGCCTTTGGTATCCCAGATATCCAGTCCGGCCAGCGCCGCCGCCTTTAATCCAAAATCGGTGCAATTGTTTTTTGAAAGATGATAAGCGACATTGTTATACTGTTGGGTAAGTGCCAGTATTTTCCAGAACCTGCGCTTTGATATGAATTTACCTATAACCTCGTCCCAGGCATGTTCTGAATCATCTTTAAATGTTGACGAAGTAGAGGGTAGAATGGGAGTAGCCGATAGCAGGTTATCTTTTTTAGGATAAAAGCCAAAGGAAATTGACGCATAAGTAGAATCTGAATTGTACTTAATGAGCGTAATAAATGTATGGCCGGTATTTGCGAATTTAAATATCCTGGGTTTCCCCCTCACCGGTTGTTTAACGTGGAATATTAAGGCGTAAGCGATAGCTGTTTTGCCATCGTTAAAAGTGTTAACAATTTTGTCGCAGCTAATTGCTTTACTTTTTATTTCTTTATTGGTATCAGGCCCCAGCAGGTCGACCTGTTTTTCCAGTGCAGAGTCATCAACAGAAGTGATGGATAAATTTCCTGTACTAATACTATCCGCGTCAAGCTGGATGGTTTTAAAGAAACACTTCATGGCAAGAGGATACAGGCGTAGTTTTGTGAACAGATTTGCCAACCTGTATAAATGCCGTACCCTGGCCTGGTTATAATTAACATCAGCTGCTTCAATACCTTTAAGATAGGCCATTAGCCTTTTTCTTTGTTGTGGCTTGCTCAGGTTGTCGTCGGTAGTTTCTACAACTTCCGGTTTACTGGTGACGTTTCTAAGCTGTTTTTCAACTGCTGCTAAATAAACAGGCGATTGAGCTTTAACTGTGGTGGTTAAGCAACCAAAACAAAGTAAAAAAAGTAGAAAATAATATCGAAAAGGCATGAGTTCTATAAAATATAGGGTTGTTTAAGCAAGGTTTGGCTTAATGGCAACAACAACATATTTTATTAACGGTGATCATGGAACAAATATATTATGTATAAAATTTTAATAGACGGTGTCTTTATTGCATATCAGTCAATAATCGCTAATCATATACAGGTTAAGGAGTAAGTAAGGGCTCCTGATGAGCAGGAACCCCTTACAACCAATTATAAACCTAGTTATGAGAAGACAATTATTATGAGGTCAGCAAAATAAATCCTTTCATTATGTTGGCAAATATACACTTATATTCTATAATGTCTATAGATTTGATAGAATAAATAATAAATTTGTATAATATTCATAAAATATGCTGCGTTTTCCCATTCTCCGATATATTATCTTCCTGATTTTTTGTTGCTTATCCATCAATTCAAATGCCCAAATTAATAATAAAGGCCCTCATGTACTGGTAGTTATAGCTCACCCGGATGACGAGAGCGTTTTTTCGGTAACCTTATATAAAATAGCTAAAGAGCATCACGGAATAATTGATCTGTTTGTGATCACCGATGGCGAAGCTGGGTATAAATATGCTACACTGGCTGAAAGTTATTACGGAGTTGCGCTTACCGACCAAAAAATAGGCAGGAGTGAATTGCCGAGGATCAGGAAACGGGAGTTGAAAAATGCCGGTCACGTGTTAGGGGTAGCTCATTATTATTTTATGAATCAGGAGGATAGCCATTATGGCCTAGATGAGCACGACCCGCTTGATACCAGCTGGAATGTAAAGGCTGTCAATAAAAAGTTGGATAAACTGCTCGCCGATAACAATTACGACCTGGTGTTTTGTCTTTTACCAGAGCCTTCAACACATGGCGCGCATAAGGCAGGTTCATTATTAGTATTAAATGCTATCGCAGAAATGCCGGCAAATAAACGCCCTTTAATTTTAGGTGCAGTTACACGCGACAAAACCGATAGCGTTACCGTATTTTCACAATACAAGGATTATGATATTACACAAACCGTAACGGATAAGCCTCTTTTCAGCGTTGATCGTACAGCTTGTTTTAGCTACCGTAACAAGGTTAACTATAAAGTTATAGCCGATTGGGAGCTTGCCGAACATAAATCCCAAGGCTTTACTCAAATGAGCATGAATGATGGGGATGTGGAGGAGTTCTGGTATTTTAAGCTGAACGGAACAGCAGGAATTGTAAAGTGCGACAGCTTGTTTAAGTTGCTAAGTCTGGTACCTTATACCCAGAAAACTTACTAAGTACTTAGCCATACTTTAAAAATAAAATTGATTTCGATGATTTTCTAAACGTCTAATTATTAAGAATCAGCATTGATTATCTGTTGTTTTCAGCCATTGCCCCTGTTCATCCCGGTTTAGGGTAAAAGAATTATTAAGTCCGTAGCATTTAAGTTATCGCCTATATCAGAGGTATCAAACGTTTGCGCTGTGTTTTTATTCCCAGATTTCTCTAATCCTATTACCTTGCATTATCATATTTATCGATATCACTAGAAATAGTTGAGGTATGTTATTATGTAAGTATATATCGCTAATTGATATGCAAAATCCTGGTATCAATTCAAAGTAGTATGTATACTATAACTAACTATCAAGGTAACGCTTAAATATTTTACAGCTGATTATAATTAAAAGCCATTATTCCGTGAAAAAAAATCTTCTCGCATTATTTTTCCTCTTTTTCTCTGTAGCCTGCTTTGGGCAGCAAAAGCACGTGTTTAGTCTTGGTAAAAAAGATTTTCTGCTGGATGGAAAGCCGTTTCAGATCATCAGCGGCGAAATGCACCCGGCACGTATTCCAAGGGAATACTGGCGAAACCGTATCCGTATGGCTAAAGCGATGGGCTGCAATACCATTGCTGCATATGTTTTCTGGAATTACCAGGAAGTCAGCCCCGGTAAATTTGATTTTAGTACCGGAAATCATAACATCGCGGAATTTATCAGGATATGTAAAGAAGAAGGAATGTGGGTATTACTGCGACCAGGGCCTTACGTTTGTGCTGAATGGGACTTTGGTGGATTGCCGACCTGGCTTCTAAAAACACCTGATATTAAAGTAAGGTGTATGGATACCCGGTACATGGCCGCGGTTAAACAATATATCAGTCATCTTGCTGCCGAGGTGCGCCCATTGCTGTGTACTAATGGCGGCCCGATTTTGATGTCGCAGATTGAAAATGAATACGGCAGCTATGGTAATGACAAAGTATACCTGGAAACATTAAGGCAATTGTGGCAGCAAAATGGTATTAATGTACCTTTTTATACCGCAGATGGTGCCACTCCCTATATGCTGGAGGCCGGCAACATCATGGGAGCGGCTATTGGCCTTGATAGCGGAACCAGTGATGCCGATTTTGAACAGGCAAATGATTATAATCCTAATGTACCATCATTTAGCAGTGAAACTTATCCGGGTTGGTTAACGCATTGGAAGGAAAAATGGGCTAAAACAGATACAATCGACATAAAAAAGGATATAACCTATTTGCTTGAGCACCATAAATCGTTCAATTTGTATGTAGTACACGGCGGAACAAATTTTGGCTTTAATGCCGGTGCCAATGCTTTTTCGTCAACACAATATCAGCCGGATGTTACCAGCTATGATTATGACGCCCCTATAAATGAGCAGGGCCAGCCTACACCTAAGTACTTTATGCTGCGTAACCTCATCGCAAAATATGTTAGCTATAAAATACCCGAGGTCCCTAAATCAATTGAAACAATCAGCATTCCACCTATAACACTGAAGCCTTTTACCAGCATTTGGCAACAACTTCCACAGCCTTTTAATTCGCCTCAACCGCTACCTATGGAATATTTTGGTCAAAACCAGGGCCTTATGTTGTATCGCACCAAATTAATCGGTCATAAAAGCGGAACCTTAACCATTACCGAGCCGCATGACTATGCACTCATATTTTTGGATGGAAAGTTTATTGATACCGTTTATCGTAACGGCGGCAAATGGAGCGTAAAGTTACCTGTGAGTACTACTAAAAATCCGGTGTTGGATATTTTAGTGGAGGGTATGGGGCATATCAACTTTGCTCAGTATATAATTGACCGCAAAGGAATAACCGACCGGGTAACGCTTGAGGGTATGACCCTCATGAACTGGCAGATTTATCCCATGTCAATGAGCGAAAGCTTTATTGGGCAGTTAAAACCTTCAGCTACAGATAAGGATACCAATAAAGGCTTATTTTTCAATGGTGATTTTAACCTGGAAAAAACAGGTGATACCTATTTTGATTTAAGCAAATACAGTAAAGGTATAGTGTATATAAATGGCCACAATTTGGGCCGGTACTGGAATGTTGGGCCACAGCAAAGGCTATACTGCCCGGCATCATGGCTTAAAAAAGGGCATAATCAAATCATTGTTTTCGATTTCCATCAGGCGGAAGCACGGGAAGTAAGCGGAGTGACCAGTCTTCAATAATATTATCCGGAAATCACATCTGCATCAATCATTAATAGATTAAACTAAAAACTAAATTATATATATGAAAAGAAGAGAATTTATCCAGACCGGGGCGGTGGCAACGGCGGCTTTCTCAATCCTGCCAACAGGAAGTTTGTTTGCAAGCACTAATGGCAAAGTAAGGCTGGGTTACATTGGCGTAGGCGCACGTGGGATGAGCCATATTTCGGAAGGCCTTTTACGTGACGATGTTGAGATAGTTGCCATTTGCGATACACAGGAAAGCTCATTAAAGATCTGTCGTGAGAAAATTGCCAGAAGCGGTAAACCCGCTGCAAAAGAATACACAGGCGGAACTGATGCTTATAAAGGGCTGCTGGATAGAAAGGATATTGATGCCGTTATCATAGCTACTCCATGGCAGTTTCACCACCCGCAGGCTATTGATGCGATGAAAGCCGGTAAATATGTTGGTTGCGAAGTAATAGCCGGCTTAACCGTGCAGGATCACTGGGATATAATTGATACACATGAAAAAACAGGTGTTCCTTACATGACACTGGAGAACGTATGCTACCGGAGGGATGTAATGGCGGCTCTTAATATGGTAAGGCAAGGCCTGTTTGGCGAACTGGTACATGCGGAAGGCGGATATCAGCATAACTTACGTAATGTTTTATTTAACGATGGCAAACATTACGCTGGAGGAGGTGTGGAGTTTGGGCCGAAGGCATTAAGTGAAGCCCAATGGCGTACCCAGTTTAATATTGACCGTGATGGTGATCTGTACCCAACACACGGTGCAGGCCCTGTTATGCATTACCTTGACGTTAATTATGGCAACCGCTTTACCAGCATTGTTTCATTCAGCTCAAAAGCACGCGGACTTGCCGCTTATGTAGAAGAACTGGCACCGGGTAACGCTAGCGCCAAGATCAATTATAAAAATGGTGACATAACACAAACTATGATCAGTTGCGCTAATGGTGAAACCGTTTTGCTTACGCATGATACCCACTTACCAAGGCCATACTCATTAGGTTTCAGGCTTGATGGAACAAAGGGCACCTGGATGGATGTAAACGACTCTATATATATTGAAAATCAATCCAAAGACGATGAGTGGGATCCAGCTAAGGTCTGGCTTGATAAGTATGATCACCCGCTATGGAAAAGATATGAAAAGGACGCTGCAGGCGCAGGGCATGGCGGTATGGACTGGTTCGTATTCAATGCCTTTGTTGAATCTGTAAAACAGAAAAAACAAACTCCTATTGATGTTTACGATTCTATTACCATGAGTGTAATTGCACCTTTATCAACCCAATCTGTTGCAGAGGGCAAGACGCTGGAATTCCCTGATTTCACAAGAGGAAAATGGAAAACCCGTAAAAATACATTTGCACTTGATGACAGCGGTTTTTAATAAAGTTTTAATACAGATCTGAAAATAATCATGATCTAACAATAAGCGGAAACGCCTATTGATTATTTCCTCAGTTAAAAGTAATTCCGATATACATATATCGGAATTGCTTTTTTAAAGCGTATGAAAAGGAATTTGATAGGATGTCGATAAATGTGGCATAACCTAGTCATGAGCCTAAAGTCTTGAGTCAAAATTCAAAAAGAACTAAATCTGGCTTTAGACTTACGACTAAAGACTGTTGACTTGATACTATCGCTTTTCCGCCCAGGCAAGTCCATCAGCGCCCCGTACCGGAATATGAGCGGTTACTTCCAGCGTTTTCAGGCTCACCACCGCTATATAATCGTCAGCCGTGCAGCCAATAAAAGCACGCGAACCGTCATCATCCACCAGTATACCCGCTGCGCCGCGGCCCGTACTGATTTTTTTGATCAGATTGTGTGTGGCTACATCAAAGATGAACAGGTCGCCTGTGCGCAGGCTGGTAATAAGCACTCTTTTGCCATCAGGCGTAAATTTTAGGCGGTTGGCCCCAGTCACCTGCGCATCCAGTTGAACGGACACTTTTTTAGAAGCCAGGTCAATAATGGTAATTATTCCGTCGTCAGCTCCGGCCGTCCATAATTCCCGTCCGTCTGGCGATACATCGAACCCTTCAGATCCTTTGCCTACCGGGATCAGCGTTTGCACCCAGTCGCGGTGAGGAGGGGGAGTAAACCCGCCACCATGGTTTTCAGGTTTCAACAGGCTGTCGGTTAAAATACTTACAGTTGCCGAAGCCACGTTCGTGGTGTATACTTGCTTCCCGTCTGGCGTTACGTAAAGCATATGTGTCCGGTTTTGCCCGGTACCCATGGCCCAGTCAAATTTTCCGCTTGCCGGGTCGTAGCGGCCTACTGATTTGGCACCTTCGGCACTGAACCATAATTTACCATTGTTAAAAACCAATCCATGAGGGCCATTTAATGGTTTCGTGTCAATAGTTGGCAGTGGTTTCTGTGTTACCAGATCGATCACATTGATCTCGTGCAGACTGCCGCCACCATAGATCGATACATAGGCAATTTTTCCGTCGGCCGAGGCGATCACTTCGTGCGGATCCTGCCCTACAGGCACACTCGCGATAACTTTTAAAGAGGCGGGATCGATGATGTCAAGCACATGATCGCCTTTGGATAGCGCTAGCAGTGTACGCTGTGCCGAACATTCTTTTGAGGAAATTAACAATGCTATGCCCGACAGCATCAGTATGAATAAGCAGGATCTTAAGGTTTTCATGGTATATCGTTTATTTATTAATCACCGGTCAGGTAAATTTAATTTAAAAACTCCGGATATAACCGCCTAATAGATGGTGACTCAGTAAACGCCGCCGAATCGCTTAAAATCACCGGGGAAAGTCTGTTTAAAATCTTTTTGTTACTGGATCGTCCATATCCATATGGATATGCCCCATTTTCTTTTTATTGCTACGCTATTTGCTCTGATGCTGGTCTGCGGGGTGTTCTGGGGATTGTATTTTGCGCTGAGCCGCTCGTACCAATTATTTACAGCAACGGAACTGGCGAAGATAGCCCGTATCATAGTTGCTAACCTGGAGGTGCCGATGCGCAATATCTCCCTGCTTTGCCTGGCGCTGATGGGCCTATCCATTGCGTTTTACCCCGACAAAAGCAATTGGGAGTTTTGGGTGATGATAAGTTCGTTGTTGCTGATAGTTGGTGCATTGGTGATCACAACCGCTATTGAAGTGCCGATTAACAGGCAAGTTGTGACCTGGGCGAATGAAAACGTTCAGGCAAATTGGGAGCAATTGCGGAGCCGTTGGCAATATTATAATGTAGTGCGGACTGTCCTGGCACTATTAAGCTTTGTGTTATTTGCGGCTGCTGTGCTGTAGGATTTTCTGATGGACATAGGGCAAACAGATGCTTTTTGTCATCGCTAACTAATAATAATTCTTATTTGGAACGTTCGTTCCAAATTGATTTTATATTTACGGAACGATTATTCCAAAAATAGAAAAATTAATACACAACATGAAAAAGTTAGCGAACAAAGTAGCAGTAATAACAGGCGCATCAAAAGGTATTGGTGCAGGTATAGCAAAACATCTTGCGGCAGCAGGTGCAAGCGTAGTTGTAAATTATGCTTCGGCAAAAGTTGATGCAGATAAGGTAGTTGCTGAAATCACCACCAATGGCGGCAAAGCCATAGCTGTGCAAGGTAATGTATCAAGCGAAGCCGATATCATCCGTTTATTTGAAGAAACTAAAAAAGCTTTCGGAGCAGTAGATATTTTGGTGAACAATGCCGGTGTTTATAAATTCGGCAGTATTGAAGAGCTTAATGCAGAAGATTTCCACACCCAGTTTAACACCAATGTACTTGGCTTATTGCTCACCACACAGGGAGCGGTAAAGAACTTTAATGAGAATGGTGGCAGTATCATTAATATTGGGTCGGCAGTTACTGCCATCACGCCTCCGGGAAGCTCTATTTACACAGCAACGAAAGGTGCAGTTGATGCCATCACCCATGTATTGGCAAAAGAATTAGGTGGTAAAAAAATACGTGTCAACTCAATCAACCCGGGTATGGTTGAAACTGAAGGTACACATACCGCTGGTTTCATCGGTAGTGATTTTGCAGCAGAGATAGTTAAAACAACTCCGCTTGGCCGTATCGGTCAGCCTGATGATATTGCCGAAGTAGCTGTATTCCTGGCCTCTGAAGATTCACGCTGGTTAACTGGCGAGTTATTGTTAGCCAGCGGCGGTGTAAGGTAATACCTGCTGTTTTAACAGAAAAATAATTAAAAATGAATAGCTTTGCTTTTAACAAGCAAGGCTATTCTAGGTTATGGCAAGAACGAAAGATTTTGATGAGAACGAAGTACTGGCCAAAGCTATACAGCTTTTTTGGTACAAGGGCTACAATGGTACGTCTATGCAGGACCTGGTGGATTGCCTGGGCATCAGCCGTTCGAGCTTGTATGATACTTATACCGATAAGCATACCCTGTTTGTTAAAGCACTGGAGAGTTATCAAAATGCCGGCGCTGCTCAAATTCAGGAAATTATCGGTCACTCGGGATCGGCAAAAGATACTATCAAAAAATTACTGGAACTTGCCACTACGGATTTATTAAGCGATAAACAGCAGAAAGGCTGCTTTATGGTGAACGCCGAGGTTGAAGTTGCACCGCACGATGCCGAAGTAAATAACCTGGTTTGCAAAAACGATCAGCAAATGGAGGATGCCTTTTACTTGGTGATTAAAAAAGGGCAGGAGAGTGGTGAAATCAAAAATCAAGAGGACGCGAGGGCATTATCTCGTTTTATCTTCAACACAGTAAAGGGCATGCGTGTAACCGCAAAATCAGTTACCGACCCATCCGTTTTTGATGATATTATCAAACTAACTATCTCCGCGCTCGATTAATTCTTCGGCGTATTCTTTACTTTTTTCAGGGAATAGATAACGACGATTAAATAATATCACTGCTTAGTAGCTGATCATATTTTTATTTGTTCTTATCCAGTATTTCAAACTTAGTTTGCAATGTGTTGCCCTCACCATCAACAAGAGTAAGGGTATGCACGCCGGGTTCGGGGTTCAGCGCTATCTGGTGATAATCTTTAGTAAAGCCGATATACTGATCATCCAGGTGCCAGAATATCTTTATGCCCGACTGCCGGTGCGCGGCATTGCAGATCATGCGCCCGCGTTTGCCATCGGCTTCTAATGGGATATAGATCTTCGCGCCATCTTTTGGGTAGATGAGCTCCATCGGCATGCCTTTATCAGCCGAAACGCAATCGGCCCTGAATGGCGGTAAACTATGGTATTGGTAATTTTTGCCTTTATAATAATATTCCATAGCGGGAGGCAGTACAAACCATGTTTTATTTACTATCTGATCGGGGGGGACGCAATCGCTGTTTACCTGCCACCGCTCTGTCTTGTCCAGATGTACTAATTGATGATAAGGGCATACCGGCGATCTGAGGCTGGATTTCGGCACCCACATTTCGACCGTATCCGAACAATACTCACCGGCGCGGTAACCGCTTTGACGGCACACGCTTATTTTTACCATCCCATTGGCTGGCATCTCAAACCAATCGGAGCTTACAGGTAATTGCCTGAAGATCTCAAACATAGCAGGGGCGGCAGTATTGATACCTGTTAATCCTGCCCGGCCCTCGCCGCTGGTGTTGCCAACCCAAACGCCTACTACATATTTGGGTGTGATGCCAATCGCCCAGCCATCTCTGAAACCAAAGCTGGTACCTGTTTTCCAGGCGATGCGTTGTGTGGAGCTAAACTGCCGCCAAAGCATTTCCTCGCCGGGGCGCATCACTTCTTCCATGGCCTGCATGGTGTAGTAAATAGATCCGGCATCCAACAAACCTGAGTTTTCCAGTTTGGTTTTTACAATGGGGGCATGTGTGTATACAGGCGAATGATAATCAGCCGGATCATATTTGCCCATGTATTTATCAGAGTGATTCAGCACACGCGCCATATCAGCATAAGCGCCTGAGAGCTCCCATAGTGTATTTTCACCACCACCTAATATCAGCGATAGCCCGTAATAATCAGCGGGGTGTTTAAGGGTGGTAATGCCTGCCTTTTTCAGCAGATCATAAAAACGATCATACTTATATTTTTGCAGCATTTTTACAGCCGGTACATTCAGTGATCGTGCCAATGCTCTTGAAGCCGGTACCGCGCCATCATAACTTAGGTCGAAGTTTTCAGGATGATAGCCTGCTATTTGCGTGGGGATATCAGGCATTAAGCTATTGGGTAACAGCAGCCCATCATGCAGCATAGCCGCATATAGTAAAGGCTTTAAAGTACTACCCGGGCTGCGCGGCGCGTTGATCACATCAACATTACTTTCCATGGTGGTGTCTTCGGGGTGATAAATATTCCCAACATAGGCTAAAGTTGAGCCTGTTTCCACATCCAGTACAATGGCGGCGATGTTGTTAATGTGATTGGCAGCAAGTATTTGATGATGCCTCTCCACAATATCACTTACCTGTTGCTGCAAACCTGCTTTAATCGTGGTATTTATGCGTGTAGGGCCGGTATGTGCTCCGGTTTGGCAATCATGTTTAAACCGTTCCAATAAATGCGGGGCAAGCACGGGTAATGGTACAGGCCTGTCGGGTACAGGTTCGAGTTTTGATAGTTCCGCGGTACTTTTATCAATGATGCCTTGCTTGTTGAGCTTATCGAGCAGTAGGTTTCTTTTTTTTAGCAGGATAGCTCTGTTCTTGCCTGGATGTACTAATGATGGTGAATTTGGCAACACCGCAAGTGCCGCCATCTCGCCCCAGGATAACTGTTCCGGGCTTCGCCCAAAATACCGCCATGAGGCCGCATCGAGCCCTACTACATTACTACCAAAGGGTGCATTACTACTATATAGTGCTAAAATATTCTGTTTATTGTAGGTCAATTCCAGGCGCAGGGCCATGAACATTTCCAACAGTTTATTAAAAAAAGTACGGTTATGATGCGTCGCCAGTCGGATTACCTGCATAGTAATGGTACTTCCGCCGCTGCTTACACGTCCTGATTTGATATTCTGCCTTATCGCCCTGCCAAATGCCAGAAAATCGACACCGGGGTGGTGCTCAAATCGTTTATCTTCAAAAGCGATAATGCATTTTTTGAATTTTTCGGGTACGATGCTGTCATAAGGAAAACGCCATTGCCCGTCGGTAGCAATGGCCGCTCCCAATAAACCACCCTGATCGTCGTTGATGACATATGCTGTGGGCTTATCAAATAATTTCGATGGCAAACAAAACCAAAACAGCCCGAACAAGACCAATGCTGAGGTGATCAGCACCAGCCTTGCACGGCTTAGCCATGTCGGCCTTTTATACAAAAATCGCTTCCCTATCACTTTATAACCTGTACCCACTTGCCTTTTTGTAGCGCATTAATTGATGAATTATACATAGCACCGCAATACGTTGCCGGCAGATAATAACGTCCGGTATAAGCGGCATTAAGCATCACGTAATAGGTAACCTGCTGCCTTTCGTCGATACCGAAATACGTATTTACCCGGTCATCACGGATATCCTGATAATCCGACGGTGACGATTTAAAGGCTTCATCATTATTTAGCATTCGGGTGTTCAATATTTCCCATCCCGAAGGGAAGATCTGGGTCAATGCCATATTGTAATAAGCGCCTTTATGCCCCGGATTTTTGACGATAACCTGTGCCACAAAATCGGTTCCCTGTTTCAGGTTGGTTATATTTATAGGTTGACCTTTTAGTGTCATATAATTAACCTGCATGCCCAGTATATCATCATTATTTACACCGGCTGGTTCATCGCCAGGGGCGGGCTGCCCTTTTTGGATAAGCCTTAAGTATAAAATATTATTGCCTTTATTTTTGATGGTCACATTGCCTCCATTGGCAGAAAGCGGGGCTTGCCACAGGTAGGAGTTTGAGGTAACAGCTGTATTGCCATAATCAAACATCAGCTTGTTGCCATTTTTATTCTGACCGCAGTACTGGGCAATAGCCAGCAAGGCATAAGCCGTGGTTTGCGTGCTGTACCAATCATCCTGGGCTAAGTGTGCCGACACAGTCTGTAACATGGCAGCCGCTTTTTGGTGCTGGCCAAGCAGGGTAAGTGTTTCCAGTATCATCGCCTCATCGCGCAGATCAGAGCCATACGTACCATATAACTGATCATAAGGCTGAATGGTAAGTGGCAGGCCCTTGATCATCTGTAACGCTGTTTCGGGCTGACCGGCTAATTTATAAGCAGCAGCCAGTTGCCATTTTGCCTGCGGCGATAGGTAAGCATATTCCTTTAAACGGTTCATAGCGCCCAGCTCAGGTACGCGTGCCAGTGCCAGCAGGTACAAGCGGTAAGCCTGAACCAGGTCTTCGGCATAATAGCTTCGTTTGCCCGGTGTCCAGTTAACGGCTTGCTGATGCTGATATCTTTTCCATGAATCTATAAAACCTACAGGCAAGGCATAGCCTTTTGCCTGCGCGGCCAGCATAAAGTTGCCTGCATAGTTTGTGCACCATTCATCGGCAGGGCCTCCATCCGGCCAGTAACTCATACCACCACCCGGTGCCTGGAAATTGGTAAGTCTTGCAATAGTCGACCTGATATTACGCTCCGCGTCAGCCTTTTGGCGTTGCGAAAGATCAGTAAGCTGATCGAGATACAATTGAGGAAAGCCTGCCGAAGTAGTTTGTTCGGCGCAGCCATAAGGGTATTCTATCAGGTAATCCAGTCTTTTTGCAAGGTTGAGCGAGGTTATGGATGACACTTCCAAAGTAGCTTTATTAGTGCCGTACATACCCACCGGACTGTATGCCGTATTCCATGTTTCGCCCGGTTTTAGTTCCTTCTCCAGAGTTTTAGTTATAGGTGGATTAGGGTTGCGTACATTTAGTTCAACACTGTACTCAGCAGTTTCATTACCGCTTTTGGCGATTATTTTAACCGTACCAACACCAACAAAGTTCTTTACATTTAGGTTAAAGGTCGCCATCTGGTCGCCCGGGGCGTTAAAAGTAAGGGTTTGCTTATCATTCCCCTGTAAATTGCTAAAGGCGTTCGACTGCACCTGTACCGTAACCGTTTTAATGTTTTTCTCCATCGCGAAAACAGTAACCGGTAATTTGATCTGCTCATTTGGCCCGAGTACACGTGGTAATGTTGCCAGCAGCATCAGTGGTTTTTTAACGGCCACAGCTTTCTCCGCAAAGCCATAAGCACCGTTGTGCCCGGCGATGATCATCGTCCGCACTGAGCCTACGTATTGCGGCAATGTGAACTGATGGGTTTGTTTTGCACCAGCGTTGAGGTGGTATGGCCCAAGGAACTTCACCACAGGTTTAAAGCGGTTAACGGATACATTCTGGTTCCTGTTCAACGACTCATCACCACCTATGCTCAGGATGCGCTCAAGCCCACCGCCATAAGCGCCTATCACATAATCAAACAGGTCCCAGGTTTTAACGCCCAGCGCTTCGCGTGCGTAAAATGCCTGATGCGGATCAGGTGTTTTGTAATTAGTGAGATCGAGTAATCCTTCATCAACTATGGCAATGGTATAGGTCATTTCTTTGCCTTTTGCTTCGGAAACGGTGATAGCTGAGGTGCTTTCGGGTCTTATTTTGTCCGGCATACTTATCACCGGTTTTAATACGGTTGCCGGGTCATCCACGGTGAGCGGGATAACGCCATACATGCGGATAGGCAGGTCGTTTACCATTTGCGCATGGTGCTGCAGCATGGTTACGTTAACAAACACGTTGGGCGACATGCTGCCATCTACCTTAAATTTATAGGTCGTTTGGCCCTGATAGGTGTCTATCCATACCGATCTGATCACCCTGCTGCCACTTTCAAAGCTGATGAGCGCACGGCCGTTATTACCTGTTGGTATGGTAAGGGTAGCGGTTTCGCCAACTTTATAGCTTTTTTTGTCGGATGTAAAGGAAAGCATTACCGCATCGGTAGAGTTTGATTGTTGCAGGCGTTCCGTCCAGTCGAGGTAAACAACTTTACCAGTTGCATGGCCTGTTTGTTCATCTTTTACACGGATGAGGTAGCGGCCCCAGTCATCCTGCTTTACATGCAGGTTCCATTTGCCTTTACCATTTACCAGTCTAACGGTTTCAGTACTTACCAGTTTGTTATACTGGTTTTGGGTGAAATTACTCAGCTCGTCCCCGGTTTGATCCCACCACCAGCGCCATTGGATCTTGTAGAGCTCAACAGTTACATCGCGGCTGCCCGGGAATGGGTTACCGTTCACATCCACATCAGCAATACTAACTGGGTTATCCTGCCCAACACCCAGCATCCCGCTATAAGCAGAGCCTTCCGGTGTTTTAATGCCGACGTAGCCTGTATATGCATTGTAAGGCAATATAACCTGCTGTATACTGAAATTACCTCCCGGTTCAAACACTTTCACTAAAAAATTAGCTCTTAACTGTCCCGGTGCCTGTTTATCTACCTGGATATTGGCATTTATCCGGGCAGTTCCTGCGGCATCCAAACGGCCGTCAAATACGGTTTGGGTTTGTGTATTAAAGGCCAGGGTAGGATCGTCAAACACATAACCATCGAAGTTTTTAAAGGCGGTTACCTGCGGACTAACAAAGGCATCCACCTTTGCTTTCAGGTTTTGTGCGATGCCGCCGAAAAGCCAGGTCGATTTCAGCGTTCCGCCCATGTCGCCGCCTTTGGTTAAAGCTGTTTTGCCACCGAAGGAAAGATCGATCTTGAGGCGATTAGGCATAATAGTTTCCACCTTGATATTCTTTTGGAACACCGCGCCGCCGACATTTACCTTGGCCATCCAGGTGCCGGTAGGCGAGGAGGTTGTAGTAGCGGTATGAAAGCTATAAAAACCATCAACCGAACTGGTGCGGGTGATACGTTTATACAACTGGCCCGCAGGATTGTAAAGCTCAAACTGCACAGGGTGGTCGGGTGGTAAGGTTTTAAGCTGATCCTGCAAAATAAAGGATACGAAAATAGAATCACCGGGCCGCCATACACCGCGTTCACCGTAAATAAAACCCTTTAATCCGTTTTGCACCTGTTCACCACCCACATCAAATTTCGAAAGCATCAGGGCGCTGGCATCATCCAGCTTTAAATATCCTCGTTCATCACCTTTTCTCGCGACCAGCAAAAATGGCTTGTGTTTTAAACTGATATGCGCGAAACCATTAGCATCCGATACGGATTTTGTGATCACCTGTTTCTGGTAATCCATTAAAGTAAGCTCAACACCCGGCATAGGAGCGGCATTCAGGATATTGGTTACCGCAATCAGCATGTTGTTATCATTTCCTTTTTTGGCGATCAGGCCAATGTTGGATACGATAACGTTGCGTGTTGCCCATTTATCTTTGGTATAAAAAGAATTGCTGCAAGGATCGTCGCGTTCTTTCCACTTATAGCCATCAGGGTAATAGCTGTCATAACGAGCCCAGAAAGCATCGTAATCGTCGAGCTTGTCGCCTGCTGAATTGGAATAGCCGTAATCATCACCTTCTTCAGTATCCTCCTCATCATTATTACTGCCACTAACCCTGGCAGCGCCGCCTGTTTTGCAGTTAAAGAGGGAATATTCTTTTCTGAAACCAATGATCACCCGGTAAATAGCACCCGGTTCAGCTCGCATCAGCGAATCAATATCCAGCATAAAGCGGTTTTTCGCTGTTAGTTTAAGGTTTTTATCCTTATCCAGCCTGATGGTGGTTTGTACCACCGGTTTGCCTACCTGCCTAAGTCCCTGCTCGGTGGTAAGGTCATTATTTTGCAGGAACTGGGTTACGTTATTTGCATAGATCTTGACGATGGTAACATCCACCGCTTTGAGGTTAACTGCGTCAAAAGGCAGCATTAATCTGCCTGAATCAGGCAGGATTACGCCTTTGCCGGGGATGGTGACACCCGGCAGCCTGTTTTCAAAAAATACATTGGCCGTAAACGGAGTAGAGATCTTTTCGCCATAAATATCCTTTACACCTTCGTTCACAAAAGCACTATAATTACCCAGTAAACGATCGGAGGCGAATATTTTAACCAAACTACCATCAATGGTATAGGATGGTTCGCTAACGTTGTTCATGCCTACCAGTCCGCTAAGTTCCTGACCTACCATAACGGGGTTTGAAAACTGCACCTCCACGTACTCGTCCTGATCCTGCACTGCTCGGATATCCAGTACTTTAAAAACGCCAACAATGGGTATATCAAATGCCTGGCTGTCGTTGCTCTCAACACCCAAAGGGGAACCGTTCCAGCGTACAGTTAGCTGTGTAGAGGCGGCTGTTGGCCGGTTGATATTGTCAATAGTAAAAGTGTGTGTATTAGCCACATTATCGTGCTGCCAGGTGATCACTACGGGCGTAGCGTATTCAGCCCGGATAATCTTTTCTATTTTTAAGGGATCTTCCTTATCGGCAGTTTGGATAACCCCTGTTAATTTCATTTTATCCCTTGAAGTATTGGTAGCTGTTTGCAGGCCGTTAAAGGTGACGGTAAAGTCGGGCTTAATGGTCTTAAACTGAAAAGCAAAGTGGTGTAGTGCAGACGGTACGCTGGTAACCTTTGCAAGGTTAAAATCCCCCTCATAAAATTCGTCGGCCTGCATGGCATTCTTAGGCCTGAATTCAATGGTTTGCGCATCTACCCAATAGGCTTTCCCTTCAATAGCCGGGGAAAATTTGAATACACCATCCTCAATAGGTTCGTTTTGGGCATGGCTGGTTTGTACTTCACCGGTAAGCTTAATA
>Ga0206921_10146_pt1 | contig 20904 bp, 20 predicted proteins | sample Alteio_BWOrgHeat_66_FD_152930 | JGI IMG/M metagenome (GOLD analysis project Ga0206921, IMG submission 152930) | Enriched cells from forest soil in Barre Woods Harvard Forest LTER site, Petersham, Massachusetts, United States -... | ecosystem: Environmental > Terrestrial > Soil > Temperate forest >...
CGCGTCAATCCCCCACCAACTTCACCTTTTCCTGGTTTAGCGGCATACTGTCCACCGGCCATTCTTTCATCGATATCTGTACGGCTCTCCCCTTCCATTTCCCGGTTAGTTGCAATTGATCTTTTGACGGATAGGTATAGCTAAAGATCTTCGATGTTTTTTTGTCTGGATCTACCAGGGTGAATGTTTTTTTAGCGCTGTCCAGGTCGTACTCATACCAATCGAGCTGATCGTCTTTGGTGAATATTACCGCGTGATTGTTAAACACATTCAATAACATCCGTTTCCACCGTACGGAGTCGTCCATAAACGCAGGGAGGCTGTCCTTTGCCGCTAAAGTGGTAACATTGTAGATCTTCTCGCGGCCGGCATCGGCAGTTTTGCGGAGATACCGGTGATAAGTGCCGACCGTAATGACTACCATCAAAACCAAAGGAATAAATATCAGTATCCCACGCATTAAAGATCTCTTTTGCCTGGTTTGAAAAACAAAACGCTTTTGTGGGAATGCAGTTGCATTCCCCATGAAAAAAAATTGAAATATATTTTTTGAATAAGGCGCAAGTAAAAACAAGGTATAAAACAGCAATTGCGAAGAAAATAGCTTTACGGTAACATTATAAAACATGTTTAAGGCCACCACATTTGTCAAGATACAGGCCATTAAAACGTAGCCAAAAACAGCCGTACGCCTTGAGAACAGCAAAAAAGTGGCCACCAACTCACAGGCCCCGGTAAACACCTGGTAGCCGGGCGACATGCCCATAAAGTTCCACAAAACATAGTAGCGGTTTAAATACCCGTAAGGTGTTGTCATGGCCAAAACACCGGGATGCATCATTTGCGCCGGGATCAGTTTATCAATACCATAGCCGAACATTACAATGATCAGTGCGTACCGCAGGTAAAGGCACAACCAATAGTACGCTCTATCGTAATTATTCCTTTTTTTATCAAGAATACTCCATATAACTGCAATTAATATTGAAAGGAAAAACAGTGTAAGATAAAACACCACACCAAAATGGTTATCGCCCGGAAAGCCCTGCTGTGTTTTTGGATTGAACCCGGTATGATAGAAATGCTTGTCGAACCAATAAAGCGTCGCGCCCAGAGGATTATAGAGCACGCTCAAATCGAACTGGTTTCTGAAGAACGCGCCATGGACAATGTATATGGTTGTGTCCCAGCACAAATAAGAAGAAAGAACAAGAAAAGGAAAAAAGAACCTGAACGCAATCTTTTGCCAGGGTTTCCATGGGGTATCCAAAGTTCTCATAACGATAATAGATAAGTACCTGTAAATAAATATATTAAAATGAATATAAATTTACTACTTCAGGGCTGCAGGCTGCTTTTCATTTTGACATCTACCTTTTAATCCTGCATGATCTTAAGTTTCTCCTTATTTAAATACATACTGTCGACAGGCGACAATTTAAGCGATACATTAATGTCCCTTCCTCCCTTCCACTCACCATTAAGTTGAAGCTTGCCGGCAGAAGGATAGGCATATTGAAGCTTTTTTATCACCGTGCTGTTGAGCGCATGCAAAGTGAGCGTTCTCTTCAGGCTGTCCACTTCGTACTGGTACCAATCCTCCTTGTCTTTCATATTATAAAAAACCACGTAGTTATCATAAACAAAAAGCACACGCCGCCAGCGGATACTATCAGGCGCAATAGTGTCTTTGGTGACGAAAGCTGTAACGTTGTACATTTTTTCCTTACGCACGCTCGTTATTTCACCCTGGTAGGCTTTCACATCACGGAGGCTTTCAAGCGCCAGGGAGATAAGCGGTACCAGTACCATTGCAGCAGTCAGCAAATAGTTTTGCCACTTTTTTTGAAATGTATGTTGCTGTTGCGGTACAGCCACCGCCGTGCCCGAAAAAAAGAATTGAACGATCCGCGCCAGCCATGGGGCCAGCAGGTAGAAGGCATATAGCCATAAAAGCGAGGAAAATAACTTGACTGATATGTTGTAAAACCAGTTTAACGCCACCACATTGGTGAGCACGCCCAATACAAAAAGATAGCCGAATACCGCAGTACGCCGGGAAAACAACAGCAGGGCGGCCAGTATTTCACAACTGCCGGTAAACAGCATATACCCGGGAGATACGCCCATGAATTTCCATAACAGGTCCTCCCTGCTCTGATTGCCGAAAAGCCTCATCATATCTATCGTTCGCGGGTGCGGCATTTGAACAGGTATTACTTTATCAATACCGTAACCCAATATAACAATGGCCAGGGTATACCGCAGGTAAACGTTAAACCAATAAAACAGCCTGTTGTAATTGGTTCGTTTTTTATCCAAAATACTCCAGGCGATGGCAGCTATAATAGACAAGAAAAACAAGGTGAGGTAAAAAATAACACCAAAATGATTGTCGATAGGAAAGCTGACCTGCGATTTAGGATCATAACCGGTATGATAGAAATGTTTGTCGAGCCAATAAAAAAGCCCGCTTAACGGTTTAAATATCGGGTACAAGTCTTCAACACTTGCCTTTGCAACTGCCGACCAGGCAAAAAAAACGTTATTTATCCAGCAAAAAAGCGATGTGAGGCCAAAAAACAGGAAAAAAAACCTAAAGCTGAACTTTTGCCAGGTGTTCCATGGTTTTTTAGGGGTTTGCATGGTAAATTGTTTTCGGTAAAGAATTGTAAATAAAGGTAATAACAAAATTTATTAGCTTCAAATAAATAATCCGGCTCAATTTAAGTGGACACTAAATAGCAAATTTCGATTTTTAAACAGCTATCCGGCACAAAACCCCAATTACGCCCCAAACCGGGCATTTTTTCTACGGCAGGTTTCAAGTTCGAGAAGTACAAAAAACACTATTGGATCGCCAAAATAGCAGTTGCGTTGAAAATTTAGCTATAAAACGTGCTATTTTTCGCTGGTAGGCTGCAGAAACACCCGTCGTAGCATGGGCTGGAATGGTTATTGTATTTTTCCTGATACAAAACATAAAAAAATCACAATGAGCATTTTAAACATCATAGCAATCGTAGCCACGGCAGCTCCTGTATTCTTCATTATCAGAACAAGTATTTTAATGATAAAAGACAGAAGACTTAACTAGTTACATTTCGCCCTATCCAGCTTACCTTGGGATGAAACAGTTGGTAACGGAACCTCCGTCAACCTTTCATCATTTTTTCTACTAGCCGCTACGTCGTCGCTATTTAAACTGTAAAATTGTTTTTGCAGTTTAAATGAAGCCATCCAAAAAAATCTTCGCTATTTCCGGCAGCCTTAGGGCCGGATCGTCTAATCATTCTATCTTGCGTTTTTTGGGCAATTTATTGCCGGATGATATTGAATATACCATCTACGACGGATTAAGCGAACTACCCCATTTCGATCCGGGTTTGGATAACGATAGTCCACCTGAAACTGTTAGCGCATTACGCAAACTGTTAGCTGAAGCTGATGGCATCATCATTTGTACGCCTGAGTATGCGTATGGCGTTCCGGGTTCTTTAAAAAACGCTTTGGATTGGACGGTCTCCAACGGCTCGTTGGTTGATAAGCCGTTATCGCTCATCACCGCGTCCACCGGCGGGCAAAATGCACATGCCGCCCTGCTATTGATATTAGGAGCGTTATCGGCAAATGTTTTGGAGGACGCTATATTGCTGATACCGTTTATAAGGTCGAAGATGGACGGACAGGGGAATATTACCGATGAGGCGACACAAAACGACTTAAAAACTTCTTTTGCAGCGTTTTTGAGCGCGCTATAACCACCGCTGTTATTTAAAACGATTTTATAATACGCGACTTACCCACCTGTTTTGTTGTAATTGTGCCATTGGGGGCAATAAAACTTTTGAAGACATTTGAGTCGATAGTTATCTGCCTTTTGGCTGAATCTGTATTTTTAGTTACCCGGTAACTTGTTATCTCGTTATTATTTATAAATGAATAATTGTTGAGCCTATGTGGGTGACCGATTTCATTGTTGGTAGGATTTTCTTCATCAAGGAAAAATTCGCTTACGGGTTTATAGTTTTTGTCTAAAATTACTAACGCCAAAGCCTCAAAATCAGCTTTTCCTATTTCGAGAACGATTATTGGCTGAAGATCGCCGATCTTTTGTTGTTTTGACACCAACCAAGCCCACATGCTATGTTTTACATAGTTAACGCCATAATCCTTTGGCAAAAATGGCGCTATTAAAAAGCCTGCCTGGTTTCCGGAGAGCATAAAATACTTTCTTTTGAATGTTGAATCGGTATATATTATGGTTACATCGACCCCGTTAATTTTTGAGTTTTTGTCAGCAGATTTAACATTAACAGTGCTTGTTAAATTTCGGTATACAAAGTTTTTATCCGCCAGGAAAGACGTGTCGGCCGATTTATTTTGCCCGGTAGTATACTTACAGCCATTTGAGCACCCGAAATTTAACAATGTGCCAATTGTTATAAGAAAATTGAGGGAGGATTTTAGTCGCATGATTGTTTTGAACAAGGAGGTAATGTAACTAATTATTATTGGCCAATACCAGAGGCGTGAAAAAGGATACCAGCCTACGCCTTAGGCTATGCCCTCTCAAAGCAAACCCTTCAAATTGTTTTTATAAAATTCGCTTACGGGGATCTCTTTTTCGTTAATGCAAACAAAATCGCGCTTTATCGACGTTATTTTTGCTGCCGCGACCAGGAAGGATTTGTGCGTGCGGATAAATGCGCCCGGCCCTTTTGGAGAGGTTAATTTTTCTTCGATTGCCTTGATGGTCATGTGGGTTAACACCGGTTTTGGGGATGATGAAAGGTGTATTTTTATATAGTCTTTCAACCCTTCGATATACTCAATATCAGCCACTACAATTTTCACCAGCGTATATTCAACATTTAAAAAAAAATCGGGGGCATCAGCGGTTGGCAACGCTTTCAATTGCTTTAACTTAAACAATTCATTGGCGCGGTTGGCCGCTTTTAAAAAACGTTCGAAACTAAACGGTTTTAAAACATAGTCTACAACATTCAGGTTAAATCCTTCCAGGGCATATTTTTCGTAGGCGGTGACTAATATGACCAGCGGCGGCTGGTTTAACGACTGCAAAAACTGGAGACCGCTTAAACCCGGCATCTGGATATCCAAAAAAACCAGGTCGATTGTTTCTGATTGTAAAACGTCGATGGCGTCAAGTGCGTTTTTACACGCTTTTACAAGTTGTAAAAAAGGGATTTGCCGGATATTATCTTCCAATAACTCGCGAACCAATTGCTCATCATCCACAATTATACAGCGCATCATGTCAATTTCAGGGTTAAAATAATTTGAAACAGGTTATTGTTATCCTTTATCGTTAACGAATAATTGTTTTTGTAAAGCATATTCAACCGGGCTTTTACATTACTGAGCCCTATGCCCGAGCTATCATCCTTACTGGTATCATTCGCCGTGTCAAAATCATTCAGCACTTCAAAAATTAATGCTTCATTGTCAACTAATAGTTTAACAGCTATATGGGGTTGCTCCATATACCCGGTTCCATGTTTAAAAGCATTCTCCACAAAAGGGATCAGCAGCATCGGTTCAATGGTGTAACGTTCATCGCGCTTATTCAATTTTATTGTACTGTCAATAGCTACATCGTCGCCAAAACGCAGTTTTTGTAATGCAATATAACTATTCAGATATTCAACTTCCTTTCCCAGTTCTACTTTCTTTTCGCGGGTGTCGTACAACATGTAACGCATCAGGTCGGCCAGCATAATAAGTGATTGTTCCAATTTGTCGGATTTTTTCCTCGCCAGCGAAACCAGGTTAGTTAAAACATTGAACAAAAAATGCGGGCTGACCTGTGAACGGAGGAATTTCAGCTCGGCAGATAATTGTTCAGCCTGTTTTTCTTTTTGCTCGTGTTCAAAACGGATCTTGTCTACTATCCGTCGGTAGATAATGCTGACAATGAAAACAATGATGGACGGAACAAGTACAAACCTGGTAGCGGCGGTGTTTTTAAGCACATCGGGAAACCAGGTGGCGATAATAAAAAATTTTAATTGATGGGACGCGATAATTACCAGGACGGCGCTGATAATATAAAGCCACCACCAGCGCCGGTTACATAATTTAGGGTACAGGTAAAATGCATTGCCATAAAAAATGACGATGTGAACAAGAACCATCACCGTAAATAACGACCCGGGAATGACACCGATGCGGTAGCCGTTGGCGGAATTGGAAACCAGGTAAGGGAACAGCAATATTACTCCCCAAACCAGCAGGTGAAGGGCATAGCCTATATATTTAAAATTGAGCGTTCTTTTCATTCGGGATAAATAAAACTAAGGAATTATTGGGACATTCCGTTTTCTGGTATAATTGATCCATACCTCGGCAGCTATTAAATGAAGGGTGAAGCCGATCCAGAAAGCGATACCAAAAAATTGATGCGGCGATAGCATGGAAAAAGCGAAAAACATCCCAACAATTGGGCGCACGGTGGCAATGGCGAAGCCAATAGCGAACATCCGTATCATCCACTCGCGATGAAGCGCGACCTCGCGCCGGCGGATATGGTAAAAACCCTTTATAAGCGAGAACAAAAATATAATGGCAAATAAAACGGTTGCCGATGTTTCCGTTGCCCCGCCGATATTTGTTTTGAAACTCATGATCAATGCGGTAACGCCGATTATCAATCCTAAAATAACTGCAACCCGCCCGGACAAACGGTGGAACCAAAGATGGCGTGCGCGAATACGCGGCACGAATTGCAGCGGCGCCAGGATCATAAATAAGGCGCCAGGTATGATATGAACAAAAGTTAAAACCTTGTTAACTTGAAAGCCGCTATCAAACGCGCCATATTTAGGGTGTACAAACGGTTTAATAACACCGGCCAGAGTTAATGAACGGCGGATTACCACGACAATCCCAATAATTGCCAGTATCACCACAATTGTAGCGATCGTGCGGATGATCCGGCCGGGTATTTTTTGCACTGTCATGAAGTTTTAACGCTATAGTTTTGAATAATTGCGACAATACCTGCAAACGTTGCTGCAACCACTCCTATTGTTTGGATCCACAAACCAACGGAATCTCCGGCGTTTGTAAGGTTGAACAGGCGCACATAAGCCCCGCTTGCAAATAGCCCGCTGGTTAGGAACAAACCTGCGATAATCGCGATAACCGGCACCCAACGCTGGCGTGCAAAGATCACCAAACCGGCGGGTATCAAAAGAATAAAAAATACCGGCGGCACTTTAGGATAAGGATGCCCGGAAACAATTTGGATAATAACACCTGCTGTGGCTGTAACCAGGCCGGTTGCAATCAACTTACCGGCGGGGGATAATGGGAGATTCTCTTTCATGATTTTATTTGTTTTATTTTGATTTATAGTGGTGGGTTTAAATGATGGGTATTCGCCCCCTAACCAAGGCTTGCGCGTTGGGTTCCCCTCTTGAGGGGCAGGGGTGTGTTCTGCGCGCGGATGTGGAATTTCAGTCGGCAACATGGTTTAGGTGGTGACGCTCGCAAACTTATGAACCCTCCGGAAGAACACACCCCTCCACCCCTCTCAAGAGGGGAATCGCACAGGCCGCACTTTGTAGTGTTTCGAATACTCAAGGTTTAAATCACATCGCTATTAAAGTGAACTATTTTTTCAGTTAACTAATTCCTTTTATTTCATATAGCATTGCCCGTCGTAAACCCGGAAATCTTTTTTCATCACCTTTTGATTTGAAGTAACTTCAATGGTATAATTGCCGTTGTCCAATTTGGTGAGGATATAATCTCTTTTCAGGTATTGGTCAGCCGGAATAATTTCCTTCAGGAATACATTCGCGTATTCGTCAAAAATGGTTACGACAACTTTTCCCGGCTCTTTTTTAGTTATCTGAACATCGACCCCTGCCATTGAAGGTAAGGAATGGAATGTGATCAGGTTAGCTGATGGAGGATCAAGGTTTATTGGTTTTGCGGGAACTACGGCAAAAAGGCCGCTATTCACTAACAGGAATAATGCGGCTAATTGAATGGAGTGTTTCATGGTTTCTAATATTTAAATGACTATTTCTTTTGCTTGCAATTACAGTACAAGCCTGATTGCGATAACAAAACTAAAGTCATTTTTAACGCAAATTTTGGGAAGTAGACAGGATGGGGAGTTGTGTCGACAAGACCGGAGAAGATGACGACCTGTTTAATTTGAAACCTTCGTATGGGGCTTGCAAAATTCCATTTCTATTGTTTACATCAGCATTTTTAATATACGGCGCAACAAATACACACTGCCAATTTGTCAACCTGGTGTCTTTTGGAACGGCCCTTGATAGGCATGGTTATCACAAAAACAATAACGAAATAATTTTATAGATTATGCAAGAAAAAGGCACGATTTCGATCCATACCGAGAACATTTTCCCAATCATTAAAAAGTTCCTGTACTCCGATCATGAGATCTTTTTACGCGAACTGGTATCCAACGCGGTTGACGCGACCCAAAAGATAAAACGTTTGGCTTTATCCGGCCAGTATACCGGCGACCTTGGCGATTTGCGCGTGGAAGTTGCATTTGACGAGAAGGCAAAAACCATTACCATATCCGACAATGGCCTGGGCATGACAGCCGAAGAGATCAAAAAGTACATTAACCAGATCGCCTTTTCGGGCGCTACCGAGTTTATTGAGAAGTTTAAGGACTCCAAAGATGCCAACGAGATCATCGGACGTTTTGGCTTGGGCTTTTACTCGGCATTTATGGTAGCCGACCAGGTGGAGATCCAAACATTGAGTTACCAGGAAGGCGCTGAACCTGCCCATTGGATCTGCGATGGCAGCACGGAATTTGAGATCAATGAAGGTACACTGGCCGAACGCGGTACCGAGATCACCCTGCATATTAATAAAGATGGCGAAGAGTTTTTAAGCAAACACCGCATCCAGGAGATCTTAGATAAATACTGTAAGTTTTTGCCGGTGCCCATCAAATTCGGCACCAACAGCCAGGAAGAGGAAGACGGCGTTGATGAAGAAGGTAAAACCAAGTACAAATCTATCGAGGTTGATAACATCATTAACGATACCAACCCGATATGGACAAAAGCGCCTAATGAACTGAAGGATGAAGATTATTTGAATTTTTATAAGCAGCTCTACCCTTTCTCGGAAGATCCTTTGTTTTGGATCCACCTGAACGTGGATTACCCGTTTAACCTTACCGGTGTATTGTATTTCCCTAAGCTGAAGAACGATTTTGAGATGCAGCGGAATAAGATCAAGCTTTTCTCGCGCCAGGTATTTATTACCGATGAGGTAAAAGATATCGTTCCGGAATTTTTGATGCTGCTGCATGGGGTGATCGATTCGCCGGATATCCCGCTGAACGTTTCGCGCAGCTTTTTGCAGGCCGACAGCAACGTGAAGAAGATAAACAGCTATATCAGCAAAAAAGTTGCTGATAAATTGGCAGACCTGTTTAAAAATGACCGCAAAGGTTATGAAGAAAAATGGAGCGACATTGGCCTGTTTGTAAAATACGGCGCCATCAGCGACGATAAGTTTTACGATAAGGCGCAGGACTTTGTACTGCTAACCAATACCAAAAAAGAGAATTACACTTTAAAAGAATACAAGGAGAAAGTAGCGCCGGAACAAACTGACAAGGACGGCCAACTTGTTTATATTTATACCAACGACCCGGCCAAACAGGATGCTTTTATTCAATCGGCCAATAAAAAAAGTTATGATATTTTGTTAATGGACTCGCAGATTGACAACCATTTCATCGCCCATATTGAACATAAACTGGAAAAAACATCGTTTAAACGCGTTGACGCCGATGTTGCGGATAAACTGATCAAAAAGGAAGATGCACCTGCGCATGTTTTGACGGAAGAACAGTCGACGAAAGTGAAATCGGTTTTCGAGAAGGCCATTAACAAACCCGCTTATAAGGTTCAGCTGGAAAGTTTAAACCCCGAAGAGTTGCCGGTTACCGTAACCATGGATGAGTTTATGCGCCGCATGAAGGAAATGGCAGCAATGGGTGGCGGCATGAGTTTTTATGGCAGCATGCCCGACGATTACAAAGTGATCATCAACGGCAACCATAAACTGATCAGCCGTATAGCTAACGAGGAAAACGAAGAATTACAGTCGCAGCTTTCAAAACAGGCGTTTGACCTGGCATTGCTTTCGCAGGGTTTACTAACAGGCGCCGAGCTGACAGAATTTGTGACACGCAGCGTGAATTTGATTGACTGATGAGTTAGTTGATTGAGTTGACTAAGTTAGATTTGGTTGATTAAGTTGACCGGTGGGTTGATCGAGTTGAATAGGTTGATTGAGTTGGGTTAGTTAAATATCCTGGCTTGATCAACCTTTTTTATTAATGGATGTTTTGTTTGTTTATGTTGAATTTGATTGTTTAAATTTGAGTAGAATTCAACTCAATCAACACAATCAATCTAATCTAACTCAATCAACCAATAATAAGAATTCACTAAGTACGTTTTAATAAATAATCCATTAGTTATGAAACGGTTAATCAAAATCTTCCTGGCACTGGCAGTTATCTTAACCAGCTGGAATGCCGTTTATGGCCAAACCTCAAGGAAAGAAAGAAAAGAAGCCAATCAAAAAGCCATAAAGAACATGGTTGATGGTCCACATTTCTTTTTTTCGGCAGAGTATGCCTTACCACAACGCGGTGGTACCAAACAGTTAACTTCCGAATATGATTTGAAGGTAACAAAAGACAGTATTATTGCTTATTTGCCCTATTATGGCCAGGCTTACCTCGCGCCCAATCCGGGAGAAACCGAAGGCGGCATAAAATTCACGTCGACCAATTTCAGCTACAAGCAAAGCATCAAAAAGAACGGCTGGGAAATTACTATTAAGCCTAAAGACCATGATATTTCCAATTGGCGCGATGTGCAGCAAATGTTTTTAACCATTTCGCCTGATGGCTATGCATCATTATCTGTGATAAGTTCAAACCGCGACCCTATTTCCTTCCAGGGTGACATTATTGCTAAAGAGTAATTAATAAATTTAACCATAGATTAATTATATTAATTTTTGGTATGAAATTTGCATTTCATTTGTGGGTTTTAGTTTTTATTAAGAACATCAAAAATCTATTAAAATGAAAAACTTAAGTAGATTATTACTTGTATTTGCCCTCGGGATTTGGGGGCTGAATACAGCAAAGGCGCAAAGCTCCATGCAGGACGATAAAGCCGACAAAGCCACGGAAGTAAAGCAGCTGGTAAACAATAAAGATTACGTTTTTGAAGCGACAAATGCCAACGGTGCAAAAACCATGGGTTATGTTGCCATCTCCAAAGATACGCTGATCGCAAATTTACCTGAAAGTAAACGCCCTTTGAAGATTTCGACCGCCAATTATGCTTACAGCGAGTGGAGGGGTAAAACAGGGTACGAAATTCTGATTAAACCAAAGGCAGGCATTACAGGTAAGGTGAAGCAGATCCGAATGGAAGTTACCCCGCAGGGTCATGCTTCAGTATTGGTGAAAAGCAACCACGGCCCCCTTTCCCTTAATGGTTACATAAAGCAGGAGGATTATTAGGGTTAGTCCGAAAGACAACGACTCAATGATTTAATGACCGATCGATAAAGTCATCTTTTAAGGCTACGCCTGACATTTTTCGTTTAAAGGCCTCTATCACGAGGTAAAATATTTTATCGGCCGCAGGTTTATGTATTAAACCGTGCGGCCGTATGTTTGAAATACAGTTTCGCGATTCATCTGTTAGTCCCGGCTGGGGATTGTAGGTTAAATAAGCGCCCATACTATCAGCCGAGCTAAGTCCCGGGCGTTCGCCGATCAGCACGAGCGAAAATTTCGCGTTAAGTCCACTACCTACATCATCGCCTATCGCTACCCTACCTTGTTCGATAAGACATATTGGCGCTATTTTTAGTTTGACAGATGACAACATGGGAATGAGGATTTTTAACAAGCCAAAGGCGTTATCATTCACGGCTTCCGCCGAAAGGCCGTCGGCTATAATAATGGCTATATCGTAATCGCTTTTGTACTCATTAATTTGTTTTGCTGAAGCTTCATTCAATTGCCGCCCAAGGTCCGGGCGTTTTAAGTATTTGTGGCGGCCAGCGGCTTTACTATGCAAATGAAAAATGGGTAAATTAAAGATCTTTAAACTGGCTGTAAGCCCATCAACATCTAAAACAGAATAAACGGCATCGCGCGCATGGGCGTGTGCCAGCTTAAATTCAAGCGATTGTTTGATGGGGATGCTCGTCCCTGCCCTGCCGATGGCGATGCGGGCGGCAGTAAATTGCTTTAAGGAGGCAATTGGATCGGGTTTTATTAAGTCCTCGTCCATATCAAAAAATACCGCTTAATAATTTGTGTGATGAATTTACTTGCAAAAGGGCGCCCTTATCATCAACTATGCCCTGCTTAAATAGCCATTGTTCAAATTCGGGCGCTGGCCGATATCCTAAAACTTTTCTCAAATATAAAGCATCGTGGAACGATGTGGATTGATAGTTCAGCATAATATCATCCGAGCCGGGGATCCCCATAATGAAATTGCAGCCTGCAACGCCCAGCAGGGTAAGCAGGTTGTCCATATCGTCCTGGTCGGCTTCGGCGTGGTTGGTATAGCAAATATCAACGCCCATGGGCAAACCCAGCAGCTTTCCACAGAAATGGTCCTCCAAAGCAGCACGGATAATCTGCTTGCCGTCATATAAATATTCAGGTCCGATAAACCCCACTACAGAATTGACTAACAGTGGTTTATATTTTCGCGCTACCACATAAGCGCGGGCTTCAACCGTTTGCTGGTCGACGCCGTGGTGGGCATTTGCCGAGAGTTCGCTGCCCTGGCCGGTTTCAAAGTACATTACGTTTTCGCCGATGGTGCCACGGTTTAAGGACAAGGTTGCCTGGTAAGCCTCTTCGATCAAGGCCAAATTAATGCCGAAACTGGAATTGCACAGTTCCGTCCCCCCGATCGATTGAAAACAAAGATCGACCGGTGCGCCGCTATTGATCAGCTGCAGCGTGGTGGTGATATGGCTCAACACGCAGGATTGTGTAGGGATCTCAAACTGCTGCCTAACCGTATCGATCAGTTTTAATAAGTTTAACACCACCGCAGGGCTATCCGTAGCCGGGTTTATACCGATCACGGCATCGCCGCTGCCATACAGCAAGCCATCTATCATGCTGGCGGCAATCCCCTTGGGGTCGTCAGTCGGGTGGTTGGGTTGCAGGCGGGTTGAAAAATGGCCCTTCAAACCAATGGTGTTCCGAAATTTAGTAACCACTTCGCACTTTTTTGCTACCGCGATCAAATCCTGGTTGCGCATGATTTTGGATACTGCGGCGGCCATCTCGGGTGTAATGCCGGCTTCGATACTTTTTAAAACAGCGGTGTCCACTTCATCGCCCAGCAGCCAGTCGCGAAACTCTCCAATCGTTAAACTACTTATAGCGATGAACGCAGTAACATCATGGCTATCAATAATTAATCGTGTAATCTCATCATCTTCATAGGGGATGATCGCTTCGTTTAAAAAAGCTTTTAGGGGGACATCAGCCAGGGCGATCTGCGCAGCAACACGTTCTTCGTAACTATCGGCACATACCCCGGCCAGCACATCGCCGGTACGGTACGGTGATGCTTTTGCCAGCAGGATTTTTAAGTCGGCAAAGTTGTAAGTGATGTTACGAACGGTGAATTTGTAAGCCATGGTTAGGAGTTGATCATTACTTGTGCCTTTTCCAACAGAACGTCGTCGGTTATCTTAACCTTATGTTTGCCCATCAACATAAAAACGACCATCACCACAACCAATCCCGCAAAAAAGTAAACGCTCAGCATAAAATAAAAATATACCATAGCAAATAATGTAATAGTTGATATGATCAGCGCAATTGCCGGAAAGACCGGATAAACCGGTGCAACAAAAGGCCGCTCCAGTTTTGGTTCCTTTTTCCGCAGGATAAACAGGCTGATCATGCTCATCATATACATCAGCACGGCGCCCATTACGGATATTTCAACCACCTCGCCGGTGGTGCCGGTATAAAGGGCGATGAAACTAATTACGCCCCCTGCGATCAACGCCCAATGGGGTGTTTTAAACCGGTGATTTACTGCCGATAAAAAACGCGGCATATAACCGCTGCGGGCCATGGCAAACACCTGCCTTGACGATGCCAGGATGGTGCCATGAAACGAAGCGATCAAGCCAAAAAGACCGATGCCGGCAAATATGCGGGTTAAACTGTTGCCATTGCCCAGCGCATAGCGGATGGCTTCGGGCAGCGGATCGGACGTGATGCTGAGTTTGCGCCAGTCGGTTATGCCGCCGGTGAGGATCATTACACCCAAAGCCAAAAACACCAGCGTGGCCAGGCCCGAGATATAGCCCTTGGGAATATTGCGTTTGGGCTCTTCTACTTCCTCGGCAACCATGGCAACGCCTTCTATCGCCAAATAAAACCACACCGCAAAGGGCAAGGCAGCAAACACCCCCGCCCAGCCAAAGGGCATGGGGTGGCTTAAATAATTGCTCATTTTAAAATGAGGGGTCACTATGCCCATAAAAAGCAACAGCTCGGCAACGGCCAGTATCGTTATGAAAACCGAAAATGCGGCCGACTCTTTCACCCCCAGGTAATTGATGAATATAAATACCACATTAAAAAACAGGGCTGACTGTATTACCGGCACTACCGGCCACAGGAAGTTGAGGTACGCGCCCAGGGCAAAGGCAATGGCGGGCGTAGCAAACAGGAAGTCAACCAGGGTGGCGTAACCTGCAATCAAGCCACCGAACGGCCCCATTGCCCTGTAAGCATACGCAAATGCACCGCCTGCATGCGGGATAGACGTGGTTAACTCGGTATAGCTAAAAATAAAGGTAATGTACATGATGGTGATCACCAGTGTGGCGATCAGAAAGCCGATGGTACCCGAAACGCCCCAGCCCAGGTTCCAGCCAAAATATTCGCCTGATATGACCAACCCTACAGCAATTGCCCACAAATGAACGGGCTTTAAAACCCTTTTTAATTGTTCGGTTTTTGTTGTTAACATTGGCTCGTTTTTTAATGATTTATCGCCGCTTTAAAATAGCCAAAGAAAGCCTTATTTCAAAGGGAATAATTTTAAAAACAACAACATCCGCTCAGCCCGGCACGTAAAAGAGTTAATGGGAACCTGGCTATAATGTGGAATACTCAAAAATGGCCGGTTTTTGAAATTAGTGCAATCAATTAAACCCTTTATTATCAGTATTTAAAACAACAATTGCGTGTTATAACAAATGTTTAAAAAAAATTAAAAATTGTTACATAATATCCGTAAATTTCGTACAGTAAATTAATAAAACACATGTGCGGTTTTGGTGTTAAATCAATAACAAAAACATGTTAATTTATTAAAAAGACGCCATGCTCAATATAACAGTGCCGCCAGACGGCCCCTCGAATTTAACTTTCGCATTATTTGAAAGTTATGAAATACCGGCCCCGCTTAGCGGAGTAGATGCCGAGATAAACGGGAACCTGATACTGAAGTTTGCAGATGAGCAGGAAGCGATAGTATACGCCGCTCAGCTGGAAAATATGGCGGATGAAATAAAAGACAAAACGACCACGCAATATCTATCGATAAACGATGTTATTGTAGCAATATGGAACGATGAGTTTGTACAGAGTTATTCAAAGTAAATAAATTGATAAATTTTTAATATTATGTTACGCATTAATCTACCTCCAACCGGCCCAACCCGGGTGACTTTCGCTGATTTTAGAAAATACCGCCTGCCTGTTCCATCAAAAGGAGTTAAAGACACCGGCAAAAAAAATACCGTTCTGCAGTTCGATAATGAGCATGAAGCGGTAATTTACGCCGACCAGCTTGAAGAAATTGTAACCAATACTAGTAAAAATTCCCCGGTTAGAAGCATCCTGAGGGATATGGTAACCGCCATCCGTAACGACGATACCATCCGTAACTACCTGGAATATTCAACCATATATACCTGGCTAAAAAACCGTGTTCGGAGCATCCGTTTGGCTATTAAGCCTTCGTTTTCGAATAACTAATATAAGGCAAAGGGCGAAAGTTTAAAGGCGAAAGGTTTGGTCACCAAATGTGATCTAAATATTCCGCGTTTTATTTTTCGCCCTTCTCTTTGCCAATTCACTGCTACTGCTACTGCTACTGCTACTGCTACTGCTACTGCTACTGCTACTGCTACTGCAGACTGCCCACCGCCAACTGCAAACTGCTCACGCTTTCAACACTCCCGTAATATAATCATAACTGGTTTTTATACTGGCGAATGCATCTTTGGGCATATCGTGCTCCACAAAAAAGTGTTTCATGCCGGCTATTTGCTGGTTTTCAAAGATCCGTTTAAAATCAACCACACCTGTACCCACCGGGGCAGGGCTGGTATGGTCTGCAGCCAGATCCTTAACGTGCCATAGCGGGAACCGGCCGGGGTTTGCTTTAAACAACTCAACAGGATCCTTGCCTGCCTTGGTAACCCAGCAAAGGTCGAGTTCCATTTTCACATTATTGGGGTCGGTTTCCGTTAACAGCAGATCGTAGGGTATTTTACCTTCCACATTCTTAAATTCCATATCGTGGTTGTGGTAGCAAAACTGCAGGCCGGCTTTTTTGGCGGCCTCTCCTGTTTTGTTCAGCGTTTCTACGCTCGATTTAATATCATCCAGTGTATCCGTTGGGATGTTGGCGCAAACCATGTATTCAATTTTACCTTCGGCGGCACTATCAACCAGTTCCTGCATATTATCGCGCAGGTTAAGCATGGTGGGCAGCACCATCGGTTTGCCATCGGCTCCAACCGGCATTTTATAGCCTTTAGGCAGCTTAAACGGTGCGCCGATTACGTGGTGCGATTTCCAGGTCATGCCCAGGTCGTTTACCATCGCTTTAAACTCCAGCGGTTTCATTCCGTAGAAACCGCCCTTTTTGCTGAAGGCCGATTCCATTTCCTTGTAGCCAATGGCGGCAATTTTGGTTAGGGTGCCTTTTACATCCTCGTCAATTATACCGAAAAAGGTATAAAGCTGCAGCCCTACCGGATGCAGCCGCTTAAAATCAAGTAATGAAGCGGCCCTGCCCGATAAAGCCATGCTGCCTAGCGCCAGCGCACCGGCATTTTGCAAAAATTTGCGCCTGTTTAAAGTCATGTTTTTAAATTTTTTTGTTGGTTTAGGTAAAGCTAAATGATTGAATTGGGAATAGGAAATTTTATTGTGTTATTTTGACACAATAAGGAATAAATGCGTGTTGGTGTTGATGTTGATGTTGATGGGTGATGGATATATAGGTGAATATATCCCGTCCTGAAAGATCTTTTGGTTGTTGACCCTGTGTGGAGTTTACACTTTTATCGTTGAGATTTGGGCGTTTCCCCGTTTGATAGAAACGGGGCCGGGCTATGCGCTCATACTACACAGGCCTTAGCCACAATGGCCGGTATCCGCTCCTATCCCTAACGCTAAATTATTGTAAATCAAATTATTATATTGAAAAAAAAGACGGGTACTTTCGTTTTCGCCGCCAAATATTTATGGCGGGGTAACTATCTGATCGGCAGGCATCCCAGGCGGGATATATTTCATTTACCTATACTATTTGAAATAACTGTGGTAGAATAGCTTTTTTGTTCGGACCCGCTGCCATTAATGTTAAGAACGGAAACGGTTTCAATTTGAAAAGTTCCGCTTACTATCAGCATCGATTTAATATCAACAGATAGGATACCCTCAAAAGTTTTTTGTTTTTTCTGCAATCCAAGTGAAATTCCTGCCGGCGCCCCTTCGGCGTTTATGCTGCCCTTATCCGCGTCGTTAAATATTACCTTGCTCCTCAATTTGATTTTAATATCGTCATTGTTTACCTCAACGATGGTAAATTCATTTTGAACCGTGCCATAATTTAAGGCGAAGTCTGTTTTCCACTCCGCATTCTTTTCTATTTTTAAAGAAGCCGGAACGTCAACTGTTAAACCATTCCAGTATAAAGAGGGGTCGTAAACAGGGAGATCACTGTTCCAAACATTATCCGTGTTGCCGCCGGCAACGGGTACCTTACTATTTCCGCTTTCTGATCCCAGCTTCCTTACAGATGGCTTACCAAGTACCTGGACGAAGTTTTTCACCCAACCTTCTGCGCCGTCGGTGGATTCAAAGGTATTGTCCGAATCATATTTATCTAAGCCCTGCGGCCCGGGTACGCTAAAGATGATCCTTTTGAGCTTTTTAGATGCAGTTATAGGGGTCGAGGTCTTGTCACTAAATGTCGTTTCCCATATGGCTTTTTCTGTTTTCCCCGGTCCTGAACCGGCTGATGGATTGTTCCCTGCCCCTCCGTCGCCTCCTATTATAACAGGGTGGCTACTGTTTTCAACAGTGGTAGTTACCTTGCTGCCTGCCAGCGCTGCAAATTTGAGATCTTGTGCATGTGCCGAAGAAATAATTAAAAACGATAGTAATAAGTAAACGGTGAGGTATTGACTCTTTTTCATGATTTGCGATATAATGTTAACGGTTAGATTTAAGAATTGAGTAATTTTTTAAATATTAATTTCATGTTATAGTAGTGAATAATTCCATTAATTTTTCCACTTTTCAGGATAAAACGTAATACCAATATTGGCGTACCTGGCTAAATAATTATATGACGATATTGTTCGCTGCGTTATACCAACATTGATCAGGTTAATTTCATCCACATTAAACAGGTTATTGATGCCACAATTCACCTGCCAGTTGTGCTGTTTGCCAAAGTATTTATACAGGTTGAAATTGGTAACCGGCTTTATCGAGTCATAAGTACCATTAGCGTAGATCAGGATCAATTTGCTAGAAAATTTATAATAAAACCCATCACCGATCTTATTATCATCCCTCAGTTCGACATTGAACCTATTCGCTGCCCCGCTTGCAGCCGTTGAAAAATGTGTACTGTTGATAGTTGACTGTACCCTTAAATTCAGTGTGTGCTCTTTGGTTATATTCATTTTTATGCCTACTGTCGAGCTTATTGCATCAAAACTGATGGGGGTTGCTATTTGCTGATTTAATTGGTATTGACTTTGCCAAAGATAAAATAAGAAGACATATGGATTTATCAATGTGCTCTGATCAACATTCACATAGGCAATAGACCCGGTTATCGATTGCGCCTTTTTGAATTGCGTGTACGAAAGCAAGGGATACAAGCCATCACCGAAAATGTAATTCTCGGCTACCGGTTGATTGGTAACGGAATAGTTGAATTGAAAATTAACGGAACCCAGTTTTTTAATAAAAATGTCCGAATTTATTTCATATTTATCTGTCAAATACGGGCTTAATAATGGATTTCCCCGGGTAACCTGCTGGGTCTTACTACTGTCTGTCGCCGGTAACAGGTCACTCATCGGCGGCGATGCCTGTTCTCTTATAAACCTGAATGACACTTTTGACCTTCCCATACCATAGTTCAGGTAAAAACCCGGCAGGAACGCTGCCTTATTTATCCTGTTATACGTGGTGTCCCTGGCAGAAGCCTCCCAATTGGTTACTAAGGCCCCTAACCCGGCAATTACGCTTAAACTGCCTGCTTTATAAAACAAAAATGTTTGAGCCGCCGTCTGGTTGTTCTGCAGGTGGAAATCGTTTGCGCTTAGCGCCGGGCTTGGTAAAGCCGTTTGGTCAGTCAATATGTCTTCGCCTGTCCTGTTCACCAAATTGCTGCTGAACAAGGTGCTAACCCTAAAATCGACCAGGAACTTCCGGCTAAGTGGCGTACTATGCTGGATATTTGCAAAGTAGTTATAATTAGCATTTGTCTGCGCGATGCTATTGTTGTTTTCAATCGGTACATCGCCGGCATAAGTTTGGTTTATGTATGCATTGTTATAGTCTGTTTGGTTAGCAAGCAAGCCGACTGAGAGCGTTGTTTTTTCCGCTGGTTTATTATAACGATGTTCCCAGTTACCATCCAGGAAAACAAGATTGTTGGTATTGGTGATCCGCTGAGAACTGTTAATGGCCAAATTGTTAACCAGGCTATCCGAACCGGTGTACAGCGAACTGTTCAACAAGTCGTTCGGATTGTCGTCCATGCGTTTGCGCTCCACAATTAATTTGGCATCGACCGTATTTTTATCGTCAGGTACCCATTTCAAACTGCTCTGCCCGATAGCATCATAAATCCTGCCGTAATCCGTCGAATTTTCAAGATCATGGCTGGTCAGGTCGCCCAGGTTCCTAAACGCATTGGAAAGTCCGTTTGTGTAGCTTTTATCATAGCTGCCTAACAGGTACGAATTCCAGGTGACATTCTTGTAGGTTTTACTCAGGTTCATGCCCCCCGAGAAAGTTTGATGTACGCCCTTTGGTAAAAATGGGAACAACTCACCTATTTTATTTAAACTATTAAATGGATCTTCTAATTTATTGTCATAGTATAGCTTTTGGGTGCCCAACGTATTATTTGCGTCGCCATTAAAGCCCACGATCTGGAAATAATCAAAGGGCGACAAAACCTGCTGATTTTGGTTGTTATAATTAAAGAAGGAATTTAAAAATGTCGAGGGCTTGATCTCATTTAATTTAAACCCGGCATTTGTCCTGTTATCCGTACCCTCCTGGTCATATACCTCACCATATATACCATCCTTTTTGTCTTTTTTCAATTTCAAATTAAGTTCCACACCCTTTTCTGCATCCCCGTCAGAATTAATGACTTCGACATCCTTCAGCATATCCGCCCTCACATTCTCCAATGTTGCTTTAGGATTTCCCCCGAACACTTCCACACCGTCAACTTTGATCTTATCTACCTTTTTACCCATCATGGAGACATTCCCGTTTGCGCTCAC
>Ga0206921_10147_pt1 | contig 20879 bp, 13 predicted proteins | sample Alteio_BWOrgHeat_66_FD_152930 | JGI IMG/M metagenome (GOLD analysis project Ga0206921, IMG submission 152930) | Enriched cells from forest soil in Barre Woods Harvard Forest LTER site, Petersham, Massachusetts, United States -... | ecosystem: Environmental > Terrestrial > Soil > Temperate forest >...
GATATTGACCACCAGGTGTTTCGGGCACTGCCCGCTTTTCGATATGACGATCCGGTCCAATCGATGGACAACGTATGAAGCGGTAGAATACAATAAGCAGAAAGGAAGCTTTGCCTGTTTTCTGCCTGCGCCGGCCTATGATACGCTGATGGCCATATTGCGGTATATGCCCATCGACCGGATGGATACGGCTTTTCTGGTCAACTGGACGGATGACCAGACGGTGATCGTCACTTTCTTTTTTAACGGCAGGGCGCGTCAGATCGGCGATTACGGGAAATTGGGAACCTATGGACTCCAGCGATTGTATGGGTTGATCTTCAGGTGGAAGGATGAGTTGGATTGGAAAGAGAACCAGTGAGTTAGATTGGCGCGCCGGGGCTTACAAAAAATTTAACAGGGAAGTCTACTATTTTGATAGGGAATTGATATCTTTATCCCCCCGTCGGCATCGTCTGTCGTCGGGCTTAACATCAAAAAATCAACGACTATGAGTTTACGTCTCGGGGACAAGGCTCCCAATTTCAAGGCCGCCACATCGATTGGAGAGATCGACTTCTACGAATTTCTGGGTGATTCCTGGGGAGTCCTTTTTTCTCACCCTGCCGACTATACTCCGGTGTGTACGACCGAGCTGGGGAAGACTGCCGCGTTGAAGGACGAGTTCGCAAAGAGGGGTGTGAAGGTGCTGGCCCTGAGCGTCGACCCCGTTGAGAAGCACCTGGGTTGGATCAATGACATCAACGAAACACAAAATGTGACTGTCAATTTCCCCATCATCGCGGACGAAGACCGCAAGGTCAGCACGCTATATGAGTTCATCCACCCGAATGCTTCGGCTACCGCCACGGTGCGCAGCCTGGTGATCATCGGCCCTGACAAGCTGGTGAAGCTGATCATCACCTACCCCGCCTCCACGGGCCGCAACTTCCAGGAAGTATTGCGGGTCATCGACTCGTTGCAGCTGACGGCTAATCATAGCGTGGCGACACCGGCCGACTGGAAACACGGTGAGGATGTGATCGTGGTGCCTGCGATCAGCACGGAAGATGCACAGAAGAAATTTACGAAAGGGGTGAAGGTGGTGAAGCCGTATTTGCGGTATACGCCGCAGCCTAATTTATAAAGAGCGTTAATTGCATGGTTTTCTGACGCCCCGCGCGAAGCGCGGGGCGTCTATTTTTGGAGGAAGGCCTCGACTGCCTTATTGAAGATATCCGGATGCTCGGATGGCTCTTCATGCGTGCCGCCGGGGAAGATGAGCAACCGGCCTTGCGGGATATGCGCGGCGATCTGACGGGTATGTCCTTCTTTGATGACGTCTTTCTCACCGGCCATGACCAGGACGGGGCAGCTGATCGGACGCAACTCGTCGAAGCTGTGGCGCGGCTCGGTGTATAATAGGGTAAGCAGTCGTCTACGGTTGGCGCCCCACGCCGTGGTATCGCTGTCGGCCTCTTCCTGGTCTTTTTTCAGCAGACGGAAGACCCAGGGATAGACGACCGTTTTATCGATAAAGATATTGGCGCCCATGACGGCCAGCCGCCGCACCTTGCGGGGATATTTCATGGCCATGATGAGACCGGTGTTTCCGCCGTCGCTCCACCCCAGGATGTTCACGCTGTCCAGTTTTAATGAATCGAGCAGGGCGTTCATGTCTTCTGCGAAGAGGTCATAGGTATAGGTGCTGCCATCTTCGCCCGACTGGCCCTGGCCGCGCGAGTCGACGGCGATGACGCGATAGTGTTTCGAGAGCTCGGGTATCTGTTTTTCAAAAGTGACGATTGAGGAAGAGTTGCCATGGAGCAGGAGCAGGGGTTGGCCCTGGCCGTAGGTCTCGTAATACAATTTGATGCCATTGGCGGTGAGGAAATGCCCCGCCGTATCGTTGGTGCCGTAATACTGAAGATCGAGTGGTTGTGAGCAGTCGATCTTCACCGCCTGTTTGCCCTGATAGGGATTTTCGGTGGTGAGGAAGGGGGTGAAGAAATGGGCGTTCCGGTAGAAGAACCAGTTTTTGCGGTAGGCGGTGGTGTCGCCCTCGAAATCGCCGTCGCCGAGTGGGATCTCCTCCCACTGCGAGCCGGCGTCTTGCACCCACAGGTGGAAATCGTCAAAATAATAATAGCCTTTGTGTTGATAGATGCCCCCGAAATAGAGCCATTTGGCGTCTTTGTCGATCTTACCCTGTATGGTATAGATCTTCCATTGGCTGTCGCGGATAGGTTTGTCCATCATGTTGTAGAAAAACCCCATTTTGGTATTCAGCCTGTCGATGCGGACCCATAGTTCGGATCCGGCGTTGCTGTCGATGCATTGTGCCCGGACTGCGGCGGTCAGTTTGAAGTGGCGGCCTTGCCAGGCGGTGATATCGATGTGTTGGTTAAAGGCAGACCAGTCGCGGCGCACCTGGGCGGGGAGGGCGAGGGGGAGGAGCAGGAGAGCGCAAACAAAAAAGTGGAGGCGGCGGGAAGGCGGCATAGCAACACAATTTAGTCAAATTAGCACTATCTTTAAAGCAGTATTCAACCTTCGCGAATCAAATGACAGCGTTCAGATTCAGCCCGGTCACACCACACCCGGTATTGAACCCCTACATTGCGAAAATGTATGTGTTCGAGAGCAGCGGTCGTCTTCCAGCGCTGGATAGGAAACTGATCGTCCCGAATGCAAATTTCAAACTGACGTTTACCTGCCGTAATGGACTCGTAGCCCGTGTGGGAGACAAGACCTTCGTCCAAAAAGAGAATGAATTATCGTTAACGGGTCTGATCGATTCGCCGGTGAACCTCGATCCGCGGGATGATGCGCAGACCGGCACGATCATCATCGAATTCAACCCGCTCGGCGCCTATCGTTTATTTCGTTTGTCGTATGCCGGGGTCAAGAATCAGATCGTGGGGATGGAAGACCTGCTCGGTAGCAGTTCGGCAGCACTGCAGTCGCAGCTTGCCGAGGCAAAAACTGTGGCGTCGAAATTGCAGCTCCTGCAAAATTTCCTGATCAAACGATTGGAAAAGGCCACCGAGGACCCCATCTATGATTATTGTATTCGCCGTATCGGCGACTCCGGGGGTATGATCAGTGTGGCACAGCTGGAAAAGGACACCGGTTATAGCTCGCGATGGCTTCACCGGAAATTTTCGGAGCACCTGGGTACGGGGGCCAAAAACCTTTCCGAATTAGTCCGGTTCAAACAATTTTACCAGGTGTATTCGACCGGCGCTGATTTCCAAAACTTAAAGGACCATATTTACCGGTATTACTACGACCAATCCCATTTCCTCCGGGCATTCAAACGGTTCACCGGACATACCCCAACCGACCTGCAAAACAGCATGAACGAACTCGCCACCAAACATTATACGAGTTGAGTTCCGATTCGTACAATACAGGGGGCTGTCTCCGCCGTACCTTGTCAAAAAAACAAACAAAATGGGAAACAACGATTTCAACAGCGGGTTCTCTGCAAAAATCAGCGCAGACGAGGCGATCAAAAAGATCAGCAAAGTACCGGAATGGTGGGGCATAACCTTTGCAGGCAACGCCGAAAAGCAAAACGACAAGTTTACGGTAAAAATGACCGGTGACTCTTTCTTCGACTTTACGGTGGCGGAATTGATCCCCGGGAAGCGAGTGGTTTGGTTGGTAACGGATTGTCATATGCCTTGGTATTCGGACAAAACGGAATGGACGAACACCAAACTGATCTTCGATCTCCGTGAAAACAACGGCGTGACGGAGGTGAAATTCAAACATGAAGGTCTTACGCCGAACGTCGAATGTTATGCGGATTGTGAATCAGGTTGGACGCACTGGATCACCAAAAGCTTATTTTCTTATCTTACTACCGGGAAAGGTGATTTCAGACCACCCACCAAGTGAGACAATAATTATGAATCAATACGACGCCATCGTCATCGGCAGCGGCATCAGCGGGGGCTGGGCCGCAAAGGAACTCTGCGAACACGGGTTGAATACCCTGCTCCTGGAAAGGGGACGGCCGGTGGAACACCTCAAGGACTACCCGACGGCCATGAAGAATCCGTGGGACTTCCCGCATCGGGGGCAGCTGCCGCAGGCGGTGATCGACGAGAACCCCGTCGTCAGCCGGTGTTATGCCTATGGGGAGGCGACCCAACATTTCTTCGTGCCGGACAAGGCCCATCCCTATGTGCAGGAGAAGCCCTTCGACTGGATACGCGGTTACCAGGTGGGCGGCAAATCCCTGTTATGGGCCCGGCAGACACAGCGCTGGAGTCCCTTCGAATTCGAGGGGCCGGCGCGGGATGGGTTTGCCGTACCCTGGCCCATCGGCTATGCCGATCTGGCGCCCTGGTATAGTCATGTGGAGCGGTTTGCCGGCATCAGCGGCAACAAAGATGGTCTGCCCCAGCTGCCGGATGGAGAATTCCTGCCTCCCTGGGAAATGAACTGTGTGGAAAAGCATCTCCGGGACCGGATACACGAGCAATTCCCCGATCGTCCCGTCATCATCGGACGCTGCGCGCATCTCACCCAGCCGCAGGCCATCCATCTCGAGCAGGGCCGGGGCCAGTGTCAGGCCCGCAACCTTTGTGAACGGGGTTGCCCCTTTGGCGGGTATTTCAGTAGCAATTCCGCCACCATCCCCTGGGCGATGAAGACGGGCAAGCTCACCCTGCAGCCCTTCAGCGTGGTGCATTCCATCCTCTATGACGAGACAAAGGGCAAAGCCAGCGGCGTGCTGGTGGTGGATGCGCACACCAGGAAGACGACCGAATATCACGCCCGCGTCATCTTTGTCAATGCTGCCTGTCTCAATACCAATCTCCTGTTGCTCAACTCGAAAAGCCGCCGCTTCCCCAACGGGTTCGGCAACGACAATGGGTTGCTGGGACATTATATCGCCTTCCACAACTACCGGGGAACTGTATACGGCGTATTCGACGGTTATCCCGACGGGTATTATTATGGCCGGCGCCCCACCATGGTATTCATGCCCAATTTCCGCAACCTGCATCGCGACGAGGGGCTGGGTTTCCGGCGAGGGTATATGAGCTATTTCAGCGCCTCGCGGCCGGGTTGGGTACAGGGCAAGGACCAGGAGGGCATCGGGGCCGGATTCAAGGGTGCGATCACGGAGCCGGGACCCTGGTGGGTGGCGATGGGGATGCAGGGCGAGACGATCCCCAGGTTTGAGAACCATGTCCGTCTTAGTCCCGATCTGAAAGACGAATGGGGTATCCCGCAGCTGATCACGGCTGTCGCCTATGATGAAGAAGACGACCGGATGGCCGCGGATTTTATGGCGCGGGGCAGCGAGATGCTGGAGGCTGCGGGTTGTAAAGAGGTGAGGAGCAACAATACAGGGCAAAATCCCGGTCTGGACATCCATGAAGTCGGAGGTGTGCGCATGGGGAAGGATCCTGCAAGCTCGCTGCTCAACGAGTGGAACCAGTTCCATACCTGCAAGAATGTATTCGTCACCGATGGGGCGTGCATGACGTCGACGGGAAACCAAAACCCGTCGCTGACCTTTATGGCGCTGACGGCCCGTGCAGCAAACCATGCGGTGGAGGAGATGAAGAGAGGGAACTTATAGGGGGGTGTTCGGGTCGGCCGGCTCGGCCGGTAGGCCGGATCGACGGAATTTATTATATTCGGAACATGAAGAAACTACTGCTTATTCCAACGCTGCTATGGGCCTGTGCGGCCCTTTGCCAGAAGACCCTCCTGCATTGTGGACGGCTAATCGACCCGAAATCGGGACAGGTGCTCACCGAAATGACGATCGTCGTCACCGGCAACAGCATCACTTCCGTCGATAAGGGTTATACGGCCGCGGCCGCCGGCGACAAGCTCATCGATCTGAAGAACCGGACGGTGATGCCCGGGCTGATCGATGCCCATGTTCATCTTGAAGACCAGACCAGCCCGGACCGGCAGCTGAGAGGATTTACGCAGAACATGGCGGATATCGCGTTCCTTTCAACCGTTTATGCACGGACTACGCTGATGGCGGGGTTCACCACGGTGAGGGACGTCGGTGGAAGGGGCGTCAATATCTCCCTGCGCAATGCCATCGCCAGGGGGCTGGTGGTGGGTCCGCGGATGTACACCGCCGGGAAGATCATCTCCTCTACCGGGGGACATGCCGACCCCACGCATGGATACCGCGACGGGTTGCGGGTGGAGCCGGAATTCACCGAGACGGTAGCCGATGGCAAGGATGAGTGCATCAAGGCAGTGCGGCAAATGTATAAAGAGGGCGCCGATCTGATCAAGATCACCGCCTCGGGCGGCGTACTGAGTCTCGAGAAGGACGGCAGCGGCGCACAGTTTTCCGATGAAGAGCTGCGGGCCATCGTGACAACGGCCAAAGACTATGGGATGCGCGTAGCTGCGCATGCGCATGGCGCCGAGGCGATGAAAAGGGCTATCCGGGCGGGGGTCACGTCGATCGAGCACGGCACCTTCATGGACGACGAGGCGATCGCGCTGTTCAAGGAACATGGCACCTGGTATGTGCCGACCATCATTGCGGGGAAGAGCGTGGCCGACAGCGCGAAGAAACCGGGATACTATCCGCCGGTGGTCGCGGGCAAGGCATTGGCTATCGGGCCGATCATCCAGGGGACGTTTGCGAAGGCCTATAAGGCAGGAGTGAAGATCGCCTTCGGGACGGATGCCGGTGTCTATGCACATGGCAAGAACTGGATGGAATTCATCTATATGACCGAGGCGGGAATGCCGGCGCTGGAGGCCATCAAATGTGCGACGGTGAATGCCTCGGAGCTGATCGGGGTGAGCGATAAGGTGGGGACGATCGAGCCGGGTAAATGGGCGGATATCGTCGCTGTTGAAGGCGACCCCACAAAGGATATCCATGCGATGGGGCAGATGCGGTTCGTGATGAAGGATGGGGTGGTGTATAAAAATGAATAGCGAGTCAAATACTACTGCAATGAGTCACTCTTCTGTAAAAAAATTAGCTACTTATTTAGCCATCGCCACCTTCACCGGCCTGAACTGTAGCGCATCTGCCCAGGCCATCACCGGTGATCAGATCAAGGCGCAATTCCTGAAGGATTGGGAACGGGCGAAAGCCTACACACTCGACTACCTCAACACTATGCCGGCTGACAAATATTCCTTCAGGCCAGTCGACAGTATCCGCAGTTTTGCAGAGCAGATGCTGCACCTCGCCTGGGACAATATCTTCCTGAACATGGTCGCTACTGGTAAAAAGATAGACTGGGTGCCCGGCCAAAAGTTCAACTGGCATGATGGTGAAAAAATCGATTGGCCCGACGGCTACCTCGAAAACAGCTCCACCGCGCAGGGCAAGGATTCCGTCGTGTATTATGTAAGTAAAAGCTACGACATTGCCCTTCAGTATATAAAAAGCCTGGATCCGGGCAAATATGGCGAGATTACGGGCATGCGCAATATCACAGACACCCGCTATGCGTGGCTGCTCAAGGCATTCGAGCACCAGACGCACCATCGCGGTCAGACGACGATCTATATTCGCCTGGTGGGCGTCAAGCCACCAAACGAGAGATTGTTCTGAATTATTGGTTGAATAAAGCCGTTGTCTATATGGACCTGTTCGCCGTCGCGTAACCAGCAGCTGGAGGCGGTGAGTTAAATATACCTTGGAATAATACGAGCTCGGATTCCTTTAAGACATGCAGCCGTTCGCGCGTGTGGGTGGTGCGTGTGGTGACGAGGCGGTTGACGGCATTTTGCAGATCGGTGATGGAGACGGGTTTGGAGCCCTTCCTCGGGCTTCTGGGCGATGGCGACGACATGGACGGATTTGCAATATTCCTCCAACTTCTGTTTCAGGTTTTGCGGGCTGCTCAGCTCGTCGTCGATCAATATGGCGGTTATCGTGTCGGGCATCAGGCTATGTTTATACTCAACTGTACGCGCGTTCCGGCCGGCCTTCGGCATCGTGCAGATCGAGGATGGAGGGTTTTTCCGTGGAAGCCATTAGATGGCGGGGTTGGGCAAGTAGATGGCTCCTGGTCGGTAGTGCGCGGTCGGCGGGAGATGCGCGGATTGGCGGTCGAGGGGGAGGGGGATGGGGTCTCTTTTGGGACCATAGTTGAGAAGAAAAATTAAATTGTAATAGTGCAGCTCCCCTTGCCCATCCCGGCACCGGCGATGAACGGAGCGTCGCAACGGAGGCCAAATAGGAGCACCACCGCCGGCCACCCCCCCTACTCCGACCGCAGACTGCGAACGGGGTTCATGAGCGCCGCCTTCAGCGACTGGAAGCTGACGGTCGCCAGCGTGATCAGCAGGATGCCGGCGCCGGCAACGGCGAAGATCCACCAGGACAGCGGCGTGCGGTACGCATAACTCTCCAGCCACTTCTTCATGAGCAGGGCCATGAGGGGTATGGCGATGACCATGGACAATACGACCAGCCGCAAAAAATCTTTTGACAACAGCGCCCAGAGACTCATGACGCCGGCGCCCAGGACTTTCCGGACACCGATCTCTTTGGTCCGTTGTTCCGCGACGAAAGAGGCGAGGCTAAAGAGCCCGAGACAGGAGATAAACAGCGCCAGGATGGTGAGGACGATGGCGAGATTCCCCTGCCGGGTCTCGGCAGCGAATTTTTTCGCATAGGCATCATCGTTGAAGCTGTAAAGGAAGGGGCTTTCGGGATTATACCGTTTAAAGATGCCTTCGATGGTAGCGACGGCGCTGTGCATGGCCGTTCCGGGCTTCAGCCGGAGGGTGAATACGTCTAGATCGGGCGCCTGGAAAAAGACGACGGGTTCGATATTGTCGAAGGGGGAATTGGTAAGCATGTTGCCGACGATGCCGATGATGTGGAAGGTCTTTTTCCGGAACGTGACCACCTGACCGATGGGGTCTTTGAAACCCGCGGCTTTCAGCGCCTGTTCATTCAGCAGGATGCCGGTGCTGTCCGTGGCGAAATCGCGCGAGAAATCGCGGCCCTGCAGGATGGTCCAGCCTACCGTGGCGCCGAATTCGGGATCGATCTTCACGTCCTTGTAGAGACCGCCTTGTTTTTCCGGCGGCATGCCCTTCCAGGTGAGATAGTCGTTTGACCAGAAGCCGTCGGTACTCCAGGAGGAACGGGCGACATGGCTGACGAGCCCGGTGCGGAGGAGATCGTTTCGAAGGGCTTCGGCATGGTTGCGGAGGGTGTCGGTGTTGATGTTGGCCGTGAGCAGCCCTTCGCGGTTGTAGCCTGTGGGCCGGTCTTTTGTAAAGGCGATCTGGCGGAAGATAATGATCGTTGCTATGATGAGTGACAGTGAAACGGTGAATTGGGTGACGACGAGGACCTTGCGGAACAGTCCGGTCCTGCGGGTGAACCGCCTTACCGGGTTGAAGGCGGAGAGATAGAAGGCCGGGTAGCCGCCTGCGAGCAGTCCGGTAAACAGGGTGAAAGCGATGGCGGCGAGCCAGAAGGCGGCGCTGGTCCAGGGGAAGCGAATGTCTTTTGCCGTAAGGCTGTTAAACCCGGGGAGCACGAGCCATGCAAGGAGTATGGCCAGGACGAAGGCCAGGATCGCGGTGAGCGTGGATTCGCTGAGGAATTGCAGGATGAGCTGGCTGCGCAGCGAGCCGATGGTCTTCCGGATGCCCACTTCTTTCGCACGCCGCTGGCTACGCGCGGTGGAGAGATTCATGAAATTGATGCAGGCGAGCAGCAGGACAAAACCGCCGATGATGCCAAAGAGCCAGAGATCTTTGAGGTGGTTGACGGCGTAGGTGGCGGTATAGTCTTCGTTGGGGTCATGGAGGTGGACCCGGTCGTTGGGATAGGCCAGCAGCTCTTCGTGCCACACTTTGACATAGGGGGTGGGGAGGTTTTTGATCCGTTGGGTTGCCCGGGCGTAAGTCGTATTCGGGGTGAGGCGGGCGAACAGGCGGCAGTCATGGTTGACCCAGCTGTTATCCGTGGCGAACCCCGCCATGTCTTTGCTCGTCCAGGGGAGGATGAAATCCGTCCCGAAGAAGCTGGTGTTCCTGGGGAGGTCTTCATAGACCCCGCCGATGCGGAGGTCTTCACGGGTATCAATCCGGACGGTCTTTCCGATGGGGTCCGTGTTGCCGAACAGCGCCCTGGCAGTGGCGGCGGAAAGCAGCAGGGTAGTAGGGTCTTTCAGCGAGGCGGTGGTGCCGGCAATCATCCGGAAGCCAAAGATCTCGGGAAGGGTGGATTGGGCATAGCAGGCTTTGCGGGCCAGCTTTTTCTCGCCGGCGCCGATCAGGTGGTCGCCATTCCAGCTGATCAGGGCGGTTTTTTCGAAGATATTGTCATAGCCGTGTTCGAGGGCGTTGCCGGAGATGGGGGCGACGGTGGGGCCTACGTACGTTTCCGGATGGTCCGGTGTCGCATGACGGCCCAACACCGAACTCGTAATGGTCTGCACGAGCATGATCTCGGCGACGCGGTCATGGCCGGGGGTATAATGGTCGAAGGTGGTTTCGTCTTTGATCCACAGGCCGACGAGCAGTGCGGTAGCCATGCCGATGGCGAGACCGGCGATGTTGATGAGGGTATAGGCTTTATTGCCGGAGAGATGGCGCCAGGCGATGTGGAAGTAGGAGCGGAGCATAGTATTGGTTGTTTAAGATTATTCGGAGCGAAGGCTGCGGACGGGATTCATGAAGGCCGCGCGCAGCGACTGGAAGCTGACGGTAGCGAGCGTGATCACCAGGATGCCGGCGCCCGCAGAGGCGAATATCCACCAGGACAGCGCTGCATGATAGGCGTAGTTTTCCAGCCATTGGTGCATGGCCCACCAGGTCAATGGCATGGCGATGCAGATAGACAGCGCCGTGAGACGAAGGAAATCCGCGGAGAGCAACCCCCAAAGATTGATGACGCCGGCCCCCAGGATCTTGCGGATGCCGATCTCCTTCGTCCGCTGTTCGGCAACGAAAGCGGCCAGACCGAAGAGGCCCAGACAGGAGATGAAGATGGCCAGTGCCGTGAATACGGCGGCCAGGTGGCCGATGCGTTGTTCCGCGTCGAACTTCGCCGCATATTCCTCGTCGATGAATCTATAGGTGAACGGGCTGGCGGGGTTGTATTTTTTGAAGATCGGCTCCATGGCGGCGAGCGCCTTCTGCGTGGAAAGGCCCGGTTCGATGCGGACAATGATGTTCCCGACCCATCTGCCGCCGAGGAAGATGGCGGGTTGGATCGTATCGTAGGGGTTATTGGTGAGCATGTCGGCTGCGACGCCGATGACGGTATAATTGTGGTTATCGAAACGCATCGTTTCGCCGATGGGGTTGGGGATGCCGATGGTCTTTGCGGCAGTGACGTTCAGGATCATCGCGTTGGAGTCGGTGGGGAAGGCGCGGGAGAAATCGCGGCCTTTCACGATATGCCAGCCGATGGTCGCGCCGAAATCCGGGGTCACGTCGACATTCCGGAACATGATGGCGTCTTGTTCCCGGTGTTTGCCACGCCAATCGAGCGCATTGCCATTCCAGAAGCCGGTGGGTGTAAGATCGGAGGCTGCGACGTTTTCGGCGAGACGGCTTTGGATGAGCTCGGTCCGGAGGGCCTCATAGTGTTGGTAGATGTCGGGCGTGTTCATGCTAATGGTGAGCAACCCATCGCGGGAATACCCCACCGGCCTGTCCTTGATGAAGATCACCTGGCGGAAGACGATGATCGTTCCGATGATGAGGGACAGCGAGACGGTGAATTGCAGGACGACGAGGATACGGCGGGGCAGCGAGGCATAGCGGCCGGCCCTGAAACTGCCTTTCAATACTTTCACAGGGCGGAAGCGCGAAAGATAAAAGGCCGGATAGCTGCCGGCCAGCAGACCGGTGAGGAACACGAAGGCCAGCGCGGCCATCCAGAAGAGCGGGCTTGCCCATGGAATGCGCATATCCTTGTCCGATAGGCTATTGAAGAACGGCAGGGCCAATGCGACCAGGGCGATGGATATCACGAATGCGAGGACTGCCACCAGAACGGACTCGCTGAGGAACTGGGCGACTAGCTGGCGGCTTCGCGATCCGATGGTCTTGCGGATGCCCACTTCTTTGGCGCGATGCTCGCTGCGTGCGGTGGAGAGGTTCATGAAATTGATACAGGCCAGCAGCAGGACGAAAACGCCGATGATGCCGAAGAGCCAGACAAACCGGATACCGCCGCCGTCGGGGACCCCCTCAGTGAAATGGTCATAGAGATGCACCTTGTCGAGGGGATAGACGAGCGCGGTCTCCTGGTCTTCCTTGATATGTGCGGTGGGTGCATCCTGTATGCGCAGGGTGGCGGCTTCGGCGGTGATATGAGGGGCCAGTTCGACATAGAGACGGCTGTCGTGATCGTCCCAGTCGGTGTTGAGGACACGGTAGTCGTTGGCCTTGTTGTACCACGGCAGGAGGAGTGCGGTATGGTAGAAGGTGGTATTGCGGGGCAGGTCGTCATAGACCCCACCGATGCGGAAATCGAGCTGGTTGTAGGTCTTTATCGATTGGCCGATGGGGTCGGCGTCCCCGAACAGGGATTTGGCCAGTGACCGGGAGATGAGCGCCGTGGAAGGGTCTTTCAACCCGGAGGTGCTGCCCTTCAGGATATGGAAGCCGAAGATATCGGGCAGCTCCTTTTGGACCCACAGTGCGTCGCCGGTGACGATCCTGGTGCCGTTGGCGATGAGGATGCCATCCCCGCCGTTGTGGGTGAGGGCTGTGCGGCTGAAGAGGTCGCGGTATTGGGTACGGAAGGCCCCGCCCATGACGGTGGCGATGATGTCGCCGGTGTAGGTGCGCTGGCCGGGGGCGTGCTGGGTGATCATGCCGACCGCGATACGGCTGTGGTTGGGAGAATAGTGGTCAAAGCCGATCTCGTCACTGATCCAGAGGCCGATAAGGAGGGCGATGGCCATACCGGAGGCCAGCCCGATAATATTGATAAAGGCGAAGCCTTTGTTCTTGCCGAGATGCCGGAGGGCGATGCGGAAGTAGGATTGGAGCATGAGCGCGGTTTGATGAAGGACGTCTGTAGCCTTCTTCATGTTGCACCGAAGTTCGTCGATTATGGCGACGCTCTGGTATCCGGTTGGGTTGGTGATGGGGGTGGTGGCGTATGTGCTTTTGCCGAAGTTTTTAGGTACGAGAATTATTGTGCTGGAAATCAGGGATCTAATCTTGAGACCTAAAATTGTGCCCGAAAGCACCGGGCCACCCTCGCACGGGCCCCCGGCTCAGCGGCCGCCCGGGGGACACCAGGTGTGGAGGAATTCCGCCATCAGCGTCATCTTGTGCTGGATCGTGCCTTCGCCCTCGGTGATGCCGTGGGTGCGGTTGGGATAGGGCATAAAAGTGAACTGACGGTTGTATTTGATCAGCTCGTTCAGTAACATCTCTTCTCCCTGGTAGTTGACGTTGTGATCGCCGGTGCCATGCATGATCAGCAGGTGGCCGCGGAGGTTTTTCGCATAGGTGAGGGGATTGCATTTGATATAGGCGTCGCGGTTCTCGGGGAGGACGCCCATAAAACGCTCCTCATAAATTGTATTGTAGATCAGCTGATTGGGCACGCCGGCGCTGGCGAGGCCCACCTTATAGATCTCGGGATAACGAAACAGGAGGTTTTGAGTAGTGGAACCGCCGCCGCTGCTGCCGAAGACGGCCACGCGCGAGGTGTCTACAAACGGCCATTTCAGGATCTCGCGCGCAGCCGCGGCCTGGTCATTGACGTTAGTCCAGCCGATGCTTTTATAGGCTGCCTTCCTCCAGGCGCGGCCTTTGGGGACCGGTGTACCGCGCCCTTCTACCGAAACGAACAGGTATCCGCTGTCGACATTGAAGAAACCGGATCTTCCGCCCACATTGGCGACATCGCTGACGGAGGCGCCGGCGGGCTCCGAATAGGTATAGAACACGACAGGATATTTTTTGGAGGGCTGGAAATTTGCGGGTTTGACGATCCATCCGTCCATCGTCACTCCGTCGGCCGTCGTGATCTTGAAGAATTCGGTCTGTTTGGCCTGCGCGGTCGGGCGCAGTTGGGCGGCGACCGTCGCTGCGGGGTCGAGGGGTTTGTTATCGGGCATCGAGAGCCACTCGCTTGCAGGCATATAGAGATGACTCGAGAAGCTGTGCTCCGCCCATCTGCCGTTGGGCGAGAAGCTGTAGCCGTGGGTGCCGGGCAGGTCGCCGGTGACGCGGACGGCCGCGCCGGGTTTTGTGAGGGAGGTCTTGAATAGATACCGTTGGGTCGCGTTGGCGGGAGAAGCGCCAAAATAGAGGATATTATTTTTTTCGTCCCAGCCATTGATGCTGGTGACATCATAGGCGCCGTTGGTCAACAGGGTCTCGTGGCCGTCCAGCGTGATCCGGAACAGGTGACGCCAGCCGTCTTTTTCGCTGGCCCAGAGAAAGGCCTTGCCATTGTCGAGCCAGTCCCAACCGATGCCGCCGCCATGCGCCCAGAAGGCCCTGATGTCGATCCATGCACTGTCCGACTCCTCGTAGATGGACTTGCTTTCGCCGGTGGAGGGGTTGCAGAGGAGAAGTTTGCTATGGTTTTGCGCGCGATTGAGTTGTTGCACGATGATGCTGCCACCGTCGGGATTCCACTCCATGCGGGGAAGGTAGTGGCTGGCGGGGTCGCCGTCGATATTGATCCATTTCGTCGTTTTCGTGGCGAGGCTGACGACGCCGATGCGGGCCTCGGCGATCGGGGTGCCGACTTTGGAGAAAGGGATGGGGATGATCCTGGGGTAGACGCTGTCGGTGTTGTTGATCAGATAGAAAGTGCCGACATGCGCGAGGTTGTTCTGCCAGTAGGCGATGGATTTGCTGTCGGGACTCCAGCGGAAGCCATCGATCGTATAGAGCTCTTCGCTATAGGCATAGTCGAACCAGCCGTTGAGCATTTTGTCATTGCCGTCGGTAGTGAGGGCGGTAGCCGTTTGCGTCGTCAGGTCTTCGCTGTAAATGTTATTGTCATAGACATAGGCGAGTCTGTTGCCGTCGGGGGACAGCTTTGCGTTGAGGATATATCCCGCGGGAAGGTTGTAGGTGAGGACGGTGGTCGCGGGGCGGTCGGCTGCGACGCGGGTCAGCTGGCCCGTTTTCCGGTTGAAGACCCAGCAGGAATAGAAGGCGTCGTGATAGATGCGGATGGGTTTGGTGAAGAGGAGGATGGATTGGTGGTCGTCGGAGAATTGGTAGCTGAAGCCGCCGGCGCCGCCGCGGGGACCGCGGGCCCGTCCGGCTTCGGCCGGACGGGCTGGGGCGTTTAGCCCCAGCGGCGCGAGCTGGTCGGCGCTGACGACGGTCGTTTTCGTCATGGCGGGAAGCGTGATCTCGACGATGGCATTGTCTTCGACGGTGGTATAGCTGTTGCCATCCTTATTCCAGTTGATCTGAGCGTTGGCGGCGACGGGGAGAAGGGCGATGAAGAGCAGCAGGCTTCGATGGAGGGACATATGCAGAAAGTTTGGCTAAATGTAGAACCGATCGGGCGAGCGAGCTTGCTTGTTTTTGGCGCAAGCTGTGCGAATATTAACTATTTAAGGTCGCGGGGGCGGGGGTTGCACGGATAGGGTAAATTGACTATTTTTAGCGGACCCTTAACTACAAAACCCTGATGCGTCGTACCTGCCTTATCGGACTTGCCGTTCTCCTCTTCTTTAGCACCCGTCTTTTCGGGCAAGCGCCCGTTATCCAGTGGCAAAAAACGCTTGGCAGTTACAATGGCGACTATCCGCAATCGGTGCGGCAGACGTCAGACGGCGGATATATTGTCGGAGGCTATACCGAAGGCGCGGACGGCGATGTGGAGGGTTATCATGGCAATATCGTAATCGGCGATCTGTGGGTGACCAAGCTGAGCGCGTCCGGATCGCTGCAGTGGGCGAAGTGTCTGGGCGGCACCTATACCGAGGTGAACACGGATATCCGGCAAACAGCGGATGGGGGCTATGTATTAGCGGGCTCTAGCGCTTCCGTCGACTGCGGGATGGCGCCCAATCACGGCGGTCTGGATATCTGGCTGGTCAAACTGAGCCCAGCAGGGGATATACAATGGCAATACATGTATGGAGGCAGCGGCAATGAATATGCGACCTCTGTCAACCCCACACCCGACGGGGGATATATCATCGGCGGTTATACGAGTTCGTCCGACGGGCAGGTAACGGGATTTCATCCGAATGGCAGTTATAGTTTTGACTGGTGGATCATCAAGGTGGATGCTTCGGGCAACCTGGTATGGCAAAAGACCCTCGGTGGGACCGATATAGACCAGTGTTTCGGAGTGGCGCTGACGCCGGACGGCGGGTGTATCGCGACGGGGGTGGTGACCTCTACGGATGGGGATGCGGTCGGTAACCACGGCGGAGAGGATGCCATGCTGGTAAAGCTCGACAATACCGGCAATGTCCAGTGGAAAAAAATCTATGGCGGTTCGAATTTCGACCGGGGCTGGGCGGTGCTTACGACGGCCGATGGGGGTTATATTTTCTCGGGCCGCACGGCTTCGAATAATGGAGATGTATCGGGCAATCACCAGCCTGTGGGGACACCGGAAGATTTCTGGGTAGTAAAAACTGACGCCAGCGGGGTTATACAATGGCAGAAATGTTATGGCGGGTCGGCGAACGAAGAGGCATTTTGCATGGCCTCCACGGCTGACGGCGGTTATGTGGTCGGGGGTTCTTCGGAGTCCAAGGACGGCGACCTGAGCTGCAATGCAGGGATTTCCGATGTCTGGATCATCAAGATCGACGCCGGCGGCAATCTTCAATGGAATAAGTCCATGGGCGGACACTATTATGACATCGGATATGCGGTGCAGTCGCTGTCGGACGGCTCCTTTGTCGTAGCAGCACAAACCTGTTCGATCGAGGTCCCCGGTTATCATTCCAACCCCGCGCCGAAAGGCTCCTGCGGAGACTACTGGATCATCAAATTATCGGCCCCCGGGACATCGCCGGCCGCGACAGTTACGATCACGCCGGGCTCGGCGCTCGTGTGTGCGAATTCTGCCGTAACCTTTACCGCGGTGGTTCAAAACGGCGGGGTAACGCAAGCTTATGCCTGGACCAGGAATGGCGTTGCGGTAGGCGGCAATTCCTCCACCTATACGGCATCGGATTTTAAAGAGGGTGACGTGCTGATGGTGGCCGCCCAGACGGGGGCGGGTGTCTGTGACGTGGGCGGCGGCTGGGTGACGGCTTCGACGACGGTGCATATCAATCCGAACATCCTGCATCCTACGGTGAAGATCAGTGCCAACCCCACCGTGCTTTGCAATTGCGCTCCCGCGACATTCACGGTGTCGGTCACCGGCGGCGGCACGGAACCGGCCTATCAATGGATGGTCAATGGGGTGATCCAGGGCACCAATAGCGAGTCATTCCTTAGCAGGGAGTTGACCCCCACGGATGTGGTGTCCCTCAACTATTCCGACAGCAGCGGCTGTGTTGCCAATGCGCCTGTCATTTCCAATTCTATCCAGCTGACGCAAGGCACCGGAGCTCCGGCCTCCATCAGCATCAGCGGGCCGCAATCGAACGCCTGTGCGGGATCGCCGCAAACCTTCACGGCAAGCGCGGTCAATGCGGGCGCCAACCCCACCTATCAATGGCAGGTGAATGGCAGCAGTGCCGGCACCAACAGCAGTACCTTTACGAGTACGGGTTTGGCCAATGGGGATGTAGTGACGTGTATGGTCACCGCCGACGTTTCCTTTGCCTGTTCGAGCGGAGGGTCTGCTAATTCCAATCCGGTGACTGTTCAACTGACGGCGAAGAGCAATCCTTCGGTTGTCGTGACCGTTAATTCCAATACGGTCTGTAAGGGCAATACGGCCGTCTTTTCGGCCACGGCGCAGCAGGCAGGCGCCAATCCGACATATGTGTGGGAAGTGAATGGGGTGGCCAACGGGGTGACGGGACCCGGCTTCTCCGATCCAAACGCTGTCGACGGGGATATCGTGCAATGTGTAGTGAATGTCGACCCTACCTATACCTGTTCGTTGTTGACCTCGGCCATGTCCACGGCCGTGACGATGCATGTGCTGAACCAACCGAATTCGACGGTCAGCATCACGGGTACTCCCGATGCGGTGTGTGCGGGGGGCCAGATCAGTTTCACCGCGGCGGAATTGAATGGAGGCAGTTCACCGGGTCTCGAATGGCTGGTCAATGGTCAACCGATCGGGGACAACGGGCCGACATTCGGCAGCAGCAATCTTAACAATGGCGATGTGGTGACCTGTCGCCTGACGCCCGGCTCCGGGGCTTGCAATCAAACCGCGGTACTGTCCGATCCCGTGGTTGCAGTCGTATATACATTGCCGGTAGTCAAAATTTCACCTGCCGACACCGTGATCCTGTTGGGTACCCATCTGACGCTGGATGGAGAATTATCCGGCAGTGCTGCATCCTATCAATGGGCGCCGGCGAACCTATTGGCAGATCCGCAATCGTTGACGCCTCAGACGGTGCCCTTGCAGGATAGCGTCCTGTTCACACTGACAGTCAGTAGCACGGAAGGATGTACGGCTGCCGCGGCTGCCAAGGTATTGATCTATCGGACGCTGGCCATGCCCAGTGCGTTTACACCGAATGGGGATGGGGCAAATGACGTCTTCCGGGTGCCGCCGGGGATGACCATGCAGCTCATTGAACTGGTGGTATATGACCGTTGGGGGATGCGGGTATTCAGCACGCGGAATATCAGCCAGGGTTGGGATGGCACTGTCGGAGGGCGGCCTGCGCCGGCGGGTACTTATGTGTATATGGTGTCTGGAACAGATGTGAAGGGGCCGGTGTCGGCCAAGGGAACCGTCCTGTTGGTGCGATGACGAACCCACACCGGGGGACTGTCGCGTCGCGAAGCGGCCACACCATCAACCCAGCGGGCGATAGTTGACGGCCTCTGGTTGGAGACTCAGCAGGGGCTCGCTCCGGCAAGGGCGATTTGCGGATGTGACGCGGCGAAGGACCGGCGGGGCGGAGGATTGGTAATGGTTTGGGGCGGCCCGTTTATCTTGCAGCATCCGCTGATATGGCGTCATCCGTTGTTCGCGCGTCAGCGGAGTCGATCTTCGTGTCTGCGGCTTTCTGCCTACTTTACCGATGAAGATCGCCATACCCGCCAGAAAGCCAGCCAGGGACAGGATATTCCCACGTAAGGAATTGGTCTTATAGCCGATGGACGGAATATGCACATCGGCATTGATGGCTATAGCATTGATGCTGTCGCGCGCACGTACCGGCAGGTGATCCAGCAAAAGATAAGAGATCAGCCCTCCGGCAGCCACACAAACCACCCAAAAAAATGTTCCGGAAGCAACTGCCCCCACTCTTTGTCCCAGGCTCCCCAGGAAAGGCTTGTGTTGTCTGATGGAAAAGAGCAGGATGGCTATCGTATACAGAACAAGGAATAACAGCGGCACCAGGATCAGATCGATGGTGATCGGGAGATGAGGATGAAAATCGAGGACGGTCAGGCTCGGATCGATGGTGGCCAGCCCGGAAAGCCGGGGAAACAACCGCGCCAACCAACCCTGACCGGGGAAGACGCAGAAAATCAAGAGCAGCGACACAATGAGCAACGCAGGGAATGCTCGCTGCCTCCTATGATGAATAACCATACTATATTCGTGACAAATATTATACCATGAACACCCGGTCCTTATCGCTCAACGTTTCACCCGAGATCGGCGCCGTGACGGCCGAGTATTTTGTTCCACAGCAGGCAAGAGCCATTCTGACACTGGCGCATGGCGCGGGTGCGGGAATGCAGCATTCGTTCATGGTGGAACTGGCGACGGCCCTTGCAGGGGCGGGGATTGCCACGCTCCGTTTTAACTTTCCTTTCACGGAAAATAAGAAAGGCAGGCCCGATCAGCCTCGCGTAGCGCATGCTACGGTTGCGGTAGCCATCGACCATGCGCATGCATCCTATCCCGAGCTGCCGCTGTATGCCGCGGGCAAGTCTTTTGGAGGACGCATGACATCGCAATACCTGGCGGCGCATCCGCGCGCCGATGTGAAAGGGATTGTCTTTTATGGATTCCCATTGCATCCGCCGGGGAAGCCGGGCATTGAACGGGCCGAGCATTTGCGGGGGATAACCGTGCCTATGCTCTTCCTGCAGGGTACCAGGGACGAACTGGCCACATGGGACCTGGTCTACTCCGTTGCTTCATCGCTGCGCAAGACGAGACTGGTGAAGATAGAGGGCGCCGATCATGCGTTTAAGGCGGGAAAGAAGGACGTGATCTCCATATTGGTAAACGCGACGGTGGATTGGGTGGGGAAGGGTCTATGACAGTTTGCGCAGCTGCTGCAGCAGCGCGCGCATATCTTTTGGAAGAGGGGCTGTGAAATGGTGTGCGGTGCCGGCGGCGTCGGTGAATCGCAGCGATTCGGAGTGGAGGGCGAGACGCGAAAGGATCGGGCGCTCTTCATCTTCGGCACGCGACAGCTTGTAGTTGCGTTTGATCGACGACAGGAGGACGGGTTTGCCGTCGCCATAGAGCTCGTCGCAGAGGATGGGATGGCCCAGGGACTGCATATGGATGCGTATCTGGTGCGTGCGGCCGGTGTGGATACGGAATTGGATCAGCGAAAAGAGATGTAGTGCTTCGAGGACCTGGTAATCGGTGAGGGCGGCCTTGCCGCGGCGATTGATGACCATGACGCCCGGCTTGCCGGGATGTTCCATGATCGGCTGGTCGATACTGCCTTGTTGTTGGGGCAGCGCGCCCTGAACGATGCCCTGGTAGATCTTTTCGACTTCGCGGCCTTCGAAGACGCCGGAGAGGTGTCGATGCGTCGTCTCGTCTTTTGCGAAGACGATGACGCCGCTGGTGTCGCGGTCCAGGCGATGGACGGTGAAGATGTTGCCATAGC
>Ga0206921_10148_pt1 | contig 20877 bp, 16 predicted proteins | sample Alteio_BWOrgHeat_66_FD_152930 | JGI IMG/M metagenome (GOLD analysis project Ga0206921, IMG submission 152930) | Enriched cells from forest soil in Barre Woods Harvard Forest LTER site, Petersham, Massachusetts, United States -... | ecosystem: Environmental > Terrestrial > Soil > Temperate forest >...
GAATCCATGGTCATGAACCGGGGGTCGTTCAAATATCCTGAGGAGTTGTCCGCCACCGAGACAGCCGGACTGAAACTCGGCGCCGGGAACTTCCAAATATGGAACTCGGTGCTGAAATCATCGTCGGAGACATAAAGATTGCCGGCGGGGTCAGCCATGACCCCTACCGGTGTGAAATTAGTGGCGGCAGCGCTCGGAGGAGCGATCTGGGCCACCGGGATATAGCTCCCATCCCCCTGCTCTTGATAGATCCGAACCCGCTTCCCGTTGAGATTTTCGGCCACCACCACCGTACTTCCTTGGCTATTGGACCAAATGCCGATGGGACCACTCATAAGACCCGCGTCCTGGCCGATCCCCCCGGAGCCATTAAAGGTGGTGACGATGGCATTGGTCCCCAAGTCGATCTTCAAGACCATACTGTTATTGAAATCGGTGACATAGAGGTGGTTCAAAGAGTCCAGGGAAAGCCCTTGCGGAAGGGCTGAAGGCGCAAAATTGATGGCCGCAGCGGCAAGATTCCCATTCTTGTCGTAGATATCCACCCGGTGGTTCCCGCCATCGGTGATGTAAAGGAAGTTGGATCCCACCGCCATGCCTAACGGATTGGCGATCTGGGTCGTCGCGCTTCCATAGGTTCCAGTCCCCAACATGGAAACAGGGGAATCGGCCACACAGCAGTTGGGAAAGGGGGTTGGGCTAATGGTGGGAGTACTGGTAACCGTTGAAGTTGGGCTATTGGTCGCGCTATTGGTGGGACTGCTAGTCGGTGTCAAAGTCGGACTATTCGTGGCGCTATTAGTGGGACTATTGGTCGCAGTAGGAGTGAAGGTATTGGTGACGGCCTGGGCTGAGGTAGTCAAAAGGGCCAGCCCCATGAACATCCCCCCGACCAAGGGGTTTTGGATCCATTTCAAGGAATCACCCCGGAAAATCGATTAAAGAACCCTCTAGTTATAAACCGTCCCTTTGCCTCAGGGCGACCGAATTATGGAGAATTTGGTCGCTCGGGACGCCCGGGGACCCGAGGACCCCACGGACCGAACGAAATAATAATAGACCCCATGGGAATAACCTGAGATGTCTACGGTGAGGATATTGGTCCCATTGGCGCCCCCCGCCGGATAGTTGCCTACCAACTGTCCCGCCGCGTTAAAAACAAGCACCTTGGTTGAGCTCACCTCACACAAGCCGTAAAGAAGATTCACGCTGGTCCCGGGGGCCGGGTTGGGATAAGCGTAAGTAGCGATATCCCCCTTACATCCTCCCCCGGCGGATGGCGGTGTGGGCGTGGCAGTGAGCAAGGACCCCGGAGTGTTGGTAGTGGTTGGCGTGGGACTATTGGTAGGAGAAGGGGTTGCGGTCGAGGTATTGGTAGGGGTGGCCGTAAAGGTGGCGGTGAAGATGGCCAGAGGGGTGAAGGAGGGCGTGCCGGTGGCCGTTGATGTGGATGTTGCGGTAGAGGTAAAGCTGTTGGTGGAAGTCGCCGTCGCAGTGGCCGTGAATATAGCCGTATTGGTCGGACTAGGTGTGAAAGTCGGGGTGTTCGTGAGGGTAATCGGCGCGGTGGCTGTGAAAGTGGCTGTCGGAATAAAGGTTGCCGTAAATGTTGGGAGAACTGCTGTAAATGTAGCGGTAGGTGTAAGAGTGTCCGTAGGTGAATTCGTCGGGCTATTGGTCGCCGAAGGAGTAAAGCTCGGTGTGAAGAAAGTGGCCGTGGCAGTCAGGGCATTGGGGGTAAAGGTCGGAGTGCTGGTGGCTTGAGCAAAAGCGGCGGAATGACTTCCCAAAAATAATAAAAATAACGAACCGGCTATCAGCCGGCTTGAGTTGGATTTAAAGATGTTAATTAGGAAAATCCGGGTCACTGATTCGGTTTGACGGTCACCACGCCCGACATGACCTTGCCGTCGGCGTTCACGATGACCGTGTAATCCCCCGGCAGAACGGGGTTACCCGTCTCATCCTTGCCATCCCAATCCACCTGGTGGACACCCGGTTCCCAGGACCCCTGATAAAGGCGACGGACCAAAGCACCTTTGGAATCCAAGACGTTCACGACCACGCTTTGGGTCTTCTGGGTCTCCACTGAGACCTTCAGGGCATTCCCTACTTGGGTTTGGTTCCCCGGGGCAGGCATGGGCAAGGAAGGTTCTTTCACCAGGGGCGGCATGGCCGGAAGCTGGTTGGAAAGAACCGGTTGGCCCGTGGGATTGGAAGAAGATGGGGCTTTCACCTCACTGCCGACGGGAGCGTCATTGCCCGCGACGACCCCCGAGGAGGACGGAATGGCTTTCTCAGCCTTTGTGACTGAAGATTGGTTGTTCAAACCGGAAGCCGGGGCCACAGGAACGGGCCTAACCGAAGAAGAGGCTGGGTTGGAAACCCTGCCCACAGCTTTGGAGGACTTGGCGCTTGCCAAGGAGGGTTTGGAGGAAAGACTCGACTTGGCGACAGAGGGTGAAGTGATCGAAGGCGAACCGGAAAGGTCGGGGCTTTGGGCCGGCTGACCTTCGGTAGTCCCCGGAGCAACCATGCCATGATAAAGGGTCAGCAGATGGGTGCCGCCTAAATAGAGCCCGGTCAAACCCAGGGCCAAGGCCGCTATCCCGCCGGCCAACTTGAGAGCTTGACGGAAGGGTGAGGGTTTATGGTCTTGCCAGACTTGGGCCATGCGGGCGTCCAGTCGGGACTCTAGGGCGTTCAACTGTTCCTCAGGGACCGGTCCCACCCTTTCGGCCACCGCTTGGGTCACCCGTTCGGCGAAAATCGGGTCCTTGTGGATAAGCTTATCGAATTCGGCTTGGGCTTCCTCGGTGAAGGAACCATCCAAATATATTTGGAGCAAAATATCAGGTGAAAATTTCATCTTGTCTCTTCCCATCCACCCGGGATCTTTTCCCGGACTCTTTCGATCAATTTCTGGCGGGCTCGGAACAGGCCCGAGGTCACACTGCCCACCGGCATCTTCAACCGGTTGGCAATGGCTTCGTAGGACAGCCCTTTGATCTCCCTCAGGGTGATCAGTTCCTTATCTTTCCCTTCCAGCTTTTGGATCTCTTCCCGGAGGAGCTTCAAAGTCTCTTCCGGATAAGGGGTCTTCTGTTCTATAGACGGACGGGTGGAGAAAAAATCCACCGAGAAGGGTAGATTCTTTTTCTTCTTTTCCAGGAGGTCTCGACAAAGATTGACGGCGATGTGGTTGAGCCAGGTGGCCAAGGAGCACTCAAAGCGGAAATTCTTGAGGTTTTTCAGGGCTTTTATAAAGGTTTCCTGGACCATATCCTCGACTTCGGCGTCATTCCCCAGGAAATACCAGCAGGCCCGGATAAGCCCTTTTTTATGGGTATTATAAAGTTCTTGGAAGGAGGCCGAATCGCCCTTCAAGATACGTTTGACTATTTCGCGTTCGTTCTGACCCAAGGGTTTCCCGCCAATTTTGAATGGAAGAATAGGCATATTCATCCGGCAAATATCGGCAAATTATACTCAACTTTCGTTCGAGGAGGGGAATTTCCAAGAAACCCTTTTCATGAAGGCCAGGCCAAAGGCTGCCAAAAAGGGGAGATTCGGGACTTCCAGAAGGCTACCGCCCCAGCTCCGCCAATACATTCAACTCATCGTCGACCACTGAGATCATCCGGGCGTTCGTTTGAAAGCCTCTTTGGGCCACGATCATGTTCGACAACTCCACCGACAGGTCCACATTGGAGCTTTCCAAGGTCCCGCCCTGGATCTTTCCAAAGGTGCCACTGCTCCCGAAACCGATCTGGTTGGGTCCGCTGTTGGAGGAATTCACGAAGTAATTGTTCCCCACCTTGCTCAAGCCGTCGGGATTCTGGACTTGTTCCAAGGCCACTTGGGCCAAAGGCACGATCTGGCCATTGGAAAAACTGCCTTGAATGGTTCCCGTTGGGTCGAAATTCACTCCTTGCAGTATTCCATCCCCATATCCGTCCTGGGATGCGGCGTAAACGGTGTTCTTAGGGACATAGGTGTTCACGCCATTCACGACCTGATAACTTCCTTCCGCGTCGCTATAGAGACCGTCCCGTTTTCCGATCGGTTGGACGGCGCCACCGCCCAATAAACCGAAGGTCCCGAACTTCAAGGAGATGGCTGTGATCTCCGCCCCTTGGGTGGGGATGGGCGAAACTAACCCGGGTAAAGGCGGGAAGGCATTGTTGGGTGGTAGATAGACCCGGGGTATGGACATGAAGTTCGAAGCCAAACCCGGGGGCCCTTGGAACCCCCCTACCCCTCCGCTGGAAGCAAGCGAACCATCGGTGTTGAACCACAAAAAATCCCCAAAAAAATCATAATTAGGGGTGTTCCGGTCATAGAAGGGGTCCCCTTCCCCGATGCCAGTCCCACCCAAGAGATCCGCCGTACTAACGGGTTTCCCTCCCGTCGTGTCAAAGGCGTACCAGGCATAGCAGACCTGGTTCGGACCTGCAGGATTGTTGATGCCATCAGCGCCCAAGTCGTTGACCTGGTAGAACTGCACGGTGATCTGGCGGGGATTCCCCAGGCTGTCGTAAACATTCTCCACCGACTGTGCCGCAGGTTGGATGGGAGGCTGTTGGTCCCATGCGTAACCTCCCCCCGCGGCTTTGGCGAAACCCAAATTGATAAAACCATTTTCCAATGGCGCGGGCGGAGGAAAGAATCCCGCCGCGAAAGTGGAAAGATTCGCCGTTTGCTTCAGACTAAAACCGCCCGTGGGGTTGAATTGGACGGTCATCCGGTTGGTGTCGATGGCATTGTTGATAGGAGGGGAGTTCACCCAAATGGCCAAGCCAATGGGAAGGGCCGGTGTGGTGGAGCCGGCCAGGGCACCCGGATACAGGTCCAAGACGTTGGGTTGCTGGAGTGAATCCAGGTTCCCCTTGAAGGTCACTTCCGTGGTGGCCTGGGGAGCAAGGGTCATATCCCTTGGTATCTGGATGTCCGTGATCCCGAAGGTCCCCATTTTCATTTGGGCCTGGGTGATCGTCAGAGGTTGGTTGGGAACGTTGGAGACGGTATTGATGAAGTTCTTATTATATTGAAGTGTCGCGTCAAGTCCCTGGATCCTTCCGCCGTTTTGGTCCACCAAGAACCCATTGCTATCAAAGGTGAGGTTCCCGGCGCGGGTCAAATAGGTCTGGCTCCCCTGCTTGCTCAGCAGGAACCCCGCCCCCTGGATGGAAATGTCGGTCGAAAGTCCCGTCGTCATCGTCGTCCCCTGAGCGAAAAGGGTCTGAATGGAAGCAACCCTGGTCCCCAACCCCACCTGAAGGGGATCCACACCACCTTGGCCCGAAGCAAGGTTACCACCGGTGCCGTTGGCGAGGGTCTGGCTGAGCTGGTCAGCAAACTCCACTCGGCTGGCTTTATAGGCCACCGTGTTGGTATTGGAGATGTTGTTACCGATCACGTCCAGCCAAGTGCTGTCGGATTGGAGGCCTGAAATAGAACTGAACATCGCCCGAAGGCTCATGAGATCTCTGTCCAAGACCAAGAATGGGTTGTTGAAAGGTGTCGAAACGCACTACTCCGTTACTTCCTAACGGTTTTTTTCTTTAAAACCTGAGGTTTTTCCGAAAATTCCCATGCGCGTTTCCCTGGTTGTGGATAACTCAAGGAAGATAAATACCTTTATAACCCAATGTTTTTGAATGATTTTTTAGGGAAGGGATGAAAGAGGATCAATGATTTGAAAAAGACAAAAAAATACCGGCCCCTTGGGGGAGCCGGTATCACTGGTGAAACAATGGTTCAAAGTTAGTTGGTAGCGACAGTCACCTTGGTACGGTACTTGGGCCCCACCTGCACGACGCCCGAACAATTGGGGGAACCACACTGGCACTTGAACTCATAGGTCCAGTTCCCCACATCGTCGGTTTGACGATAGTCCCAGCTGATCTCCTCGCCGTTGGGGATGTCCCGCAGGGCGACCAAGACGATGCCATTGACCACTTTGGCGCTGGGGTCACAGGCGTGATTGACGAAGCAAAGGGGGTCGCATCCATTCTCATAATCGTGGAGCATGATGAAACCCGGATAAATGTACATAGCGTGATCGATATTCAGCTTGTCCGCGGGCACGGTCTTGGTGAGGGTCTCCACCTCATCCTCAGGGATCACGATGCCCCCAAAAACACCCACGACTTCGCCTTCTTTGATATTCCGGTTCGAGTAGACTCCGGTCCCTTCCATCCCACTCTTCTTCACTTCCACGGCGTCGCTGACCCAAGGCTTGATTCTCATCGGTTTTTATTAAACCATCCTTTTAACAGTGTGCGCCTGGCCCAGACCGCCGACGCTGGGGTGGATTTTAGCGCAAAGCCCCGGCCGGTTCATTGATTCTTTGGGTCTTTTTTGGGGGGTTTTAAAGGGGATTCTAGAAAGGCGGGCCCGCCGTCAAATATGGCAGCTGCCCAAACCCCTCTTGGCCAAGTACTGCTGGTGGTAATCCTCGGCCTTCCAAAAGATGGCGGCGGGGACGATCTGGGTCACGATGGGGCTCTTGTAACCGGTCTTCTGGAGTTTTTCCTTGGAGGCCTTGGCGGCCTTTTCCTGTTCGGGTGAATGGAAAAAGATAGCCGTCCGGTATTGGGTCCCGATATCCGGACCTTGCCGGTTCAGGCTCGTGGGATTATGGGAATGCCAGAACAAATCCAGGAGTTGGTCGTAGGAAACTTGCTTAGGATCGTACTCGACCTGCACTACCTCGGCATGGCCCGTCCGGCCAGTACAAACATCCTTGTAAGTCGGGTTGTTCGTGATACCTCCCTCATAACCAACAGCGGTAGCAGTAACCCCTTTCAATTGGCGGAAAGCTTCCTCCACTCCCCAAAAACATCCCGCCCCGAAAGTCGCTTTTTCCATGGTCCACCTCCCCTTTTTGATCTATTACGAAACCCCGGATCTCAAAGTCACATTACCTGAATATTAATAGCTTGATCACCCACCGATTGGAAGGGGTCTTGACCACCACATAATAAAGCCCGTTGGCACCTCGTCCGCCCTTGAAAAAATTGGTGTCCAGGTTATAGAGAAAAGTCCCGGCGGGCACGGAACGGACATTGTCCTCATAGACCTTCCTGAAAGCCGTCGTAAAGACCTTGATGTTCACGTAATCCTGGACCTGATCAAAGACCACATCTAGATTCGCCGGCCCGTCCCCTTTGATGGGATTCGGATAAAAGACCGGCGGCGCGCCGCCAGCGGTCAGGGTCACGTTCACGGATGATATCTGGGGCGAAAGCAGGCCGGCGTAGGTCAATTGGGCGTTGTTGGTGATGATAGTCCCGGGTTTGTTACCGCTCCCCACTTGGGTTTGGTAGGAGATGAGATAGGTCCCCGGGCTAAGGAACGGGAAGCTCCAGCTGACTGTCTTGGTGGAAGCGTTCCAGGCTGTAACCCCGAACGGCGGCGTACTTCCAAAAGCCACCAAACTCAAGGGCGCTGGCAGGACATCGTTCACGGTCACGTTATTCACATTGCCGCCGATCACGGTCAGGAAGATCGAATAAGTGATGATATCGCCAACATTGGCCGTGGTTTCGGAGGCCGACTTGATGATGGAAGCCCCGGGGGTCGGCGTGAAAGTAAAGGTCCCCGTTGAGGTGAGGGTCCAAGTGGGGCTCGGCGTAAAGCTATTGGTCGGGGTGCTGGTCCCGGTCGAAGTGCCCGTAAAGGACGGGGTGGGTGTGGCGGTAAAAGTAAAAGACCCCGTCCAAGTGACGGTAGGGCTATTGGTATTGGTCACGGTGAAACTGGGAGTAAAACTGGGCGTTCCCGTGTTGGTGGGCGTGTAAGACGGGGTGGAACTATAAGTAAAGGTCGGGGTCATGGAATTGGTGAAGGTTGGGCTCGGAGTAAGGGTCCCGGTCAGGGTGTTCGTCAAGGTGAAGGAATTGGTGGGACTATTGGTGAAACTATTGGTAGATGTACTAGTCACGGTATTCGTGAAAGTAGGGGTGGAAGTCGGGGTAAAACTTGCGGTCCAGCTATTGGTAAAGGTAGGCGTGCCGGTAGGGGTGAAGGTGGAAGTCGGGGTGAAGCTATAGGTATCAGTCCCTGTCCAGGTAGGCGTCAAGGAATTGGTCGGGGTTCCTGTATTGGTCAGAGTATTAGTGAATGTAGGTGTCCCAGTGGTAGTAGGTGTTGAGGTAATGGTGGGGCTGTTCGTAAGTGTAAAGGTCGAGGTGATCGTAGGGGTGTTGGTTGGTGTGTTCGTGTTGACCAATCCCGGACAATAGTTGGCGATGATGGGTCCCAGGATCGTGTTGGTGTAGGCAAGATTGGAACCATATGTGGACGCATTTGCGGGAAAAGTGCTCGACGCGACATTGAGGTCATAAGCCAGCGAAGGGTTCCCACCCGGCGTCGGCACCTGATAGACGATCGAATAGCTGACAGGAGCCTGAAAAAGATAGGTCAGCCAATAACTTCCTGCCGTCACGGGCGAGGCCGGTATCGAGAAATTATTCCAACCGGCCGTCACCGTTTGAGGAGTAGAACCGGAACTGGCGATAAGTGTCCCCATCGAGACTCCCTGGCTGGCGTAAAGGGCCACTTCCGCGACATCGTTAGTGTCATAAGCCGTCGCGTAAAGTGAAATGCTATAGATCGTGCTGTCCACGGGCAAAGTATTTTGGTAAGCCAGCAGCTCGACCGACTGAAGCGTCACGGATGCGCCTGAGATATTCGTGCTTCCGAAATAAGTAGCCGTTGCCCCGCAAGGTAGCGGCGTGGGAGTTGATGTTGGGGTAGAAGTCGGGGTGGGCGTATTGGTAAGGACAACGCCGGGACAGAAATTAGCAACGATAGGCTCATAAAAACCGATCGTCACGTAGTTCGAAGGCGACAAGAAAGTTCCATTGGACGGAAATTTAAAGCCGGACAGGGCCGGTGGCGGCCCGAATTCGCAGGCCGTGTACCCTCCCGGGGTGGTCCCAGGCGGCGCTATCGACTGATCACAGAGGGCAAAGGTACTGGGGGACGATCCGGAATACATATAAGCCAACCAATAATCCCCCGCCGTGAGCGCGAGGGGGGCCATCTGCAGCGTATTCCAACCCGCGACCGAGGGCTGGTAAGTGACCGCTTGGGTCAAGAGGTTGCCGACCATGGTCGAACCGTTGTTGGAGTAAATGGCCGTGGTGATATAGAACTCATTCGCGTCCTGGGCCGGCAGGTAAAGCGACATGGTTTGCACCGTCCCCGACTGGTTCAAGGTGTAACGGCAGGCGCGAAAAGCGTCAAGGGAGATGGCGGTTTGCGGCACGCTGCAGGTAGTGGTTTCTCCGAAGAGGGCGGCGGCGGCGCCGCAGCTGGGGGTCAAGCTTGGGTTAGGGGTCCAGGTCGGGCTGAAGGTCATAGTGGGCGAGGGGGTAAAACTGGGAGTGAAGGTCATCGTAAAAGTGTTCGTATTGACCAAGATCGTCCCGGTGTTGGTGGGGGTCAACGACGGGGTCCAGGTCTTGGTCGAAGTCGGGGTATTGGTGACGGTCGGGGTATTAGTGGGCTGCAGGCAATAGGCCGCGTAGATGCCATCCGCGCTGTTCGAGGTGTAGCCGGCGGGGGACACGCTGCCAGGGAAAGTACCGAAGGTGATTCCCGAGTTCACGAATAATGTGTTGCTGACCGGGCCGCTGGGACTGGTGTAATTGACCGAATAACCGGTGTTGCTGTACATGTAGGCAAGCCAATAGGTCGGCGAGCTCAAGGGCGTGGCGGGCAGGACAAAACTGTTCCACCCTGTGGTCACGGCCCGCGCGGAAGACTGGACCACAAAACTCCCGATGTTGCCCGCTGAGCCGTTATAGATGGCTACGGCAGCTTGGCTGCCCGGGGTGAATCCCGTGCAATCGAGCCAGACGGTATAGACCGTGGCCGGGGCGCTGAGTGAAAAAAGGCTGGCCCGCATTTGGTTGGGGGCGCCGCTAAGCACGGTGTTAGGTGTCTTATTCCCAAAAGTTCCCGGAGACACGCAAGGCGGGGTCAAAGTGGCATTGGGTGTGAAACTATTGGTGGGTGTAAGACTATTGGTCGGGGTGTTCGTTTGCGCCTGCAGGGGCAGTGCCTGGATCCCTAGGAAGACCGTTAAAAATAAGAGTAGGCGTGGAATAAGCCGCGACATTCAATTCCTCGAGTGAACCATCATATACCCCAAAGGGAGTCGCTGATTCTAACGGTTTTACGGGGAAAAACTTGAGGAAATCATCCTTGAGGCTTATTCATTACCCCAATAAGCGACAAAATCCCCAACAAACACGCCCGGACCGTCCCCTTTACCGCTTTCAACGCTCAAGTCCAGCTCGATCCTTTGCTTCATGCGGTCGTCGTTCAGGGCGAAATCGGTCTTCCAATTCACCACTTTACGGATCTCAAAATCGATCTTGATCTTGGGGAAGTTGGGCTTCGGGGGATAGGGGAAGGTCGTGTGCAGGGTCCGAGTTTCCTCTGCTTTGGGCGGCTTGTTGCTTTTGGAGGCGTCGCTGACCGCCACAATACGATAGACCAGGACCGAGTTAGGATCCTTGAGGTTGGCTTGGATATCCTTGAACCAAGAAGGATACCGGGCCGGCGGCAGGGGGGCGTAAAGCATATCCAGGGGGTGTATCTCGGCCCGGGACCCCTTGGAATCGTCATTGATCAAGACCCCGCTGGTGAAAACCGGTTGATCGGCAAAAGCTTGGACTGCGTCCGAAAAAGCCTGTTTATACTTGGCATCGACCTTAACCTTCAATTCCATCGCGCCATTAGGATTCGGGACATTGTTGCGGTTAACTAGAGCTTGTTTATTGTCCGGGACGAACATGGCACTGAAATCACCATCCGCCGACATCAGGGGCTGGGCACTCAATTTACCGGCAACATTGGAAAGCAGTTTATCGCAGTCCACCAACGGGCTCTTCTTCCCGAACATGTCCATCAGTCCCATAAGGTCCCCCTTTTTTTTTCGAAAAACACTATGGCAAAGATGATACACCACTCCTTCCTTTCTTGTCCCACCTGTTCACCAAATGCCCACCTTCGTTCAAAAGATGGAATAAAAAAGCTTTCCAGAACACTATTTAGAAACGACTCCGAAAGAAAGGCTGGACTGCCCCATCATTTTTTGATTTGGAATGGATTAATTAGGCTTTTGGACGTCTACAAGAGAAGGAAAACTCGCGAGGTAAGTCATGGCCAACAATAAAAGAAGGTCCGATAGGATCGATTTTAAAGAGATGGTTCAGGTCTATACCATCCCCCCCTCGGCCTTTCGGGGTTTGGGAAGATCCAAGGCTCCGCCATTTCTTTTAAAAGGAAAGAACATCAGCAAGGAGGGTATCTGCCTGGAAAACCTCGGGCCTATTGTTCTGAACGGGGTCTACCAACTGGACTTCCAATTCTTCAAGAATCAGACCATTCACACTTTCGCCAGGGTTGTCTGGTCCGAAAAGGCTTCCTGCGGCCTAAAGTTCTTGAAACCCGAAGAGGTCCTCGACCTTCAATGGGGCTTGGAACCCATGGAAGGGTCCGGACTTTCCAATCATTCCAATCCCCTGGCATCCTAAGGCCACAGGGCTTCCTTTCCCAATGGATCAACGGATGAGCAATATCCGTTTCAAGCTTCGGTCGAAGGGTTCCCTCAGGTAGAACATATAAACCCCGCTGGCGCATTTGCTCCCCGCGTTGTTGGTCCCATCCCACTTATAGGACTGGGTCACAGGCTGGGTTAGGTACTGGGCATCTAGGTCCTTGATCCGTTCCCCCGCCGAATTGAAGATCGTCAAACTGTAATCCCCCGGAAAGTGGTTATATTCCACGAAAAGGGAGACCGGACCTTGTGAAGACTTGAGAACGTTTTGGGACACATAAAAAATATTGATGAAGACCGGCGTAGGAGTCGGGGTGCAGGTATTCCCTGGATAACCACAAGGCGTATTGGTACTGGTGGGGGTATTAGTGGCAGTGAAGGTGAAGGTATTGGACGGAGTAAAGGTGATGGTGGGGGTAAGGGTCGCCGTAAAGCTGTTGGTGGGCGTAAAGGTGAAAGTGGAAGTACCCGTATTCGTTTTCGTAAAGGTACTGGTGGGGGTGAACGTCGCTGTCGGTGTAAAGGTAGAAGTGCCGGTATTGGTGGGCGTAAAGGTAAAGGTGGCTGTCGGGGTAAAAGTATTGGTGGGGCAGTTCCAAACGGGCGTATTGGCGGGCGTGGGAGTGGGCGCCGAAATGGAGCTCAAGAAGGAGATAGGCCCATAGTGGATGGTTTCCGCGTAGTTGCCACCCGGCATGGCGGCCGAACAAGGCGGTGCGATAGCGTCGAAGAAGACTTGAGTAATCTTGGTGAAATCCAGCGAGGTCAAATTACTATCCCAATGAAGCGTATCCAGCGGTATGACTACGTTAGTCCAAATACCCGCCGGGATGGTGACGGGAGTCAATATCTCCGATTCACGCTTAGTGCCCGTGTTTCCAGGACCGCAGATGCAGGTATTGTTGATGTCGCCGAGAAACAGATAGATCGTCGCGACTGTGCTGGCATACATTTCGATACTGATAGCCGTAGGATTCGCCCCACCTAATTGAGCGTTGAAGGGCTGAATCGTGCCCCCTGATGCACCCGGAGCATATTGGGACGCGACCAGGACTTGAGCAACTCCGTTGGCGATAGGTTGGACGAAAGGATGGGTAAAATTAATGTTTTGAGCTAAGCTTTGAGTGGTCCCCGCAGGAAAGACCGTTGTATCGATAGAATCGGACTCGGTGGCGCCAGGAGAATAATCCAGTTGGTATAGTGTGGTATTGGCAGCGGGGGCGGCATTGAGGGGGCCTTGAAAATCCTCGTATAATTTCGATGTTTGGGCCTGGGCCCGCCAGATGGGCGCGTTCATCACCAAGAACCCAACCGTCAAGATCGAAACCTTCAAGACGTTGTTTTTGAACATTTCAAAAGATCGCAGCCGCAATTTCTAAGATCCTTCCCTTACCTCAAATAAAAAGACTGATATCGAGGATTGTACCGCCGAAGAACGCGAAAAGGTAGGAAGGTGGAAGCGGCACCGCTTCCACCTTGAACCAAAACGGTTTACTTAAGGAACCAGGGTCACGTCGTCGATGGATAGGTCAAAATCCTCATCGTTCATGCCCGAGGGCTCGAAAGTGACTCGCTTGACCGAGCTGTTATCCAGGTCCACATGCGCTCCCCAGTTGGGTTGGTGGAAGGAACTAAGCGGCAAGGTGACCTTGGTCCATTTCTTGGGCGCTTCGAATTCGCTGCGAAAGTTGGCGTAATCGAGCACCTTGGGATTATCCAATACCACTTCGTATTTCTTTCCATCACCCTTGACCATGAACTCGATGGCCTTGAAGCCGCTCAAGTCCACTGAACCACCCATGGCATCCAGGTCGCAAAGTAACGAAGACCAGGGCCAGGGGGCCATGCTCCGACCGTAATGGCCATAGATCCGGGCGCAGAACTTGGAACCATGGGCGCCCTTCTTCACCACGAACTTGGCCGCATCCTTCACATCCGTCCCCAGGTTGTTGTGGTCAAAATCAATGGTCCACATGGTATCCAGCTTGCTCTTGGTCATCCCGCTCTCGAAGTCATCCACCAACAGGGGTTTGCTGTTATCCAGGGCCTTACCCTTGGTCATGGGAGCCTTCAGGAAAGTGGTCTGGGCCTTAGCAATGAAACTTTCGATAGCTCCCAAAGCCTTTTCCTTGGCAAGCCGCTCCTTCTCGATGTCGGCCTCGGAAGATTGGGCCAAGGCGGAAGGGCTATAACCCCCGATCCAAGGAGCCGGAGTGGTCTTTCCCCCCGCCTTTTGGATAAGGAGATTCATTTGTTCCAGGTAGGTCTTACGCTCAGTGGCTTGAGTATTGAGGTCCGCTACCTGTTTCAAGAGGAATTCCTTGGGGAAAGTCTGGGTGGGGGCGCCGCAAGCCTTGGCCAGGGAGTCCATCAAGGGAGCATGGCTTCCCCAAACGTCCGAGCCCACATGCCAGATCATCACTCCCGCATAACCCTTCTTGCGGGCGTAATCGCACTTCATGGCGACCGACTTCTCATTCTCGTAAGAGACCACGTGACCCGGGACTTTCTGTTCCAAATAGGGCACACCGGCCTTATCGTCGAACTTCTCATTGAAATTCCCCGACAGGATGAACCTCAAGGTATCGGGATAGGATATCTCCCCGCCCTGACCTGATTGGTTCTTGGGGAAACTGTCGCCGATATGGTCGGTGTTGAATTGGTCTCCCCAAAAGGTGATACCTAACAACAACTTGGTGGGAGGAACCTTGTAATGGTCGGTGAGATTCTTCATCCCCTCTTCGACCGAATAACCAGCCTCCGGTTTATAGGCTCCGGCCGGATGAAGCGGTGAATCGTGAGCCGCTACCCCGCCCCAAGCCCCGCTATAGACGTAGACCATGACATTGACGTAATCCACGTTGTTATAGATATCCTCCCAAGAGGAGTAATGGCTGATCCAGTAATCACTGGCGCCCAGGGCTGTCGTGATGACGATCTTGGGGAAATGGGCCCGAAGGTTCTTTATGAAGGAGGTAAAGGCAGCCCCATCTTCATTGGTCAGGGCGGAGGGTTCCCAATCGATGTCCACGCCATCGTATTGATGGTCCTTGAACAGTTGCTCCAGATCGGCGCAAAAGCGATCGAAATATTTCGGGTTACGGGCGACAGAAAGCCAATTGTTAGCATCAGCCGCTTCCCCGCCGAGGGACATGATGAGCTTGACCCCATGCTGGCGGGCCAGGTCCTCCATCTTTTGGTTAAAAAAATTGCCGGGCACGCTGATGCTGCCGTCCGGCCGGGGGGTCAAGAAGGAACGTCCCAGGTATGTTATGGCGTCGTAGTTGTAATATTCGGGCGGGCACTTGTCGTCGTACCAAGTGGCCGAATAACCGATGACGACTTGGTCGGGCTTGGCCCAAGCTATCCCCGAGAAGGTCACTAACGATAAGATACCCAGTAACATCCTGAACTTTTTGTTCACGATCCCCTCCGAAGTTTTCTATAAAAATGCTTTGGCAAGGGCCACATCATATACCGGCCCCTAGGTACAGTCCCAGATTGTTTTTGATTGTTTTCAAAAATAGGTAAGGCGCTTCCAAGGTAGTTGGAAAATATTTGAATTGGTTAAACGGATAAAAGGGGGTTCTTACTTCCGTTTGCGGAAAATGACGCGCTTGAAAGTTTCCCGCCAGTGATGGGAAACCTCGCGGCGGCTGTGGCGGAAGCTCCAGATGAGGACAGCCGAAAGGATGATGACGGACAGCCAACCGAAAAGACCCAGGTGGGTATGCTGCACCAGGATGGGAGCGATGATGACCGAAACCAGGTTGACGACCTTGATCATGGGGTTCAAGGCAGGGCCCGCCGTATCTTTAAGGGGGTCACCTACGGTGTCGCCCACCACACTAGCTTTGTGACGTTCGGAACCCTTGCCCAGGTTCTGGCCCGGGTCACTCGATTCGTCCTCCACGGCCTTCTTGGCGTTGTCCCAGGCACCACCCGCATTGGCCATGAATACGGCCAAAAGCTGGCCCGACAAAATGGCCCCGGCCAAAAAGCCACCCAAGGCCTCCACCTGTAAAAGAATACCCACCAAAATGGGAGTGATAACCACTAAAAGGGACATGCTCAACAGTTCTTTTTGGGCGGCCACCGTACAAATGTTGACCACGCGCGAATAATCAGGCTTCACGTCACCCCGCAAAACACCCGCTTGAAACTGACGCCTCACCTCGTTGACGATGAGGGTGGCGGCGCGGCCCACAGCTTTGATCGCGGCGGAGGAGAAGAACCAGGGCAAAAGCCCGCCAATGAGCATGCCCACCAGCACGATGGGTTCGGAGACGCGGATGCCGGTGGTGATCAGCTGGTCGACCAGGGGCACATGGAGTATTTTTTGGGCGTCAGTCACGTTCACGAGGAAGGAACCGAAAAGGGAAACCGAGGCCATGACGGCCGAACCAATGGCCACACCCTTGGTGATAGCTTTGGTGGTGTTGCCCGCTTCATCGAGGGAGTTCATGATGCGCCGGGCCTCCAGTGTTTCCGCGTCCTTCCGACCAGGCCAGGCCATTTCCCCAATGCCGTTGGCGTTGTCCGAGATGGGCCCGAAAGAATCCATGGCCAGATTGTCGCCAGTCAGGGTCATCATGCCGATGCCGGTCAGGGCCACCCCATAAAGGATGTAGATGAGCCGGTCCGTCACGGGCACGGGCAAGGACCCAAAATTGGCGATGGAAACCAGCAGAGCGGCGCAGATCACTAAAAGCGCCCAAGCTGAGGACTCAAATCCCACTGCCAAGCCGGTGATGATGACGGTAGCCGGGCCGGTACGGGTGGCTTCTTTGATCTCATTCACGGGGGGACTGGAAACTTCGGTGAAATAGCGGGTAATGAAGAAAAGGGCTAGGACCAAAATTACACCCAAAGAGCTGGAGATAAAGGGCCGCCACCAACCACAAGGAAGGTCTTGCAGGTAGAAATAAGCCACCAACCCAGAAAGCACCAAACAGCTGGTCGCTGAAACAAGGAAACCCCGGATAATGGGGATGAGAGCGTTGTTCTTATCCTTCGCCGTTCCCTTCACCATGCTGGTCCCCAGGATAGAAGAAACCACACCCACGGCCTGCACCAACAAAGGATAAATGACCCATTCCATGCGGTGGGTCAATTGGATCAGCGCGATACCTAACATCAGGACGGAAACGATGGTCACACCATAGGATTCAAAGATATCGGCGGCCATGCCCGCGCAATCGCCCACGTTGTCGCCAACGAGATCCGCGATGACACCCGGGTTGCGGGGGTCGTCCTCAGGGATGCCGGCTTCGACCTTGCCCACCAAGTCGGACCCAACATCAGCGGCCTTCGTATAGATACCACCGCCCACTCGCATGAAAAGGGCCACCACCGTTCCGCCGAAACCAAAACCCAGAAGAACGTCCGGCGCAGCGATACCCATGATCATGAAGACGATCGTTCCACCCAAAAGTCCAAGTCCCACCGCCAACATTCCAGTGACCGTTCCGGCGCGGTAGGCGATCTTGAGGGCTTCTGGATAGCCCTTGCGGGAGGCTTGAGTGACACGCACGTTAGCCCTCACGGCCACGCGCATCCCTATCTGGCCCACGAACATCGAAAAACTGGAACCCATGATGAAAGCCACAACGCGGGCGAAGCCGATGATGAGCTTAACGGTATCGACCGGGAGATCGGGGAATCTCGCAATGGCTTCAGTGGAGGGTGGGATGATGTAGACCGAGAAGAAGAGCGCGACGATCAACATCAACATGATCGGATGCATGCGTTGTAATTGCGCGCTGAGGTAGGCCTTCGCGCCCGAACGGATGGCGAACCAGATCTGCTGCATTTCCTTGTCGCCCACGGGCTCTTTCAAAACCAGAGAACGCATCAGGAAAGCGTAAGACAGACCGGCGAAAGACACCAACAAGATAACCCAGAGGGAACCCTGCTCGAACGGTGACAAACCTTGCATCATGAATGAACTCTCTTGATATGGATTCAGATCAAAGACAGGCGCGATGGCCGCCCCAGGGGTTAAAACCCTTTTTTAAAGGCTTAGGGGGGCGTATTTTAGAATAGGTTGAAGCCTTTTCGATAGTTTTTTTCGTAAAAAATGGCGTCAAACCCCGTCCCGGGCGAGCCCACCCTTGGCCAGGAACCCCGCTAAAGGCACCCAACCCTTCCCCACCTCTAGCTGGGCCTCCCGGTAGCTCCTGCCCTCCCAGTAAACCTTGTGGACCTTCGCTCCAGGCCGGGCAACGAGGGCCCGGCACCGGTCCCCCACCACTTCCAGGGCCGCGCAATTATCCAGGGCGATGGCGATACCCGGGGTCTTACGCATCATGGCCTTCAGTTGGGGCTTCCGGTCCTTTTCCACGTTGTAATGGGGACATCCCAGGGCCTCTAGAAAGCCCAGACCGGTCACCTTGATGAGCCCCGCCTTGGGATCATGGTATTTCCTGGAGTCAGAGTTCCCTTTCCGGAACCAGCAAAGGGCCCCCGCGCTGGAACCACAAAGCACCTTTCCAGTCCTTCGGGCTTCCTTTAAGAGACGATCCACCCCCAACCTTTTCCAGCGGTTCATCATCATCAGGGTGTTGCCACCCCCCACATAAATGATATCCGCCCAATGGATCTTGTTTCGGATCTGGGAGGGGTTGGGTTTTTCTTTAAGGAGGTAAAGAACGTCCACCTGACAGCCCAACTTACCGCCAAAGTGACCTTGGACAGCACGGACATAAGCTTTGTCATCGGAACTAGCGGTGGGAATGAAGAGAAGACGGGGGGACTTTTTACCGGAGAGACGGATGATCTCACGACTGATGGGGGTGACTTCGGCTTTGGCCGCGCCAAAACCGATGCTCCCACCCCCGATCGCGACGATCTTTTGCATTCAGGTCTGCCAGGTCCTATTAGTGACTGCTCGGGCTGCCTTTGCGATTGTTCGAATAGAAAGTGTAAACAAGCGCGAAAAGCGACAAGAGGATGGAGATCCAAGGCAGCATACCTTGAAGGGAGTGCCTGGGAACCCAAGGACTGTTAGCCTCCACGGTTGTCGAGAGGAATTTCTTCAGGCTCGGGTTGTCGGAATGAAGTTTCAGGCTCTGGCGTATGGCGACCGAGGCCTCGGTGCGGTTCCCCAATTGATAGAAGGACTCACCCATATATTGGTAGGCTTCCCACATGTCGGGCTTGGCTTCCAGGGCCGCGTGAAAATATTGGACGGCCTTCTCGAAGTCATTCTGGCGGAATAGGGTCAACCCCGCGCTGTAATATTCATCCCCCGTCGTGGCCCCGACAGGAGCCGAGATCACTAATAGTGCCAGAGCGAAAAACCATTTCTTCATATCGATCCCCCAAAAATTAAGTTAGGACTTCAAGGCCGTCACGATCGGTTGATGATACCCGGTTTTTTGGGGTTCTTGCCACCGAATAGAATTAAATTTTCGATCAAAAGAATCTATGGTTTACGAAAGACCCAGCAGGCTCTTGACGTCCCCTTCGATGGATTCGGGTTTATCCGCCGAACCATAGCGTTTGACGGGTTCACCTTTGGCATCCACCAGGAACTTGGTGAAATTCCACTTGATGGCCTCACTCCCCAACACCCCGGGGATGGACTTCTTCAGGTATTCGTAAAGAGGATGGGTATTGGCCCCATTCACGTCGATCTTGGAAAAGAGAGGGAATTTCACCCCGAAACTGGTCTCACAAAAGCTTTTGATCTCGGTTTCGGTCCCCGGTTCCTGGGAGCCGAATTGGTTGCAGGGAAAGCCCAACACCGCAAAACCTTTATCTTTATATTTCTCGTAGAGAGCTTCCAACCCGGCATATTGGGGAGTGAACCCGCATTGGCTGGCCACGTTGACGATCAGCAGGGCCTTATCTTGATATTGGGAAAGGGGGATTCCCTTGCCAGCGATGTCCTTGGCCTTGAAATCGTAAACGGTCATAATGGCTCCTTCTTTTACGCGAAATAAAGGGATCAAAAATGGGTAAAGCCGAACAGGTCGAACAAGAACTAGAAAAGGTTATCCGAGAAACGGTCGAAAAGGAAGGCCTGCCCATGCCCCTTCATCGAATCGAGGTGTTTCCTACACCCGAAGGGACAGCGGATTACTTGATCGAATATTTCGGAAAGAAGGGCACCCCACTGGGTTTGGGCTTTAGGAACATCCGCCCGGTGAGCCCCGAGGATTTCAACGACCCTAAATTTAGGGTAAGACTGCTCCTCAACTTGAGCCTTTGGTTAAAAGCCCAAGCCACTCGGGATGAATGACCCTTTTTAACGGATGACCAGTAGTTTCAAAGTGTTATTCCCACCTGAAGTTGTGACCACCACGTAATAAAGACCGTTCGCCAAGGCCGTTCCCCAATTATCACTCAGGACCAAGGGCAGGTCATAGAGCCCGGGTGAAAGCAAAGGAGAGGTGAACTCATTGATCTTTCGGAAAGCGGTCGTGTAGAACTTCACGTCGACCGTGTCGGTGGAGGACAAATTGATCCGGAGCATGACCGGTCCAGGGCCGGTGATAGGATCGGGGAAAAGGACCAGTTTCCCGGTTGAAGTGGGAACAGGGCTGAGGGTCGGGGTAGGGCTTGCGGTGTTCGTGAAAAGGGGTGTCATGGTGGCTGTACCGGTCCAAGTGGGAGTCGTCGTCCAAGTAAAACTTGCCGTGGGAGTCCCGGTAAATGTGGAAGTGGATGTATAGGATGGCGTGGGACTCAATGTCGGGGTATTGGTAGCTGAACCCGTCGGGGTGGAAGTCATTGTATCGGTGGAGGTGTTGGTCCGAGTAAAGGTAAAGGTGGGAGTCAAAGTCCAAGTCACCGTCGGTGTAAGGGAAGGAGTCGGGGAGAGGGTAGGAGTAGGGGTGTAGGTGCTCGTTCGGGTGTTCGTGAAAGTGAAGGTGAAAGTAAAGGTCCGGGTAAAGGATGGGGTTGGGCTATTGGTGATGGTGGGCGTATTAGTGATGGTCGGGGTGAAGGTGGGGGTCCAAGTGAGGTTGGGCGTAAAAGTCGGGGTGGGTGTGGCCACTGTCACGCAGGTATCATTGCCGCCAATAACGTTCCAAAGGGAAGCGACAGGTGCCCCGCTCGCGGGATAAGCATTCCCCAGTTCCCACATGCTGATGCCCGGCATTCCCATCTTGCCGACAGCCCAGTTGATCTTGTTACAAAAGGCATCATGGTCATTGACCCCATAATTGGTGCCGCCATAGTTGTACACCGACTCCATCTCTAAGGTCCCATTGGCGGAGGAAACAAAAGTCCCGCCCGAAATAACGTTGTAGACCGTGGAATTCCCCGCGTCCTCGATATAAAAGGGACAG
>Ga0206921_10149_pt1 | contig 20845 bp, 17 predicted proteins | sample Alteio_BWOrgHeat_66_FD_152930 | JGI IMG/M metagenome (GOLD analysis project Ga0206921, IMG submission 152930) | Enriched cells from forest soil in Barre Woods Harvard Forest LTER site, Petersham, Massachusetts, United States -... | ecosystem: Environmental > Terrestrial > Soil > Temperate forest >...
TTGCACATGTCGTACACGGTTAACGCCGCGATAGATGCACCAACCAGGGCCTCCATTTCGACGCCGGTTTTGGCGGTAATACTGGCGGTACAATCAATCACCACCTCATTTTGTTCGTTTACGCTGATCTCAATATGGCAATTGTCCAAACCCAGCGGGTGACAAAGTGGGATCAAGTCGCCGGTTTTTTTTGCCGCCATTATCCCTGCAATGATCGCTGTTTGGAATACCGACCCTTTTTTTGTTTGCAGATCGCCATTGCTTAGATGTGCAAGTACCTCATCCGGCAACGAAACAACACTGCGCGCACTAGCTGTGCGATGCGAAACCTGTTTTTCGGTTATATCAACCATGGTGGGGTTACCATTAATATCTACGTGAGTCAGCATGATTAGAAAGTATAAATCTTAAACGCCTCTCCCCTTTTAAACTCATTCCTGTCCAAGGGTAATTCCATAAAGGCGTCCGTATCCGCTAAGTTAGCAAAATCACCCGAACCATTGCCCTCAACCGGATCGGCCATTAGCTGGCAATATTCGTTATAATGCAATTTTACCTGCAAAAAATATTTTAAGGGGAAATTAAAACTAACCCGGTTACTTAAAACCGCGCGCAGTTGTGGTTTTTCCTTTGCACCCAGCGATGCATGCAGCCAGGGTAAAAAATACCGGTGCAGGCACATAAATGTAGCCACCGGGTTTCCCGGAAAAGCAAACACCAGCTTTCCATTTTCATGTTTACCAAACCAAAAAGGTTTGCCGGGTCGTTGGGTCACTTTATGAAACAACTGATTGATATGCAACCCCTTTAAAGCACGTGGGATATAATCAAATTTACCCATGGACACCCCGCCGCTCAGCAAAATCACATCATAATTTTCGAGGCAAGTCTTTAGCTGCTGTATAATTACCTGTTCCTCATCAGGCAAATGCAACAGGTCGGCGTCCAACCCGTGCTGTTTTAACACTGCTTTAACGGTATAATTATTTGATTTCCTGATCTGGAACGGGCCGGGAGCCTGGTCCACATCCACCAACTCATTGCCCGACGACAGGATCACCACCCGAGGTAACTTCTTAACCCGTAATTCGCTCTCACCTACTGAGGCTATCAAACTGATGATGGCCGGCGTAACTACCGATCCGATTTCGGCAACAAGGTCATCCTGCTTTTTGTCTTTTCCTTTATAGTGGATGTTCTGCCCCTGTCGGATGCTGTTGGTCACCAGCGTAGCCAGGCCGGCGCGCATTTCAAGGTCCTCGTAACGGATAACCGTATCAGTTGAGCCAGGCAGCATGGCGCCCGTCATTATTTCAACACACTCGGTATATTCGTCAATATCAACCGGTTCGTCTCCGGCCGCTTGGGTAGCTCGTATCCGGAAGGTGCTGATGCCATTTTCAATGGCCTCAAAATTGATGGCCACACCGTCCATGGTTACCCTGTTAAAGGGTGGCAGGTCTCTGTCGGCCTTAATGTTTTCGGCCAAAACCCGGCCCAGGGCCAACTCAAAAGGAACAATTTCGGCCCCATAATCTGTGGCTTGTTCCAGTATTATCTTTTCAGCTTCTTCTACCGTTATCATACGCAAACAAATAAATTGTTTAACCTCCTATGGTAGCCATAGACTCATGCACACCTGTATGTGCCACTCTTGATTTTTCTGCTTCCCAACCATCCTTTGCCTTGTGTTCAAAAGCATTCAGCAAGGCTTCCCGCAATTCGTTTTCGGCCGTGCCAAGCCGTAACAGGTCTTTTATATTTAATCCCCCGTCATCATATAAACAGGTCTTCAATTCGCCCGTGGGGGTGATCCGGATACGGTTACATGTTCCGCAAAACGTGCGCGAATATGCAGCAATAATGCCCACACTCCCACGGTGGCCGGGTATTTCATAATTATATGACGTCGAATACGCAGGATCTTGCATTTTTCTTGTAGCCGGAAAAATGGCCTTTATCTCATCCAAAATCCGCACATAATCCCATTTTAAACCGTTATAAACATGCCCATCCCCGTTAAAAGGCATTTCTTCGATAAAACGGACGCTTACCGGTAACTCCTTTGTTAATTTAACCAAAGGGATAATATCCTGTATGTTTTTGCCGTCCATTACCACTGCGTTGATCTTCACATCAATGTTGTGCTTCAGCAATTCTTCCATCGTTTGCATCACGTTTGCGAACTCATCGCGCTTGGTAATGGCAAAAAAACGGCCCGCATCTAAAGTGTCCAGACTAAGGTTTACTGACTTTACGCCCAACCTTTTTAATTCAGGCACATGTGGGGCAGTTAAAACACCATTGGTAGTTATAGTCAATTCATTTAATCCGTCGAGCTTTGAAAGCGCGGTTAAAAACTGCATGATATCTTTACGCACAAATGGTTCGCCGCCGGTGATCCGGATCTTTTCGATGCCCATATTAACCAGCAGTGAGCATATTTGCAGCATTTCCTCATAGCTCATCAGTTCGCTACGCGAAAGCCAGTTCAGGCCCTCCTCGGGCATGCAATAAAAACAACGCAGGTTGCACCTGTCGGTTACGGCAAGCCGCAAATAGTTTACTTTTCTTCCGTGATTATCAGTTATCAATTAGCCCCCTTTTAGTTCTAAACTGCTCCAAACATTTGTGCTTTGGCATATTTATGTTGTAAAATTAAATATTTGATGTTAGCAGATTGTTTTTTAAATGTACTTTTTATTAAGTTATCATCCTTTTTACAATCCTATATTTGAAGATAGGTATTTAAATTTAATGACAGGAATCATCATACTCGCTGCCGGCTCATCAAGAAGGTTGGGCCAACCCAAACAAAACCTGGTTTTTAAAGGCGGAACCCTATTGCAGCGTGCCGTGGAAACAGCTATTGCTTCTGTTTGCGCGCCGGTAATTGTTGTGTTGGGGGCTAATGCCGGGGTTATCAGGCCCACCGTAGAACATTATAAAATTACGATTATTGAAAACCCTGATTGGGCGGAAGGGATGTCGTCATCCATCCGGGTGGGAATCACGGCTTTGCAAAATTTTGCTCCAACAGCCGAATCTGCAATCCTGATGCTCTGCGATCAGCCTTTTGTGGATACCTACCTGCTTAATCACCTCGTGCTGGCTAAACCGGAGTCAAGTATAGTTTCATATTTCTACAACGACACTCCAGGGCCACCGGCATTATTTGATGCTGTTTATTTTGATGATCTGCAACTGCTGACAGGAGCTGAAGGTGCAAAAAAAGTCATTCAGAAATACCCGGAGAAGACGGTGGAGATCGTATTCCCCCCCGGACGCATTGACATTGATACGATAGAAGATTTCGAGAAGATTAGCGGGCTTTAGTCTTGTTTGGGTAGATTTTTTAGGAGTTCTTTTGCAGGAACAGATTTGAAGTTTCCGTGCTCGTCACCAACAACAAGGCTCTTATCATTTGCCGCAGATGTTTCTACAACCTTACGAATCGCCTTATTTACACCCGCCACTATTTTCGCAGACAATTCGTCCCAATCAGAATTTTTAGTTGGAGCTATCATGACTTTGTTCTAAAATTGTTTGCCAAATATCGTTATTAATTATTATTTCCCTTAATTCGGGCGATTTTTGGGCTACAGGTTTTGAAGTTGTTCCTACAAAATTTAGCCAAAAATATAGCAAGGTAACCACATAACCCGACAACTGTGCTTTTTTAATAAACGGCACATAGCTTCGTGTAGAAAGTGTGGTTTCCAATGCAAAGTCGGCCCTTTCATTCAAAAGTTCGTCAATTCGTTTCAGCATAATCCGACCGGCCTCAATGGCTACGCTTTCCGGGTTAAATGGTGATATGCCTGCAGCTATACTGTCGGCATTAACAAACTCCTTACATTCCAATATTTCGAGCAAAATAGTAAAACTTGCAGTTGTTTTACCTGCGCCGTTACATCCTCGATATTATATATAAGTTGGGCATTAATTTTACCTTCAACAGGATATAGAAAGCCCTCTCCCTTCGAGAGCGTTGGGTGAGGCGTTACTTCACCGAAAACTTATAAATAGTAACCGTTTTATAAGTCTCCCCTGGTTTTAATTCAGTTGTAGGGAATTGTGGCTTATTTGGCGAGTCCGGGTAGTGTTGTGTCTCCATCGCGAAGCCTGTACGATGATCGTCCGTGGCGCCGCCGTGCATGGTGTTGTTTCCCTTCATAAAATTACCGCTGTAAAACTGCAGGCCGGGCTCGGTAGTGAATATTTGCAATTCAATGCCGCTTTTATCGCCGACAACTGTGGCAACCGGTGTAGTCAGGTCGTGTTTGTCCAAAACGAAATTATGATCGTAGCCAGTTCCGTTTTTTAACTGTTCATCCTTCGCATCTATCCTGCTGCCGATGGTAGCGGGTTTGGTAAAATCAAAAGGCGTACCAGCCACGGGCTCAATTTTTCCGGTAGTGATGGAGGTCGAATCGATCGGTGTATAGTTTGAAGCCACCATTTGCACCACGTGATCCAATATTGTTCCGCTGCCTATACCATTCAGGTTAAAATAAGAGTGGTTGGTTAGGTTAACAACTGTATTTTTATCTGTTGTAGCTTCGTAGCTTATTTTCAGTGCATTGTCCTGTGTTAGTTCAAAGGTAACCTTGCAATCCAGGTTGCCCGGGTAGCCTTCTTCGCCATCTTTCGAAAGATACGTAAAAGTGATGGTGCTATCACCTACCTGTTTGGCATCCCAAACTACGTCGTTAAAGCCTTTTTTGCCGCCATGCAGCGTATTTGGTTTATTGTTGATGAAAAGATCGTACCGACGTCCATCCATCACATAATGCCCTTTAGCTATCCGGTTACCATAACGGCCAATTGTGGCGCCATAATAAGCAGATAGGGAAGTTTTATACCCGGCAATATCATCAAAACCGATTACTACATCTGTTAGTTTGCCATTTTTATCCTTAACGAGCAAACTAACCAAATGTGCGCCATAGTCGGTAAAAGAAGCCTGGGTACCGTTTTTATTTTTCAGGATATAGTAGTGAGTTTGTTTACCGTCGATGAGTTGTTCAAATCCTTTTGCTGCGGGTAATGTTGCCTGGGTAGTACTGTCCGTCATGGTTGTTGTAGAAGATTTTTTTGCCGACTGGTTACAAGCTGCCAAAGATAAAATACAAACAGGTAAAAAGAGTGACAATTGGTGTTTTAATATAAATTTCATAGTGGTGGGGGTTAAATTTTATTTTCCGTTGAGTTGTTTGATCAGGTTTGTTTCTGTTTTGTTGTATGGTGTGCCATCCTTTCTGAAAACATCATGGAACCATACTTTCGGTTCCGATCCATCAGGCATTGGCGTATCCCAGGCATAAATGGTATTGGTTTTGCCGCTTACCAGTCCCCAGTTAATGGCGCCTACATTTTCCCTTTTCAACATGGGCATGGTATTTTCAAATGTGCTGTTGCGTGGCCGCGCCATATACTCCGTACAAATTACGGGGCGATTATTCAATTTTAATGATTGAATTAATTTTTCGTGGTTCTCGGGCACCTCATAACAATGATAAGTGATCACATCCGAATTTTCCAATTGAATTTTATTCAGTTCTTTTAAATCCCCGTTCCATATTCCCACGCTCACCGGCTGTTCGGGGTTGGCTGCATGTGCCCAGGCAAATACTTTCGTCAGCAAAACTGAGGATTTAAAATTTTTGTTGCTATTGCCGGGCTCGTTGTAAAGGTCCCACAAAAGAATCCGCTTATCGTTTTTAAAAGTGTTTAATATATCATCCACGTAGGCTTTTAGTTCAAGATAATCAGCAGGCTTGGTTAGCGGCCTGCCCGGGTCCTGCATCCACCCCGAATTATGGATCCCGGGTTTGGGATCAGGTTGTTTACCCGGTTTGGCGTTTGCATTCCAGCAATCATCAAAAAAAACAAAAATGGTTTGGATATGGTGTTTATTGGCAATACTTAAATATTGATTTACCCTGGCTTTAAACCCTTTCGGATCCTCTTTCCAGGCCACGCTGTGCAAAAATACCCGCATGGTGTTAAACCCGATCCCTTCGGCATACCCCAGTTCTCTGACAATAGTCTGCGGATCAAAGGTATCCGCTTGCCACATTTCCAGTTGGTTAATGGCGGTGCTGGGTGTAAAATTCGCTCCATTTATCCATTTATGCTGCGCGTACCAGGTGTTAGCTTTTTCAATAGTCCATCTGTTTGGACTGATGTTTCCGGTGCTTTGCGCATTCAGTTCAAAAGAAAAGACCAGACATAAAAAGAAAGCCGGTAACAGATTTTTCAACCTCATAGAAGGAAGATTTAAATAAATATTGGTTGTTCCAAAAATGAAGAAAATAAATGTAAATACTACACTCATTTAAAATTTAGGCCCGATGTAATTAAAGATCTAGTCCGTAAAGGTTCACTACGGCAGTATCACAAATATAAGTTGGCATTATACCAGTGGAGGTTATCCGGGTATCAACGTCTTTGGGCAGTGTATTCCCGGTTAGCACCAGCACCGTATCCAAACCGAACTTATTTCCACCCAGGATGTCAGTCTGCAGGGTATCCCCTACCATTACGATCTGTTTCTTGCTGATCGGCCGGTATTCGCGGATCAGGTCATAAGCAAACATAAACATTTGCGAATCGGGTTTGCCAAAACGGATAAACTGCTTACCAACGACGCTTTCTATCATTGAAGCAATACCGCCGATAGCGATGGACACTTCGTTTATCGAGAGCGGATAGGCGCGGTCCGTATTGGCAACGATCACAGGGATCGTCCTTTTGCGGAGAATGTTCACCGCTTTGTTAAGTTCAGTTTGCCAGTGGAAGCCTTCGTCATCCAAAAATATAAGTGCATTAACTTTATCGATATTGGTGCTGTTGATCTCGCTTACCGGTAATGTGTGCAAGCCTGTCGATTCAATGTAGTGGGCAGAGTCTGTGGTGCCAAGGTAAGCGACAATTCCGTCGAGCACCTTCAGATCAAGGTATTCCTTGGTAAGCATCCCCGATGACACGATCCTCTCCGGCGTAATAGCGGTGAGGCCGTTGCGGTGATAGCTTTCGGCCAGTTGTAGGGGGCTGCGCGAGGCATCGTTAGTTACAATATAGTACTCTTTCCCTTTTGATTCAAGGTACTCAAATGTCTTTTCAATACCCGGCACCAGGCCCTGGTAGGTTTTTATTACACCGAATGCATCAAAAAAGATGATATCGTATTTATCAATTATCGACTTAAAATTATCAATCCGGTGCATTTGCTATTATTAAAACTGCCGAATATAAGCTTTTGCGTTTACACTTTGTTTCGGAATGTTGATTAAGTATAATTAGTTGAATTACCACATGTTGACCTTAATAGGGGCCAATTGTACGCCGACGCCGAAATTACAAACCGCGTTTGTACAACCTCAGGCTCTACTTCAATAGCGGACCTTCGTTTGTTACTGTATACGCATAATAATACCCCTTATTTTAAACAATCCGATTTAAAGCCTAAAGCTTATGAGATTTTCAGAAGAAAAAAGACTCGAAACCGTTGACCAGTTTGATCAACTCGACCTTGACAATAATAAAGAACTTTGTGACCTTGTGGCATTTGCTGTTGAAATATTTAATGTACCCATAGCTATGATAACCTTAATGGGTGAAGAAATACAGCTGATAAAATGCAAGTTGGGCATTAACCTGGAGCGGAACAGCCGCGAAGAATCCTTTTGTAAGCATTTGATCAAATCAAACAATGTTATCATCGTTCCTGATGCTATGCTCGATGACCGATTTGTAAATAACCCGGCAGTAACCGGGAAATTTGCTATACGGTTTTACGCAGGTGCACCGTTAATCACAAGCTCCGGCTGTCATTTGGGCTCGTTATGCCTGCTTGATAAAAAACCGCGGGTGTTTTCAGAAAAACAAACACAAATGCTCACTGTCCTTTCAAAACAGGTAATGGCCATAATGGAGTTACAAATGGGTTTGAAAGTAATTGGACAGCAAAATGTCGAGTTAAACTATCAAAAGGAAAAAACAGCAGCTTCTGAACACAAATTAAGGGCATTTTTCAACAGTTCAGCCTCTTGTCATACGCTGATTGACAGGGGGTTAAAAATCGTTGACTTTAATAGCGCCATGGCCGTTTTTACAAAAAAACTATACAAAAAGAAAATTGAGACAGGTGAAGATGTTCTGCCTTATATAAATGCTTCTTATAAAGATGAGTTTATCGGCTATATTAAAAGCGCTTTTACCGGCAAACGAACCACTAAAGAAATTTTAATAAATGACGGTAAAGGTTCTGAATGGTGGAATATTTCTTTTAAACCGGTTAAAGACGAAAAAGGTAATATCATAAGTGTAGCAAACAGCGCGACAAATATTAACGAACAAAAACGACAGTTAATTGAAATAAAAGACCAGAACAGGTTGCTGATACGAATTGCTTATATCCAATCGCACGATTATCGTAAACCAGTTGCATCAATAATTGGATTGATGAATGTGATCAAAGAACACAATTATAAGGCAAACAGGAAGTGTTTTATGCTGATGGAACAAGCTGTTAACGAACTTGACAATAAGATCAAAAGTGTTGTAAACTCTATAGAATATAAGTTTTCACACTATGCACTGGCACCATTATAAATAAGGGTCGTTGGTTTTATTTTAATCCCACGGCCTCAATGATCCGCTCAGCATCAAAATCCCGGTCAACCGACGGCAGGTAAATTTCAAATGCTTCGGCCTGTAATTTTTTAGCATAGTGCTCATTGAAGAAATACTTGCCGTCTTTTATCACGTAGTTTAGTATAAAAAAACGATAGGCTTCTTTCAAGTACCTGATCTCGCCGGCCGTAAGTGGGTTAACTTTATGGTATTCTCTTAAAAACAGGATAAACCTGTCTTCATTCATGGTATTGATGTAATAGCTGAATACCGTTCTGTCGCCCACATTGGATACTACCCTGCTGAAGAAATAAAAATCTAACACCCGGTAACTCATCCTGAACCAATCATAATCCCAACGCGAATACAGTTCAAGATTCGGGCCAACTGAAAAGTTCCCGATGTTCCAGTCAATAAAAACCGGGATGATCTCGAACGATTTCATGTTGTAGTTCGATCTGTTTTTAAAGAAAAGTTCGCAATGGTACTTCAGAAAATCAACCTGCATGGCAGAGCCAAAATTCTTCTCGTTTTTTTCAAGTTGTTGCTGCAAGGCAGCAATATCCGTGCGCAGCGTTTTTGACGACTTGGGCAGCACATTTTTTACCCTTGAACAAGCTTTATGGAATTTACCCACCTGCTGCCCCAGTTTAATGATGTGGTGATCTTCCAAACGCCGGGGTAAGTTTTCCATTATGCGTGAAGGATTGTAAAATACAACCCAGGCATCTGTTTTACCCTGTTTATAATGGTATATATATACGCGGTTATTTTTTAACAGCGATTTGGCGAGGAGGTTTTCAAAAGGATATAGCAGGTTATTACAAAGGCTATGGATGATGCGGTGATCTTCTTTAAAGTATTCGTATTTGCCAAAATAGGATAATTTGGCAATTACAATATCGTCATCCTCAAATGTAATGCGAAAAACATGGTTGGTGGATACCATCGCGCTGATATCCTCAATCTGCTTGATGGTTTTTGACGCATCATAACCTTCCCACGCCTTGGTGATGACGGCATTATAATCCACCTTGGTTTGAACCTTGGATGCCCTTACCGGGAATTGCGGATAAATGGGATTTTCGGGTTCGATATCTAACAAATCATTCACAATCATATTATCTCAAAATATCTTTTCAATTCCCAATCGGTAACGCTTTTAGCAAACTGCCTGCACTCCCAAAAACGGGTTTGAGTAAAGTGATCAACAAATGGTTCGCCAAAGAGTTCTTTAGCGATCGCCGAATCTTTCATTAACGCTGTCGCATCAAAAAGATTTGACGAAAGGCTGCCATTGCTTTTGTCCTGGTAACCGTTGCCTTTAGTGGCCGGTATTTTTAATTCCAGTTTATTTTTGATGCCGTATAATCCGGATGCCAGTGCTGCGGCCATAGCCAAATATGGGTTGGTATCCGAACCGGGGATCCGTGTTTCCAATCGTGTATAACCTTCCGACGGGTGCAGAACCCTCAAGGCAGTTGTACGGTTATCTACCCCCCAGGTTATAGTAGTAGGCGCCCAGGCGCCTTCAACCAGGCGTTTATAACTGTTTATGGTTGGCGCGTACATGGGCAAAGTATAGGGAAGGCAATGCAATTGCCCTGCAAGGTATTGCCTATGCAATTCGCTCATATTATTTTCGCCACCTGCGCTGTAAAAAAGATTTTTTGTTTGGTCTTTATTCCAAAGGCTTTGGTGAATATGACCGCTGCAGCCGGGCAGGTTCTCGTTCCATTTGGCCATAAAAGTAGCCATGATACCGTGTTTATAAGCAATTTCCTTTACCGCTGTTTTAAACAACACCGCCTTGTCAGCCGCTGCCAATACATGGTCGTGCATCAGCGCCGCTTCATAAACACCAGGGCCGGTTTCGGTATGCAAGCCCTCCAATGGTACATCAAATTGTAAAAGCAGGTTAAACAGGTCATTGTAAAAATCGTCCTCCAGCGAAGTGCGCAAAATAGAATAGCCAAACATACCCGGCGTAAAGTTTTCCATATCCTTAAAGCCTTTATTCTGCAGACTCTGCGGTGTTTCTCTGAAATTGAACCATTCAAATTCCTGGGCAAATTCGGGGTGAAAGCCCATACGCTCGCATTGCTTTGCTATTCTTTTTAACAAACTTCGGCTGCAAGCCGGCAAGTCGCTGCCATCGGCCTGGGTGAAATCGCCTAAAAAAAATGGAATATTCTCATTCCACGGAACAGTCCGGAAGGTTTTCAAATCTATGCGGCATGGCCTGTCGGGGTACCCGGTATGCCAGCCGGTAAGCTTCGTATTATCGTAGCAGGCATCGCTGCTATCCCATCCAAAAACTACATCACAAAAGCCATAACCCTGTTGCAGGCCATCAATAAATTTTTTATGGTGGATCACTTTACCACGCAAAACCCCGTCAATATCAGCAAAAGCGAATTTTATTTTCTGTATATCGTTCTCTTTAAGGTAGGTTATAATTTGGTCTTCACTCATAGTATGCATTATAATAACCGGTGGCAAGTTAAGCAAGATAAATGTAATGCATAAAATTTTAATTCTATTATACAGCGCCGACGCGTTAAAATAGTTTCAAGCTTATTGAGATTGAATTAGAGAAACCGGGACATATAAGACTTTTTTTAAACACAAGGCATTATGAAGGGGTAGCGACGCAAAGCATTCCAGCGTTCCATTTTTGCACGCGGAACACGTGGAAAGCTGAAAAACTTGTCCATTTGCTTGTCCATTTCGCAACAACAATCAAGCGTATATATATATCACATTCATTTTCAAGTATTTACATATATTGATAAATTCAAAAGCCGCATATAGCTAATAATCAGCTTATTGAATAATACAGACCCATTTCAGGCTTTTTCTGTAAACAAATTCAGTACCAGTTCCAGACGGTTAACCCGTTTGATAGTCTTATAAAATAATTTTAATGCGTCTGCCCTGTTCTATCATGGTGCTGTCGCGTGTCCATTTACCGGGTCAACAGGCATTCAATAACCGGATGTTGGTTTATATTTGTAATGATATCGATCGTTTGATGGAAGACACAAATTGCTATTTATTTGTTTACGGAACATTGCTGGATAGCGACAATGAATACAGCAATCATCTTTTAAATCGCAGCACCTTTTACAGCGCAGGAAAATTCAAAGGCAAACTATACGATGTAGACGAGTATCCCGGTGCCATTTATCAACCTGGCGGCGATAGTTATGTTTATGGAAAGATTTACCTGATCACCGATCCGGTTAAAACGCTTAAAATACTGGATGAATATGAAGGTTTTGGAGAAAATGAGGCCCAACCGAATTTGTTTGTAAGAGAATTGATTGGAATTGAAACCGGGGATAAAACGGTCGACTGCTGGGTTTATTTATATAATTTACCGGTTGAGGGGTTCATGCAAATTTTCTCCGGCAATTATTCGGGAAGATAAACGTGAAGAACTCGTAAAGAAAACTTACAAAGTTTTAAAAACTAAGTCTAAATTTAACGAAACAAAAAACCCCGGCCTTATCGGCCGGGGGAAATCATAATCATATTAGTTTAGTTAGGAATTTAAACTTTAGCTGATTTTACAGTTTTAATAATAACTGCGGCAACTTTGTACGGATCGGCAGCTGAGTTAGGGCGACGATCTTCCAAATAGCCTTTCCAGCCTTTTTGTACGGTGTACAAAGGAATCCGGATCGAAGCGCCACGGTCAGAAACACCGTAACTATAATCATGAATTGAAGCAGTTTCGTGCTTGCCGGTTAAGCGCTGATCGTTATCAGCGCCATATACGGCGATGCATTCAGCCACAGCCGGACGGAAAGCTTCGCAAATTTTGGTGTAAATCTCCTGGCTGCCGCAAGTTCTTAAAGTAGTGTTTGAGAAGTTTGCGTGCATGCCTGATCCATTCCAGTCTAACTGACCCAATGGTTTGCAATGCCAGTTGATGGCAACCCCATGGCTTTCGCCAACTCTTTCAAGCAGGTAACGTGCAACCCAGATCTGGTCACCGGCTTCTTTAGCGCCTTTAGCAAAGATCTGGAACTCCCATTGGCCTGCAGCAACTTCGCCGTTGATACCTTCAACGTTTAAGCCTGCTTCTAAACACATATCCAGGTGCTCTTCCACAATCTCCCTGCCGTAAGCATTATTAGCGCCAACCGAACAGTAGTACGGGCCTTGCGGGCCAGGGTAACCACCAGCCGGGAAACCAAGTGGTTTGTTAGTTTCAGGGTCCCAAAGGAAATATTCCTGCTCAAATCCAAACCAAAAATCGTTATCATCGTCCATGATGGTAGCACGGCCGTTCGACTCATGGGCTTTACCTGTTGAATCAAGCACTTCGCACATTACAAGGTAAGCATCAAGCCTTCCCGGATCTTTACAAATAAAAACTGGTTTCAATACGCAGTCAGACGAACCGCCTGGTGCCTGCTCGGTTGATGAGCCATCGAAACTCCAATCCGGGCATTCTCCAAGTGTTCCACCGAAATCACTTACTATTTTTGTTTTGCTGCGCAGGCTTTGTGTGGGTTTGTAGCCATCAAGCCAAATGTACTCGAGTTTAGTTGCCATTGTTTAATGATTTTATAATTTTTGGTTTAATCCGTGTTTTTTGAAACGTTATTAGTAATTATTGAGGCGAATTTAAATTATTTTTGTAAATTTCATTACATTTTGTTGAAAATTTTATGATTTTTTTTATTTCTGTTAGTTTATGATACAAAATTGACCGCAAAATTGTGAAAAACGCATTATTATGATAACTAATGTTTAAAAAATAATCTAAAAAAGAAAAAGCGGTTCGTTTACACAAACCGCTTTGATACCAATAAATGTTTTCTTGCATTATTTTGCCGATGCAACGCCCCAAAAACAGCTGGCCCGAATCTTTTTCTTTGCTACAGAATCAATTTTTAATTCATTTGTCTGTTTAGTTTGATCATCCTGTAAATAAAACCGCCCATTTTCATTGTTATACAAATAGGTGGCCAGTTTTTTTGGCGAACCGTCCCCTTTTAAATTCACGGCGATCATCATACCGTTAACAATTTTATCATTATTGTAAAGGCTAACAGGTTTAGCTGACGTGATCCAATTGGCATCATATATAATATTTTGTGGCGACGCTTGGCTTGTTAAATTAGAGTAACCATTCGTTTTCTGTATAATTCCGATAAGGCATTTGATACATGGCTCCGAAATGGTGGCATTGCCATAATTCTTCTCAGGATTGTTGATCACGCTGTCTTTTTTTCCATCAACAGTGACGGTTGTTTTTGTAATGTCTTTCGAGACAGCTTTTGGTTTGTGATTGTGGCAGCCTGATATCGCCACAATTACAAATACAACAGCCGCGATAAAGCGAGCGGGATTAAAATTTCTCATAATAGGTGTATATTTAATTTATATACAGCAGCTTGCTCAAATTGTTTAAAAATCAGTCGGGGCCAACGTTTAAAATCCGACATTGAAATTCCGACCGCGTGCGGCCTTAGCTTTAGCGGTGGCGCAAATCCGAAACCCTCACACACTTATTGCACATTTTTTACACATCGGAAAATATAAATATCTATCTTCGGCCTGTTTAATTTTCCATCTGCAAATCAGAATATAACATGAAGATAACTGTTGTTGGCGCCGGGGCTGTTGGCGCTACCTGTGCCGATAATATCGCCAGGAAAGAATTGGCCGAAGAACTGATCCTATTAGACATCCGCGAAGGTTTTGCCGAAGGTAAAGCCATTGATATGATGCAAACATCGGCCCTGTTGGAGTTTGATACCAAAATTAAAGGGGTTACCAATGATTACGCTGCCACCGCTGATTCGGAAGTGGTGGTGATCACTTCGGGCCTGCCGCGTAAACCGGGCATGACGCGCGAGGAACTGATCGGCACCAACGCCGGTATTGTAAAAAGCGTTACCGAAAATATCCTTAAATACTCGCCAAACACTATTATCATCGTTGTGTCCAACCCAATGGATACCATGAATTACCTGACGCTAAAAACTTCGGGCCTACCCAAAAACCGTATTTTAGGTATGGGCGGCGCGCTGGATTCGGCCAGGTTTAAATATTACCTGAGCCAGGAATTAGGCTGCTCGCCTGCCGACCTGAACGCGGTGGTAATTGGCGGACACGGTGATACCACTATGATCCCGCTGATCAACCATGCTACATGGAACAGCGTACCGGTTACCCAGTTATTAAGCAAAGAGCAACAGGACAAAGTAGTTGCAGCAACCATGGTTGGCGGCGCTACATTAACCAAACTGATCGGCACCTCGGCATGGTATGCCCCCGGCGCAGGTACAGCCTTTATGGTTGAAAGCATTGTACGCGACCAGAAAAAACTCCTTTCGTGCGGTGTTGCCCTCGACGGCGAATACGGCCAAAGCGACATTTCGCTGGTGGTACCCGTTATCCTTGGTAAAAACGGCTTCGAACGAATTGTTGAATACAAACTGAGTGATGCCGAGCAAAGTGAATTTGATAAAAGCGCCGGAGCGGTTAGGAACATGAACCAGGTGCTTTATGATACTAATGTGATATAAGTATTATTTTATGATAAAACATAAAAAAGGCTTTCATTTTGGAGGCCTTTTTTATTAATTATTAGATAGCGTGAAATTTCTTGGCACGCCGTAAGAAACCCGCACAGGTTTCCCATCCACAGATCCGGGTTTCCACTTTGGCGACAACGTTAATACCCGCATCGCCTCTTTATCGATTTCCGGGCTAACACTTTTTGTTACAAAAAAACTTCCCAGGGCGCCGCTTTCATCTACAATAAAGGTTATAACTACCCTACCCTGGGTATTATCTTGGCGTGCTATAGCAGGATATTGTATGTTTTTACCTAAAAATCTATAAAAACCATCCATTCCGCCTGGGAATTCAGGGGTGCTATCAACTTTAACATAAATTTTGCGGCCCGATCCGTCAAAACTTCCGGAACATTTTAATTCGCCATTTTTGTAGGTCTCAAAAATCTTAACTGTATCATTACGTTTACCCCACCAATCGCCTTCCTGCAAACCATTTATAACGTCGCCTGTGAGGTAGTTTTTAAACGTTTCGTCTTCAAAGCGCAACCATTTTCCATTACCATTTTCAACTAAAACCTTCCCGGCAGAATCCAAACATTGGTTGAAGGTTGTTTTTTTATCGTCGACGTGAGTTTTTGTACAATATATCTTTCCATTGGGGTAATAGTCCGTTTCATCGCCAGAGTTCTCCCCGTTTTCATATCCTCCAATCTGCATTTTATGGCCATTGGGGAAAAAAGATATGTAGCCCCCCTGTAAATGAGGCTTTACAAAATAGGGCAATTTGGGGTCGATTGGGTATAATCGAATGGTTTTGGAACTACCTATGTACTTCAAGCTTCCATCGGAATAATATTCTTTGACAATATATAGGTGATTATCAACGCCTGAATCTGGCGGTAAAAACGTAAGTATATTATCAGCTTTATCAATGGCTGCCACCTGGCGACCGGAGCTTTTTAAATAATAAACTGCCAATGCTTTTTGAGCAATAGCCGCGTTAATGGCCACGCAACCAACAAAGAGCAAAAACACCGATTTCATCATGGAATAAAATAAATCTTTTCAAACTAAAAATAAACACTAATTGTCCGGGGTAAAATTCACCGGTATACTATATATTACGCGTACCGGGTTTCCATTTTGTATGCCCGGCTTCCAACGGGGAGAAAGCTTCATCACCCGTAACGCTTCCTCGTCGCAACCATCCCCCAAGCTTCTTACAACTTTTATATCACTAAGAGAGCCATCTCTTTCAACAACAAACTGCACAATTACCCTACCGGAGGTATTGTTATTCCTGGCAGCGTCTGGGTAGTGAACATTTTTTACCAGGAACTTATAAAATGCTTCAAGCCCGCCGGGAAATTCGGGACTTTGCTCCACGGCGGTAAAGATCTTGCCTGAAACTTCGTTTCCATTTTTGTCAGGCATTGTCGATGATCCCTGACCGGCAATTACATCGCCCATCGATTTATCAATTGATAAAGTAAAGCTTACGGGAACACTATAGGACAAGCGGACAGTTTTACCATTGATACTTGCAGGCGCCCAGGGAGGAGAGGCCGTCAAAACCCGGATCACTTCTTGTTCGCAACCGTTACCAATGCCCCTAACAACTTTAAAATTTGATAAATAGCCATCCTTCTCCACAACAAAACCAATCACTACCCTACCCTGCGTGTTTTGTTCCCTTGCCGCTGCCGGATACCGGATATGCTTGCCTATATAGCTATAAAGGGCATTTAACCCACCTTTAAATTTCGCCAGGCTATCCGCATTCGAATAGATAGTGGAGTCGGATTTATATTTGTATACCCTATTCACTGACGTCAATGTGCCATTATTAAACGTGCTCTCTATACTTGCAGAGTCATTCAATTTTTGCCTCCAAACGCCCTGCGGTATGCCTTTAGCTACTTCGCCTTCCATCCCGGCTACAGTAAAATTATTATTAAATTCTTTCCATCTCCCCTTCCCGTTTTCGGCCAATACTACCCCGGTCGAATCATTGCATTGCATTAATTTCGGCTGGCCATATTTCACCAAAGCCTTCACGGTGTACAGTTTGCCGTTGGGATAATATTCTACAATGTTTCCAACAGCGTCGCCATTGTCAAAAGTTTGCATTTTTCGTTTTTGCCCATTGGGGTAAAAATCAAGAAAAGCACCCTGCAGGTTTAACGGCATGGCGGGCGTTTTGGAGCTACCTAATAACCTTATCCTTCCATTTAGATAATACCCCTTAACAATAAATAGTTTTTTATCAATACCAGGGTCAGGGGGCAGGATCATCAAAATGAGATCGGCGTCGGCCTTGTTTACAACCGGCTTACCCGAATTCGTTAAATAATAAACTACTGTGTCTTTTTTTTGTGCAAAAGCTGCATTAAAAACAAACATCCCGAAAAATAAGGCGAATAAGGTCTTTACCATTTCTTTAATAAAACTGCGGTGAAGATAATCATCGCAATCCAAAAACACGAAAGCCCGGCACAATTGCACCGGGCTAGTTAAGTCGAAAGTTCCGAGTCAAAAGTCTAAAGTTATTTTACTTAAGACTTCTGACTCCAGACTTTAGACTTCCTACTTAAATATATCATTCCCCAACCCCGTATTCGCGGTTGCGCTGGATAGTTTATAGTCTATCGGCTCGCCGTTAATGCTGCTGGTTTCGTCAAACGGAATTTTAATCCCTGTGTTAATGTCACGGTAATCTTTAAATTCCATTTTTGTGCTGTTGGCAACATCTGTATACTGTTTCAATTTTAAACCCGTTTTGGTGTCGTAGTAATATCTCACACGCACACCGTCAGGGCGGGTAACCGTAACCAGGTAAGCCAACTGACCGTTGATCACTTTTATAGCCGAATCCAACTGCATGGTATAACCCGGCTTGCTAAATTCCAACTCAGGAAACAACCTATACCTGGCCAGAACCGCGCTTTTTTCCTCTTTACTGTTCAACGGCGATTTACGGCCGTTCATCTGCAGCGAAACGCTATCGCCCACAATAACAATGTGTGCCGCATTAAAGTTATTGAATGCGGGCACGGTTACGTCCGTTAAAAACTTATCCTCGCCAACATATTTGTTTACCCGCATAACGTGGAATCCCTGTATAATCCCTTCAGAATTTGTTGTCAGGTCTTTTATATCCTTAAGCCTTGCTTCGCCACCAATCGCATCTAAATATGCTTTAATAACCGAGCTTGCGGTTACCCCTTTGGCCATCGGTGTACCGGCTAACGAATTATTGTCGGGATTTACATCCGGCAAAACGTGGTCAGGATCTAATGTTGCATAGGTGATTTTCGAGGTTGATTTGTAAACGAAGGTCCAGGTACCGCCGCGCTGCCAGATCTCGGCAGGCAGTTTAACTGTTCCCGTGTGCCCGTTATCTTCCTGCACAAATACAGTTGCAGGCATGGCCATACCTTCCAGGTTTTCAATGGTGATCAGTGCGCCTTTCGTTGGGTCGTTATCAACATAATCAATTGCTTTTACCGATTGATCCAGCTTCCAGGTAGTGAAGAACCATTCGTTCCAAAACCAGCTCAGGTCCTCGCCCGCTGCGTTGTCCATCGAGTGGAAAAAGTCCCATGGCGTTGGGTGTTTAAATGCCCAGCGTTTAATATAGGTGCGGAAAGCGTAATCAAAACGCTGTTCGCCTAAAACCTGCTCGCGTAAAATGGTTAAACCCAGTGCCGGTTTTTCGTATGCGGCAAACCCTAAAAAGTTCGGCTGGATAACATCCGGCGTGTTCATTATCGCGTCGGCATCAGGGGCAAACATACCAGGCGCTTCTTTTTGGGCGTCCTGTGGTTCAAAATATTCGCCGTTGTTAAACACCTTAGTATCCACCTTATTGATAAAAGTATTAAAACCTTCATCCATCCAGGCATATTTACGCTCGTTTGAACCTACGATCATCGGGAACCAGTTGTGGCCAAACTCATGGTTGGTAACTTCCCACAAACCGCCGGTCTGGCTGTCTGATGAGCAAAAAACAATGCCGGGATATTCCATCCCGCCTACAGTGCCGGCAACGTTGGTTGCTACAGGGTAGGTATATTCATACCATTCATTTGAGTATAATTCAATAGCATTTTTTACGTATTCAGTCGATCTGCTCCATGCTTTTTCCCCCTTGCTTTCTATCGGGTAAACCGATTGTGCCAACGCTTTTTTCCCGCTTGGCAGGTTGATGCGCGCTGCGTCCCATAAAAATGCTTTTGATGCGCCCCAACTTACGTCGCGGGCGTTTTTACAGAAAAAGTGCCAGGTAAGGTTTGCTTTGGCAGGATAAGAATCGGCCATTTTCAGATCGACAGAATCTTTGACCATTACTGTTTTATCGCTGTTTTTTGCCACGGCCAAACGTGCCATGATCTTCGGCGACAATACTTCGGCAGGATTCAACAATTCGCCCGAGCCTACTACCACTAAATTTGCCGGCGCAGTAATCGTATAATCAAAGTTACCATACTCCAGGTAAAACTCCGATGCGCCCATATAAGGGATCACGTTCCAGCCGGTAACATCGTCATAAACTTCCATGCGCGGGTACCATTGGGCAATTTCATACACCCAACCGTTTTTATAAAGCTTGCGGCCCATACGGTCGGTGCCATATTCCGGCACATTAAAGGCATAATCTATTTTTATTTCGATCTTGCTGCCGCCGTTGCGCAAAGTATCATTCAGTTTGATCTGCATACGGGTATCCGCAATTACATAATCAACCTTTTCGGCTTTGCCGTTTTTGATCACGTAAACACCTTTGATCTGGTCGCCATCGGTAAACACTTTATTGTTAAAACGACCGCCTTCAATTGGACTGGTCGCCTCACCACGCGAATCTTCGCGATAAATGTTTTGTTCTACCTGCAGCCATAAAAACGGCAATCCATCCGGACTATTGTTTGTATACGTGATGTGCGCTGTGCCGCTTACCTGGTGTTTGGCGGTGTCAAGGGTTACATTCAGTTTATAGTCGGCATGATTTTGCCAGTACTTAGGCCCGGGCGTACCCGAAGCTTCCCTGAATTCGTTGCCGCCGGCGGGGTAAAATACGGCAGGAAATGCCTTGTGCTGATCATATTTGGATGCTGGTTGGTCGCCGGTTTGCGCATTTACGGTAAATACGCCGGCACACAATAAAAGTGAAAGAGTAGTTTTATGAAAATTCATACTTGAAATGGTTTGATTTTTAAAGACAAGATAGGTGAATAGTTGATTGATTTAGAATAAGTTGACTATTATTTATTGAAACGCGTGAGCATATCTCGTTACACTAAGACTGCTAAATTAACAAAACGTTACACGAGCCGCATTGTTTGACACCAAATATCTTTATCTTTTACATGACTAACATTCGCCAGCAATAAACCAAATATCCCCGCAGTCACTTTTTATCCCAAAGCCTTTTGGTAACAACGCGGCCTATTACATGTTCCCTGTAGTTACGGCTGATGGGGATACGATTTGTTTGCATAAATATTTCATTGCCTTCAATACCATCAATCTTATTGATGGCCACGATAAAGGATTTATGCACTCTTATGAATGATTTTTGATCAAGGTTCTCCTCTAAACTTTTCAGGGATAGCATCGTAACAAATTTGCCCTTTATTGTATAAATATTCACATAGTTCTGCATA